>JAEEGL014952020.1_pt1 | contig 19057 bp, 19 predicted proteins | sample 9134231 | NCBI WGS metagenome assembly JAEEGL01 (sample SAMN16246548, study PRJNA631951) | gut metagenome | biome: gut microbiome; feature: rumen; material: fiber-attached | host: Bos | place: Iran: Karaj | collected 2018-10 | reverse complement strand
TGTAGCAATAATCCTCTTTATCATAAAGAGCCTCCCTTAGTTATAGTGTATATAGATATTATAGCACCTTTATCCGATTTGTCAACGGTTGGGAGAAAATTTGCGGCTTTGGGGGATAAAAACAGCGCTTCATTAAAAATGAAACGCGGACTGTCCTTATACAATCAAATTGATGATATTCATTTTTTATTCTCTTTTGCAGTTTTCAGAGAAGCTGTAAGTATCTTTTTTATTTCAAGGCAGTCATTCAGCATTGATTCTCCGTGAGATCTTTCAATATAATCGGTCAGTATCAATAATCTAAGCCAGTATTCTGTCTCGGCGGTCTCTTTTAAAGCTATCTGCATTTTTGCTATAAAATCAGCAGGACTTACTCCGTATGCCGCTTCATTTGCGTTTGCACCGATAGAAGTTCCGCTTCTGATTATCTGCTTTGAGATGATTGATTCGTTCTTCTCTTTTACAAGATACTGATATAATTTTACTATTCGTGCTGCGAATGCAAGAGATTTATCTAAAAGAGGAGTGTGTTTATCCATAAGTAATTTCACCGATTTCAATGAATAATGAAAAATGAATAGTGAAGAATGAATAATACAGAAACGCCCCAAAAGCATTTATTCTTAATTTTTCATTATTCACTATTCATTATAAATTGAGCCCCGACGCATCAGCGTCGGGGCGTTTCTGGTTGGGGTGGAAGGATTTGAAGGGAGGGTAGCCACCCCCTCTTCAAACGATCCCAGCCGAAATTATTGTTTAAAACGACTAATAATATATAATAAATTATATCATATTTGCCAAATTAAATCAAGTACTTTTTTGAAAAAAGTCTGATATTTGCTGAAACTTTAAGTGTTTAGTCAATATCAGGCTTTTTTATTATATGCTATAATTTTCAAGGGGTATTCCCCGAATAAATGACATTTTGGAGGTACACTATGAAAAAGAAGGCAAAAAAAGAGCAAGATGTACTGGAGTATATGCGAAGCATCAGCAATATTCCACGCTATGAACCTATGAAGACAACGCTGATAGAATGGTGCGAATATTGGTTGTCAACGAGAGCCAACAATTTAAAGGACTCAACACGCAGTTCATATGAATACGTAATAAACAATCACTTCAAGCGAGTTTTCAAAGATATGAAACTTGAAGATCTGACAGCTGATGATGTCCAATTATTTATTAATAGTTTGATAATAGGCTATCAGATACCAGAGCCGTTAAATGCTAAAACAATAACTCAAAGGAACTCCTTCACGAAGGTGGCTTATACTACGGACAAAACAAAATGACACAGAATCTTATTATATTTGACCGTAGAAAGCTTGTAAATCCAAACGGATTTATACTCGGTGTCCCAGGAAGCGGTAAGAGTATGCTTGCGAAATTGGAGATGATATATTCTATTTTACAGACCAATGAAGAAATACTCATACTTGATCCCGAAGGCGAATACACCGCAATTGCAGAACTGCTTGGTGGAGAGGTCATATATATATCTGAAAACTCTCAGACACATATCAATCCACTTGACCTGACAGAAAACCCTGATAAAGACGATAATGAATATGATCCTATCAAAGCAAAACTCAGCTTCTTATTATCATTTTTCTCGACAATTATGGGTAATCAGGAGATTTCTCCTATTCAGAAGACTATAATTGACAATGTAATGCATGAAACATATAAGAACCATGTTGCTCCGACTTTAAAGGAATACTATGATGAACTTGAAAAATATGAAAATGCTGCCGCTGATGAAGTTAAGTCAGCTGTTACTTATCTCAAGCAAACGCTGCACCTGTATGTACACGGTTCGATGAATGTATTTTCAAACACTTCAAATGTCAATATAAACAAGAGGATTGTTGTGTACAATATCAAAGAACTTGGAGAAAATTTGCGTACTCTTGGCATGATGATAGTTCTTGAAAATCTGTGGGACAGAGTTGCGAAAAACCGTACCAAAGGAATAGGCACAAGAATATATATTGACGAAATGTATCTTCTTTTCAAATCAGAACATTCCGCAAACTTCTTTTATGAGCTATATAAACGTGCTCGTAAATGGGGCGGTGTTCCAACTGGTATTACTCAAAACGTCGAAGATCTGCTGCGTTCAGAGCAAGCAAGAGCAATGCTTTCAAATACTCAGTTTGTTGTTATGCTTTCGCAAAATGCAATTGACAGAGAACAGCTTGCCCATCTGCTCAAAATATCCAATGATACTATGGATTATGTTACGAATTCAAGAGCTGGCAGCGGTCTGCTATATGCTGGAGAATACGGAGTAATACCATTCGACAATCAATTCCCGACAAACACCCATATATATGACATTGTTACGACAAAATTCGGTGAAGTAAAAGCTGGTTGACCGAATATAAGTTTATGCTTGCACATAATGATTTCAATCTATCATAATGAAATGATTATTGATATAACAATATGCGCAAAAATAGATATTTTACGTTGACATATGTAAATGAGAGTGTTATAATAATAGCAGTTTTTGCAAAGACTAAAAAATATTATTACGAAGGGATATTTTACAATGAAAATTAAAAAAACATTATCAGCATTTATTGCCTCAACGTTAATGGCTGTCTCTTTAACAGGACCGTCTGTAACATTAAATAGTAATGCTATGGTTTTCACCGAAACTTCCACTGGGGTAGCATGGACACCAGATAAATTTGACCCTAATTTATATGAGACATATTGTCCAGTTGCTGGATTATATAAATGCGGAAGTTCTAAGGTGCTTATAACACCAGATGGAATGGCTTATATGAAGGAATATGCAATGTCTAATGCACGTAAGAGCTATACAGGAGTTACACGAGTAAATGAGGTGGATTATACAAAATTTGTGGTGTATCAAGATGAATCATATACTGAATATTCAGAGATATATAAAAATTATGCATTTGCTTTTGACGAATCACTTTATAGAAATATAAAAGGCATTGCTAAAGAAGATCAGACTCTTGTTAAGGATAATATAGAAGTTGGACAAAAAGTATATCTTTATAAGTATCATGAGTCGGATAATTATACAATAGTTGAACAGCCTGTAGAAACAAGTAGGGGACTGTCTGGAACTAAAACATATGATCGGATTTCTGATTATACAAAGACTCATTTTAAAGATTTATGGCCTGGTGATTTGGATCCTAAATACGATAAAAATCACGCAGTAAATACAATAGATTTACTTTATCATCAATATGCTGCACTTGATAAAAATACGAATAACATATGTCTTTATAATGCGGATTTTAATTTTGATGGTAAAATTAAGGTAAATGAAGTAGCAACCCTACAGAATATAATCCTTCATAATACTGGAGTTACACCCCAAAGTGTATTTGAAGATGAATTTGGATTCAATCCATGGCTTTAAGTTGAGGGAGAAATCCGGCAACGGAATGTAGAATAGCATAATAATTGACCGTATCGAGAAACAATCTCGATACGGTTTCTATATCTATGATAATTTAATACAGAAAGAAAAGCTTCTGAAAATCAGGAGCTTTTTATTTTTGAATGAATTTGTGTTATTATTTGGGAATTATAAAATCTGAAATTATCGGAGGAGGTGAGTGTCATAGAACATGAAATCTATAAACTTCCAGAACCACAGAATAGCAAAAAAAGTGATATTCCTATAAGTAGTCCCTTTCATCCACTTCACTCTGGTGTGAACGCTGTTACAAAAAAATCTGCTTCTATTGTCAGTGGAGTGGGGCGTAATGTTAATCCGTTGGATAAGCCCGTAAATAAAAATGATACTACAGATACAGGAATAGAGTCTTTAAAGCTTGGTTATAGAGCGACTAAAAAGACATATCAAACCGGAAAGAAAACTGTTCGTGGTGTCAAGGTGCTATATAAGGCTCCTGCAAAAACAGCACGAATAGCTGTAGGGACTGTAAAAATAGCTGGCAGTCTTGCCGTGCATACAGCTGCGGTTGTCCTCAGTCCAGTATTTTGGATATTAGCATTTATTGTTCTTATAGTTGCAGTACTGATTATTCCAGTTGTCCTTATATTAGCTGGTGGAGCTGCTGGCGGTTCAACAACTAACAAGGCTTACGGAAATGCCGCAGGAGCTAATAAGGAAATAACAACTGCCTATCCTGAAGCAGAAGAATATTATCGTATTGCTTCTGAAAATAGGAAAAATGATTTTAATTCCATGATAGACTCACTTTATTATTCTACGGATGATTTATCTCATTCAGATCTTGTATACATGAAATGCAGCCATGATGGTTCTGAATATCAGACAAGTCTTGCTACTAATAACAGAAAGCAGCAACTTAAAGACAAGTTCAGCAATTCTCTTTCAAAAGCTGAGGCAATTGCACTTGTATATGTTTACCTCGAAAAACAGAAAAATGATGAAAATAACACTGTGGCGCAGATATATGAGGTAGAGTTTACTCAGCAGTCTTTTGATGATCTTCTTGATAATATGATTTCTTGGACAGAAACAACTTATGCAAATCAAGAATGTCCACAGCATAATTGTACTGTTCATAGAGAAGAAGTTCATAATCCAGACTGGGATACGGCAAAGTATAACTGCGATACATCTTTGAATGCATTTTATGAGTGGAGGGACGTTATACAGCCACTAATAGAGCATAATATGCATATCCCAAATGGTGCAGCTCAGTCTCAGGATTGGGACGCAAACATAGGATGGCGAATAGACAACTGGAATTTGGTATACGCTTCATTAGTAGGTTATGCATATACATCAAATTACGGTCTTGATTGTCTTGCCGATTTAGACCGTATTTCCGATTACTATATTGATATACTGAATAATACACCTGAAAACAATACAGTTGAAACAGTGACCTGTGACCGCTTACATAATCTACACTCAATAGGTCTTGATGTTTTGACTAAAGAAAGTGTTATGGACTCATGGGGCTTCGATGATAACTATAAGCAATGGGTAGAAATCACATATCAGGGTTTCGTAAAAAATCCTAATATCCAGAACTGAACCGTGAAAGAAGGTATGATTACATGAAATCTCATAAAGAGAGAGTAGAAAAAGTCCGTTCCTACATTGAAAAGAATAAGTTTTTTTCTGTTGTCGCTGCTATTATAGTTGTAGCACTTATCGGCAACTTCATCATCAATAAGGTTGCAGAAGCAAAAGCAAAGGATATTGCAGCTTCCTCAGTTCAGGAAGAAATAGTGGATGAAACTGAGGAAAATTCCGCTGATACAAATATCAATCAGGAAGAAGATGAAATACACTGGAGATTTTACTGGATAGATCTCTGGATTCTGCTCGGTGGTGGTGGATTTTGTCTTATTAAGATATTACAAGAAAAGAAGAAAGCGAGGGAGAAATTACAATGACATATTTTTGCCGTGCTCACTGTGTTAGCTCAAAGGATAAAGAAATAACAACATATATTATTTTTGATGATATACAACAGCCTTTTTTAAAAGAATCTATTCTTAGAGAAAATCAGCAATTTAAGGAGTTCATTCATGATTATAGACCAAAGGTTGTATATGTAGACTATAATGTATATCATACTGATGAAAAGCTCGACAACAGTATGCAGCCTGAAACTTTTGAAAGCATAATAAACAGCAATGCAACCTTTTATTCTCAGGGAGAATTAACGGTAGAAAACAAGAGCAAAGCGGTAAAGAAAAAGCAGAAGTCAACTGGCAAGTTAATTCTTATATGCTGCCTGTGTGCTTTATTGGCTGGCGGCGGTGGTATCTTGGGTGGTTATCAGCTTTTCAATAGCACGAAAGCAACTCCGTCAGATATTGGTGAAACTGCTGCTGTTAGCGAAGGAGGAATGATTATCCCCGAACAGGTACCGATTGAGCCTGATGCCGAACAGATTACAATATCTATTGACCGTTCGTATATGGCTATTCCTACTGAGGACTTGGAACTGAAAGGCGCAGTAATTGACGGTCAAGCAGCTATAACACTTCCTGAGTTTGATAAAACTGACTTCTTTACTCATGTATCAGGCTATACATATGGTTTTTCTTCTGTTCCGAACGGAAAGAAAATAGAGTATTACGGTGGACAGACCTATAATTTCACCGAGAATAAAAGGTTATACCGAGTGCTTGTCAAATACGGTGGCGGCTCAGGTACAAAGGAAGATCCATTTCTGATTGACTATTACGATCAGCTCGAACTCATGGCTTCTGAAGAAGCAAGGGGCTATTTCAAGCAGACTAATGATATTAGCTTTCCTGAATATGCTTCACATACACCTATAGATACCGTCAATGAACTAAAAAGTGATCCTGACTCAGAACGCTTTGAGTATGACGGTAATGGTTATGTTATTGATAATCTTGATAATCCATTATTTGGCAAGATTTCAGGAGCAACAATCAAGAATGTAAATCTGAGAAATGTTGTTATACAGACTGATATTTACAAGGACTATGGTGCAATAGTATGTAATGCCTATAATTATCAGTACAGGACAAACAATTCTTTATATCAGACAGGAGAAACACTTATAAAGCACTGTTCTGTTGCTCATGCATCTATTATCATCGGCACTGAACCAGAAACGGAAGAAACAACAGAACAAGTTACAGGCGAAGTTGTACCGCCTGACCTTATTGAATATGACGAAAACGGTAAGGTCATTGAGCATGATGATAAAACAAAAGCTGAGAAAGTTGAGCCTACAAAGATGGCGCAAGGCTATTCAATTGGCTGTATAAGTGGCAACGGCGGTCAGATTGAGGACTGCTATGTTGAGGACGCCGGTATTTCAGTATATGCTGATGATTATATTCTCAATGTAGGTGGTATCTCAGGAAAGCCAGCAAATGTGCTTAATAGTGTCGTATACAATTACTCAGCAAATGGAAATATATTTAATGCCGGAGGAATTGTAGGCTCTGCTGCTGGCTCTCGAATGTATGATGCCAAAGGTTTGGAACTTCCTGATTATTACGGCGGTAATATACAGGGCTGCATTGCAAGAACGATATGGTTCAACAATGAGGTTGCAGCTGGCGGTATCGCAGGCGTTGGTGGCAGCGATGCTGAAAATCCCGTAATATCCAATTGTTATGCAATGGAGATTAATTTTAATTGCGGTGAATATTCAAATGACTCTAATCACACTCTTATAAAGGAAGGTATTTGCGGCGGTATCATTGGCACAGAGGGAGCATTTAAAAATGGTCATATCGTAACAAATACCGTATCTGTTGCCGAAAAACTTGTTATTGGCAAAAAAGCGAAGTCGAAGTATGATGATACAGTAAGACAAGCTCCAGATTATGCTTTTTATCAGGGAAATATCTTGACAGTTATAAACAGTCCTACGATAAATCCTGATAATCCAAAAGAAATATTTACGGGGATATTTAAGTTCGATAGCTCCGATATATTCGGAGATAGTGAAAAAGGTGCATTAAGTTATCCTGAAACAATGGAAGACTTGTTCGCCAAAACAATTATGGAGGAGAATACAAATGGATAAACAGGAATTAAATACCTTAAAAAAGGATATTCAAAAACTCAAGACCGCTAAAAAGAAGCAAATGGAAGCAGCAGCTAAATGTAGGGATAAAATAACGTCCCTACAATCTGAGCTTGCTGAAACCGAAAAGAGCATTGAAGAGACGTCTGACGAACTTTTGCAGAAAGAATCACAGCTGAAAAGAGCTGAGTATTCACCTTCTCTCCAGAAACTTGACGATGCTGCACTAAATATGCTCTCAGCGAGAGAGGCAGAGTTACTGGCAGAGCATATCTTATCTGGTAAGATTAATGCCCTCTTAGAAGATAACAGTGTTGCTACAAGTAACAACGAATAATAGAGCAAAGACAGGAGAGATATTATGAATGCAGCTGCAAATAAGATAATAAAAGAAAAACGCTTAAGATTAGGCTGGTCACAGAAAGAATTAGCTCAAAAGGCTGGTCTTTGTCATAATACGATTTACAACTTGGAAGCAAATAGAGGAGCAACAAAGCTTGAAACATACGAAAAGGTGTGCAAAGCTCTTGGTATAAAAATGTCTCGCCTTTTATAATAAAAAAATACAACTCGTGCCATAATAAGATCAATGCACACTGAGATAAAACAGTACCAAAACCTCTCTGCGAGAGTTCAGCTACTATCAATAAGCGACAATGGCTAAAAGTAAAACAGAGGGAATGAGTCATTCCCTCTGTTCGTTCAATTATAGGTCGTTCTTATCGGAGCGGCTATCGATTTTATCGTTTGCTTTCAAATCTTGCTGTTGCTTTTGAATTAGGTTATACCTTTCCTGAAGAGAACTAAAATCATCTTGATATCGGGAACAATCAATATAATTATATACAAAGTCTTCTCTGAATGTGCCTCGTTTTTCTTTTCTGCGATCAAGCAGGTATTTAAACCAAATCAGAACAAAATATATTAAGCTATATGGACATGTCAAATAAAAAGTAATCTTTTGCTGCAATAAGATTCTCTTTCGTAACGCAAACCAATCACACAAAGGCGTGTCATCAATACCTGCATTTTTCTTTTGATTCAGAATATGATCATTATTGTTTTTGATAAAAAACTCAACAACCAACATGCCTTGTATCATAACGAAAAGTGATAATGAAAGAATAGAAAATAACGGGTTTTCTCTATCGCATTTAATATATATATATGGTATTACAACTAAGAATACCTGCGCAATTATAGTGCTGAACCCATCCTGCATCACGCCTTGTTTAGCTGTGGTAAGCACTATTTTCTTTTCCGTATCTTTCTCTCTTGTTATTTCTTCTTTTGATGTGTGAACACACAACGCAGGAAGAAGCTCACATATAATCAGCAAATTAATTCCAATCATTATCAAGCCAACAAAACTAAAGCAGAATACAACAATTAATGCATTAGAAGCGCAGATTAGCAAATCAAAAAGAAATAAAATTATTGACACTACTCTGGAAAACACAACGGGATTGTTTCTTCTCAAGGTTACTGTATTTCCATAATAACCATCCGTTAAAAGGAGTGCACTACCTACACCATGAAAGACAATAAAAATAAACATCAGACCTTTAAGCACATTACCGTCAATTCGTGAAATATCCATTTCTTTTGCAATAAACAGTATATTGGGCACAACAAGTGTTATCCCACTAATAGTCGCAAATATTATTGTTGCAATTTTAGATATCTGCGATTCTTTTCTATTACATTTAGTATTCAGCCACAATATAGCTAAAGCTAGAATTGTCGCTGAAAATGGCTTAAGATACACGAATGAAATTTTCGTAAAAATATTATAAAAACTTGATATATTGCCACCAATCAAAACAACAAACCACTGGACAAACAAAGCCAACAAGCCGACAACCAGAATAATTATTTTAAAATAAGTTATCGTTTTTATAGTGTCTAGTTCATCTAGCGTAGATTCTCCAGCATTCACTTTTTCTTCATTAATGACAATTGTTTCAAAAACGGTTTGAATCACCAATTTGAAACCGATAGTAATAATCAAGAAAAGTGCAAAATTCACTGCTCCATTTACAATTATAGAAAGTGCACCTTCTGCCGCATCCTTTAGAATACCGTCAAGATCAATATTTAAATATAAAATGTACAGAATCATAAATAGCGTGGCAACAAAGAAAACTGTGTTTCCCTTTTTACTCAATACTTCTGTATTCACTAATACAATAATAACCGGCAAAAGAATCATTAGACGCTCTGCCCAAACATTCAGAGAACATGCATAATTGAATATAACCGAAAAAGAGAATAGCGATAATAATACCTTCGATACCGTAGTGGATATTTTATTTGTTTTCCAACTAGCGCATGCAATGACACCGCTCGCCATAGCGACAAGCCAATTCCCCTGATCAACTTTTTCACATATAAAAACAGCTACAGCTAAAGCAAACAGCAAGCCAATTAATATACTATTAAACAAATCTTTGCTGAAATGAGAAAACAGTAAGTACATTCCAAACACTGCTGCACTGGCCAAAAAGGTTAGAGCGTAAATATATGCATGGCTAATTGTGCTATTATAATCATCATAGAAATGAAGAAATAAAAACAGTCCACCAGAAAGGAGAATTCCTCCCCACAATATATTATCTGCAGAATCTGAAGTTTTTTTGTCTTTAATAACAAGCCAACTCGCAACTAAAAAGTAAGCAATCAAGCCAAAAATAATAATGAAAAAGATCGAATGCCACCAGCCAGCAATATTAAAGACGTGTTTGTTAGGAATGCTCCAGTTCTTTTGTGTTTTGTCGTCCCAAAGCCAGAATCCCTGGAAAGCAGACCCTACCAAGCCTCCGATCACAAAAGCTATTCTAGGAGCCTTTTTTTTATTCTCTGAAAAGGCATTCTTTAACAAGAAAATGGTAAATAGACATACAATCATCGGAAGACAAAGAGCATCCCCCCATGTTGCCGCTTTGTAATCATAAAAACCTACTGTATCGTTTTCTAAGTACGATATGCCAAACGGTAAATAAGTGAAAAGATTGTTTGAGTTTTTAAAGAGTATCCATAACACAAACATTACTCCAAATCCAAGAGTAAAGACACCCAAACCATTGAGTAGGCCAGTTCTAATCATCTGTTTGCTTATTGTCTGTTTTTTTACAGCTTGTTTGCTCGAGTTTTTTCTACTCTTAGTCTTTTTGCTTCTAGTTTTTTTGCTCATGTTCTTTTCCTCTTTTCATCAAAAACTCATTGTATTATTGACAATTTCATTAATAAGTATAGTATATCTCACATGAAATTACCGCAATTTGATTATAGAACATACGCTATACTATTAATAATCCAACTAAACCATGCTGCTTATGATGTGTCCTCATATTTCAAATCACGATTTTACAATGTTTTATTTGCATAGCCATAACTTATTTGGCAAAGTTTAATTGGGGGAGCAATATTATCGTTTAAATATGCTGCTTCCTCGTATTTTGCTGCCATTATGATATCACCTTTCAAATATTTTAATATAATTATACTCCGTAAAATAACGGAAGTCAAGGGAGATGATAAGTATAAACCGAGAAGAAATAATAACAAACCTGATAAGCAATATAAATGCTGCTTGTAGAGAGAGAAATATGTCTATAAATGAATTCTGTCGCTGCTGTAATATCCATAAAAGCGTAATGGACAACCTTAAGAGAAACAGTGTTCCTGCAGTGGATATAATTGCTAAAATAGCAATTTTTCTTGCTGTTTCAGTAGATGAGCTTATCGGGCTTAATAAGGATATCAGAAATAAACAATAAAAATGTACTATCAAATAATAAAGAGGTGCAAAGGTGCGGAACATAAAATTATCAAATAAGATATTTGACCTTGGCTTAAATTCAAAGGAATTGAGCATATATGCTTACCTTTGCAGCCTACCGTCAGACTATCCTATGTTTGACGGAACAGCCGTTAAGGTCAAACAGGCTACAATAGCTCAGAAATGTGGCTTAAAGGCTGTGCAAACCGTATCGAAGGTAATTGACAGCCTCGCAGCAAAAGGACTTGTAGTGCCTGTAAAACGCTCAATAAAAGCCAATGGATATAAAGGAACGTACATATATGAAGTAAAGAAGCTGCCGACAAATGATAGCTTCTTTTTTGTAGATCGCAGCGTGTTCGGAAAGCTCGTTCCGAGACAGCTGATGATCTATCTCTTTGTATGCAAGAGCTTCTCCATGCAGCTTAAAGACTGCTGGAACAGCTACAATGACATTGCAGCGCAGACAGGAATGAAGCGTGAGACGATAATAGAAACGATCTCAGAGCTTGAACAGATGAAGCTGCTGCGCAGAAGTAGGCGTAAAGCCAAAGATAACAAGAGAGTATATGTAGATAATCATTACTTCCTCATAATGTACGTCAGAGGAAAGATAAGAAAACAAGGCAAAAAAATAGCCCGAATGTATTGCGAGTACAATCGGACTGTTCAAACGCTTATAAAAAGCTTCAATTTCACTTGTTATAATATCACAAAAGAGAAGATTTGTCAAGTCGGCGGCAACACTTTTTATAAAAGGGGTAGTCCGCAAATTTACAGTCATCTTCAAGTACCCAATAATTACCTTTATTGAAATAAAAAATACTGATTTACTTTAAGTATATAAATAACTTCAAGTATATAAATCTTTATTATAATATAAAGACAGATGTGCGCCGGAAAAGTATAATTCTTGGCGTTTTTTTATTTTCAATAAAGCAAAGGAGGCTGGTATTACTTTAATTCCGATGCTATTTGTAGCAGCATAAAATCTTGATCAATGATAAAGGGAGGTAAATTTTATCATGGCTAACTCTATACCAGTAGGACATTATAGTCGGCTGGGAGAACAAACGATAAACCGCATGGCAAATGATGATGTTGAGTACATGAACTTCCTGAAATACTTTGGAAGAGTATTCAAGCATTGCCGATAAATGGACAAATATAGACGTTTTAGCAAACGGCGGCGATGATTCCATTGATTGGGTATACTATAATCCTGACAGCACAGTGCAAGGACGTTGAAGAATTATATAAAAAACTTCAAGCAGAGGGATATACTATGAAGTTCGGAAAGTATGTCTCAGCCAGACCGCCAAAGGCTGAAAGGTTCATACGATTGAAGTCTCTTGGTGAGGAATATAACGAACGTGCTTTGCAAAACAGAATACAGAACAGTATCAAATTTGAAAGGAAGCTCACTGAAAATATTGAAAAGGCAAAGGCTGAGAACAGTCCTACATACAAGCCTCTGAGTACGATACGTTTCTATACAGTTACGTTCAAGAAAGGTCTGCTCCCCTGCCGAAAGAAGTTTAAGCAGCAGCCATTCTCATGGACGAATGATACAGAGCTTGACAAACTTCTTATGCTCAATAAGAAAATAAATCAGGGTGCGACTATCGAATCTATGAAGGCTGACTTTGCAAAACTTGAACAGCAATTGAAAGAAAAGAGTGAAGCAGCATCTGAAGCTCAGAAGAAAGTACAGCGACTTTCCAAAGGTCAGGAAGCATTTGAAGTTTTATATGAAGGAAAGAAATCTGATAAGATCACACTGGAGGAAGCTCAGATGTATCAGAAGCGTTACCCTAACATCAATGCTAATACTTACCGTCAGGCGATAGAGATCGTTGACGAAGCTCGCCGTGAATATGACAGCATAAATGGTGAAGTCAGGGAGCTTGAGAAAGAAATTCGTGAGCTCAGTGGAGTTATCTCCATTGCCGAACAGGTTCGTGCCGGCACTTACGTTCAGGAGCTTGTAAGCAAAGAAAACATTCACAGGAACGCAGATATTCTTCCCAATGGAGTATTTCAGTTATGAAAAAATTGACCGCAACACAAATAAAGGTCATAGCTATAATTGCTATGACCTTAGACCACATTGCATATACTTTTCTTCCAGCCGGTACGGCTCCCCATTATATCCTGCACCTTATCGGTAAGACAACGGCTCCCATTATGTGCTTCTTTCTTGCTGAAGGTTTCAGGCATACACATGATAAAAAGAGGTACTTACTCAGATTACTATTGTTCGCTGCCATAAGTCAGCCTGTATATTATATATATGTATACGGAAGTGTCCCCGACAGTGTACTGCGGTTTATAAGCAGTCTGAACTTCTTATTTGCGCTGGTGCTTTCGTTCATCTGCTTGCTGATCCTGACGAATGATAAGCTGGACTTTACAGCCAAAGGTATATTAACTGCAATTACAATTTCATTCGCACAGTTTGTGGACTGGGGCTATATAATTCCGGTCTGGACTATAATATTTTTCTTTTTCAATAATGACAGGTGTAAGATGCTGGTTGCATTTATTGCAGCAACGATAATAATTCTGCCGGTAACATTCCTTAAATACTACGACAGCTTTGTAGCTTTCTCTTTCAATTATGGTGCGCTGCTCGCTTTGATACCGATACATCTATATAGCGGTGAGCGTGACCGAAGCAGCACTCCTTTGAAAAAGAAAATCAATCGTTGGTTTTTCTATGTTTACTATCCGATGCACATGATGATTCTTATCATCGCCAATAAATAGAGGCGGTACAATTGCAACGCCTCTATCATGATTATATTATACAAATAATATATGCTAACGTATCATCGCCATATAAATTCTATTACCAAACATACTATCATTTAGGTCGGCGCCTTGTGCGCTGTCGGCCCATTTTATTATATAATGATTAGCATCAGTAGGAGTCCTGTCTAAATATGCTTCTAATTTTCTTATAGGCTTATAATGCTTATCCCTGGTAATATTCATATATACATATGTACCATCAAAACCTAGACCAAAAACATTTTCAAAACTGACATCTGAAAATGTTTTTTTATTAATTGAAGGTCTACTATTGAGATCCTGTCTAATTGTTTCATAAGATACTTTTATTCCATTTTCGTCTGTAAGCTCAACTGGAACTCTTGTATCTGTCCATTCCTTAGACGCTATAATATCAGCCAGCACTTTCATTTGCTGTCTAAGATTGTTTTTACTGCTAATGACTTTATTTAATTCCTCAGATGTGAAAAGTTCTTCTTTCGGGTAACAATATCTTGTACACAGGATATTTGTGATGGCTCTACTCTTTGGTCCCATTTTATAACATAAATATATGATATCAGCTGGAGTACCTTGACTTATTTTATAACCGTGATTAAGGTCGGTCTCAAGTAGATTATAACCATTAGGACGTTTGCGCTTAGCATCCTCACAGTTCCTTCCTGTGACAAACTTAATATCTACGATATATGAAGCACTTGTAATATTGGCTTCGATTTTTGCATACTCATCTTCATAATAGTTCTGAAGTTGTTTTTGACGATTGCTGTTTTCAGCAAACTTCCATACAGGAATTAAATTCTCATTGCTGTATATACCGCAAAAAACAGCTGTATTCTTATCAACACTGTCAGACCATTTTTGATATGCGGTTGGAAAACTTTTCATAGAAGCACAAGCTAAACCGTTTCCGCCTAAAGCTGTGGCAGTAAAGAAAGCATTAGAAGCAATAATCTCAGCTGCTTCATTCCATTCTGCAGTAGTTTCATTATTAACGATATTGCCTATACCGAATTTCAGTTTAGTATTGATATTCTGAGAATGTGAGGCACTATCCTTATGATAAGAAAGCGAAGCATCCGCACGTCCACCATATATGCCACCTGTTATAAGATGGGTGCCGTACTTTCTGAATAATACTTCAGGAGAAACATTACTGTCATTGAGCTCTTTTGAAAAATCTTCATCGAGCTTATTTATGTATTCGTTTTCGTCAAGCCATACTTTGGCAATCTTCCTTATAGCTACTATTTTAGTAAATACTCGATCAGACTCAGTGCTGTCTTCCTTGGTAAAACCAAAGCTGATACCAGCACTAAATATACTGTATTTAGCATTCAACGAATCTGTCATCTGAAACTTTTCATACAGATTTTCAACGGATTCTTCTGTTTCGGCTCTGTATTCTGTTTTGTTTTCAATTTTGATGCTGATATGATCCTGAGATCTGTACTCTTCTTTAAGCATAGGATGCAATGAACATATCATATCGGTATCCGTAGCTAATGTATTCAAACCATATCCAAGTACATTCCTGCCTTTACCTTCATTGAAAGTAAACTGCAAAGGTTGATTTGTGTTGTTTTCGAGGTTGTTGATTTCTTCAGTTGTTTTTGCCATGATAGATCGCTCCTTTTTAATAATACCTGATTCCGCAAAACTCAAAACGCTTCAGCGATTCTGAGGAAAGTACAAATCCAGCCGTTAGAGTGACCGAGCGCAAGTCGTAATTTACGTGCGTGATCAGTCAGATGACCTGCGATCAGAATTAGATTGTCGATCACAGTCCGGATTCTTCTGCGCTTAATCGTGCTGTGACGGATGGGCATATCATTGCCTTTCATCGCTGCTGTTCCAATGATGCGAAGAATGTTGTAAGAGATCATCGTGAGTTTCAGAATTAGTACGTTGGTTTCAAATTTGCTATGTTTCATTTTTATTCAGTATATATTATTTCTTGTAGCGAATAAAGATATCATCTGTTTTACCACCGCAGCCTTTGTTTACGTCTGCAATCTCCCTGCTATTCTTCCATGTTACGGTACTCCAATCACGCCCCTTTGCTTTTGAAGTAGAACTGCAATCAACGTCAAGGCGGCGAATAGGAGCATATTCTTTATCTTTAGTGGTAAGCAGATAAATATATTTACCTCCTCCATTATGATTAAGATCCTCTGCATGGCGGCTATACGATGCCCTAATGCCGTCAGGCGCCAAAACATTACAAGTCATTGGTTTCAGCTCCTTATCATCGTATTCACACAGAATATTTGTAACAGCATTTGCCTTACCGCCTAATTTATAGCAAAGATAAATATAATCCGTATCAGAACCACAGCCTTTATTTAGGTCAGCATCAATCAGATAATAACCTCTAGGGCACTTTTCTTTAGCTCTATTCGGCTTACTGTCATAAACGATCACAATATCATTTATATATGAATCATTTGAAGCAAGTACTCCGTCAATTTCAGCAATCCTTGAATCATAATACTTCATCAGTTCGCTTCTTCGTGCTGTATTTGTAGTTAATTCCCATACAGGAACAAATGCTCCATTTTCTGGAATACCACAAAATACACTATTAGACTTATTAAACGAAGAAAGCCAGTTTTTATAAGCTGAAGGGAAACTGTCCATCGATGTGGTGTCAAAAGCTGTTCCACCAATAGAAGAAGCATGAAAATTCGAACGGGATGACATATTTTTCACGAAATTACTCCATTCTGTACTGGTGCTTACTTTAGCAATATCCTTGAAGCCTGCTTCAGCCTTAGTTTTAATTTCTGATGTTTCCTCATCTGTATTCTTAAGAGTTGACAGACTGACATCAGCACGTCCGCCATAGTATGCGCCAACGATAAGATGAGTTCCGTATCTTTCAAATAACGTAATCGGCGACAATGACGAGTTAAGATCTGCAGAAAACTCAGTATCCAGATTCTGGATATAATTACTTAGCTTTGAACGCTCGCGATATATAGTAGTCAGTGCATAGATCTTTGTGTAAGCTCTTTCCTCAGTGCTATTTTTAGAATTTGAATACTCAGCTGTAAATCCTGCCTTAAATCCACAGAACGAAGCGTCTGCAGATGTTTTAAGAGAAAATCTCTCAGACAAATCTGTGAGTGATTCTTCTACAGCGCACTTAAAGTCGGTAGACGGCATTGACACTTCGTCAATGTTGCTTTCTGTTCTGCCACTTGCATTGAGTATTGGATGAACACGGGTAACGTCTCTTATTCCTGGGTATTTAGCAGTCAATGCATTGATTCCATATCCGATTACTGTGTTAGTCTTTTCGGCAGGTGTTGGTGCTGTAGGTCTTGTTCGACGATTACCTGTTCTTACAGTTCTTGCAGTAGCATGTGCAAGGCCCTTTAATTCTGTTGATGACATTTTTTCCATAACAATCTCTCCTTAAAAAATAATAATTATTTGATTTATATATTCTGTCTGTAGGAATACCGTTCGGCGCCTGAACTTTTCCTTACCTCTGTGGTATGGTCTTATTATATCATGGCAAAATGCTCTTGTGTTCAGAATTACAAATTTGTAATCTTGAAAATAACGATACATTTGTATAATGGCAAGCATAACCGCAGCAGAACTCCATTGAAAAAGAAAATCTCTCGTTGGTTCTTCTATGTTTACTATCCGCTGCACATGATGATTCTTATCATTGTCCCAAAATAGAGGCAGTACAAATGCACCGCCTCTATTTTGATTATGTATTATATATAGGCTGATTACACACTTCGGTTATCTGAGGCAGTGCATTCTTATCAATAACATCAGTAAACACCTTAGCTGTGTTAAACTTTCCGCTTAATTCTAACATAATAGCATTCCTTTCAAAACAAGTTTATTTATTCAATTCTTTCCATACCCGATGCAGTATTGCATAAACGTACTCATTATAATCCGTTTCATCGGTTGGAGGTATATCAAGTACCTCTCTGGCAAACGCTCCAACTGCACGGGAACGTGACACTCCTGCAAAACAGTGTATAAGTAGAGTATCAACATCCTCTGAGTGAGCCTTTATAAATTTGACAATAGCTATCGCCTGTGGAAAAGAGATAAGTCTCAGCCCATGCTCAGGTTCTTCGATATCGTCAAAATATAGAGTCAGAACATCCTTGCAATACTTGTTTTTCTTAAGTTCAAAGCCGAAGCCACCACCATATGTGTCCTGAATTGAGATAGCTGCATAAGTATCGGTCTTTTCAGCGTATTCGGTAACGCCTGGTTCACAGAAATGCCTCATTACATAGCGAAGGGCGTTTCTGGCGGAAGTAACTAATATTCTCGGCTTTTTTATAATTACCTCTCCTTAAGACTCATCTTATCTACCACATCTGATAATACATATTTTCGCTCTGTATATTGGTTATAATCAATGGAACAGCATCTATCATTTTTCTTTTACTGTCCCATGATAACTTGCCAAAAAATGACAGTGAACGAAGTGGTTTGACGCCGAATGTGTAATTGTATGTATGCATTGTTCTTTTGCAAACTATTTTTCCAGATGAGGAACGATACTTATTAAACCATATTTCGACAGGGATTTCTTCGCATCCATACTTGAAATAGGTGCAAACAGCATATGCATCCCAGAAATAATATTTATCAAATACACATACAGGCTTTGTTACTGTAAATGAAGCGTATACAGGCTGCTTTTTTTCAGCAGAGCGTTTATAATCTCCTCGGCAGTATGGTACAGCATATTTCCCTCTGATAATGCTTTCTCAAGCTCACATTTAAGGTCAACGGCTGAATTTCCATCCTCATGTGTATAGCCTTCAAGGATTGTTTCTGGCAATTGCATTTTAGATATATGCGTCCTTAGAGTCTCTGCATCAACAGCGTAATAGTATTTGTTATCATGGTATCTCTTATGCTGTTCAAGCGCATCAAATATCTTATGGTAAACTACTTGATTAGGATAATAATT
>JAEEGL014933525.1_pt1 | contig 19059 bp, 8 predicted proteins | sample 9134231 | NCBI WGS metagenome assembly JAEEGL01 (sample SAMN16246548, study PRJNA631951) | gut metagenome | biome: gut microbiome; feature: rumen; material: fiber-attached | host: Bos | place: Iran: Karaj | collected 2018-10 | reverse complement strand
TAGTTAAGGAGTTCCTTGCCGGGGAAGTTCTTCGTGCCGTTGAAGGCCATGTGCTCCAGGAAGTGGGCCAGACCGCGTTGGTCTTCCTCTTCAAGGATGGAGCCGACCTTTTGCGCGATGTAGAAGTTGGCGCGTTGGGCGGGTTTCTCGTTGTGACGGATGTAGTAGGTCAATCCGTTCTCCAATTTGCCTCTTCTGACGTTCTGGTCGAAAGGCACGGGCATAGCTTGCTGGGCGAGCATGGTTGTGCTCAAGGCAAGCGTTGCGATTAGGGATAAGGTTAGTTTTTTCATTTTTTTATAGTTGTTAGTTGTTCAGTTGTTCGGTTGCCGCTTTGCGTCATTGACTCCGTCGCATGCAGAGCATTTGCGAGGAGGAACGACGAAGCTAGGGGTTAAGCTGTTTGTCTGGTCTGCTTCGTTCCTCGCAGTGACGCGAAACGTGTCTTAATATAAATGCACCACATACTTCTCCATAAAATATTCCTCTGTAAACCATTTGTTTATCGCCACTTGATTATGTTTCCAATAACGGTTCAAGGCTTTGAATTCTTCCGTCAGGTCACCCCCCTTCAGGTACATAATGCCGCCCGCCTCCTCGTCGCCTCTGATTCTCAGTTTGTTGCCGGCAAGGTTGGCAATCTCAGGCAAGGTCATAACGGCACGTCCTGTGATCACATCGAACTTTTCCTTCACTTCCTCGGCACGTTTCTGCTCGGCTACCACATTCTCCAAACCAACGGCGTCTTTAACAGCGTTCACCACCTTGATTTTCTTGCCTGTGCCGTCGATAAGGTAGAATTCGGCCTGCGGAAACATAATGGCCAAAGGAATGCCGGGGAAACCGCCTCCTGTACCCAAGTCCATGATCTTCATACCAGGCAACAACTCGAAGTATTTGGCAATGGCTAACGAATGCAAAACATGGTGCTCATAGAAGTGCTCCATATCCTTGCGCGAGATGACGTTGATTTTGCTGTTCCAGTCCAAATATAAGTCTTTCAGTTGGTTATACTGTTCCTTCTGCTTGTCGCTGAGCTCAGGGAAGTACTTGAAAAGGCTGGTTGTGTCCATAGATTAACAAAAATTGGCTTCAAAAATACGGAAATCTTTGATTCGATGATACGAAGTGAGACAAAATTTCGATGAGGAAGCTTTTTTATTTTGGTTTTATACGATTTTCGTTGGTTTTGCGTTGTTTTTTTTGACCATGACTGCTGACTATGACCATAACCGCATTTACGAATGGTAAAGTGGTCACAGTCATTGTCACAAGTCATAGTCCAAATAGTCAAAATAAAAATGAAAAAGCTACAACTTTTACTATTGCTCCTGATACCCATAACGCTAACAGCACAACGCATTACCCCTGAAGAATACATCCAAACTTACAAGGACATCGCCATCCGTGAGATGAAGACCCATAAGATTCCAGCCTCCATCACTTTGGCGCAAGGTCTTTTGGAGTCAGGTGCCGGCAATAGCTCGTTGGCGCGTCATGCGAAGAACCATTTCGGCATTAAGTGCCACAAGGGTTGGGACGGCGACACTTATTATATGGACGATGACGAAAAAAACGAATGTTTTCGCAAATATGACAATGTGGAAGAATCCTTCCGTGACCATTCCGAGTTTTTGGCCACACGTAATCGATACGCCGCATTGTTCGATTTGGAAATTACCGATTTTGAAGGTTGGGCCAGGGGATTGAAAGCGGCAGGCTACGCCACCAACCCCAAATATGCCCAGTTGTTGATTGACCGGATCAATTTGTACGACTTGACCCAATACGACCAAATCGCCCTTGGATTGCTGGAAGAAAACGCAGTGGGGACTGTCGATCCAGCTGCTGATGAGTACTTTGAGTTGGCATACTCCCCTGAGGACAAATCGATGTTTCCTTTGGCTGATATGACTCCTGACAAACGTTTCATTTATGAAAACAACAAGGTGCGATTTGTGTATGCTAAAGAGGGGGAGACACCCGAAGGTATGGCGAAGGCTTTTGGCATTAAATTCAAGCGTTTTTGCCAATACAATTGCTTGAAGCATCCCGAAGAGGTGGTTTTCCACAGCGGTGATGTGGTGTATCTCTCACAGTTGAGAAACAGCAATTGGAAAGCCAAGAAATATACCGTTCAGGAAGGAGAAACCCTCCGCGATGTGGCTTTGCGCTTTGCCGTTAAGCCAGAAAGGATATTGAGGATGAATGATTTGGATGAAGGCGTAAGGCTGCAGAAAGGGCAGGAACTTTGGCTGAGGTAGGAAAGACGTATTCATAATTTGACCCTGAAACTGCGTGTCGAGGAGTGAGCTGGACAACCTTTCAAGGCTGGCTTACATCTGCATTGAGCATATCTCAGAAAAAAAATGTCAATCGTATGGACGAGAACAAATATTTTCTAATTTTGCACTGATAAACAATTCAACAATTAAAAATTCAACAATTAAACATCAGCATTATGGGTAAATTTATGCAAGAATTCAAGGAGTTTGCCATGAAGGGCAACGTCATGGACATGGCTGTCGGTGTGGTCATCGGCGGTGCGTTCGGAAAAATCGTGTCATCATTGGTCTCCGACATCATTATGCCGCTCATCGGCGCTGTTACGGGTGGCCTTAACTTCACCGATTGGAAGTGGGTGATCCGCGAAGCCGTCATGGACGGGGAGACCGTCGTGAAACCGGCATTGACCATGACTTGGGGTAACTTCCTCCAGGTGATCTTTGACTTCATCATCATTGCCTTCTCCATCTTCTTGGTCATCAAGGGCATCAACAGTATGAAGCGCAAAGAGGAAGAAAAACCCGCTGAGCCTGCCGCTCCCGCTGGCCCGACGCAAGAGGAACTCCTTGCCGAAATCCGCGACCTGCTGAAGAACAAATAATTGTTTCAGGCAGATGGAAAGTGAAGAAGGGCGCACCTGATTAGGTTGCGCCCTGCTTTGTGTTATACTCCGCGTAAACGACAAAAATAGGTCACTTTACGCGGATGATAGTTTTATTTTTGGCTATCAGGCCACAAAAATACACTCAAATAGCCAAAAATAATCCATTTTCCTGAAATCGTCGCCGTTTTCTCAAAAAACACTACATTTGCAATCTCAATTGGTAGTGCAATGAAGCGCAAACTGCTACTTATATTGGCTTTTTTTCTGTTCCTCGCCTTCTCTGCCAAGGCGACTCACCAACGTGCAGCTGAAATCACTTACACTTGGCTGGGCGGCAATGCTTATGAGTTCACGCTGACTTGTTATACCTATTCACCCAGTCCTGCTGGTATTCAGCGCGACTCGCTCCTCGTGCAATGGGGCGACGGCTTGGAGGAATACATCCCTCGCGTGGTGCTGCAAGACCTGGGCGACGACTACACCCTTAACGTCTACAAGCAAATCCATAATTTCTCCTCATCTGGCACTTTTACCATTAGCATGGAGGATGCCAACCGCAACTTTGGTGTCGTCAATGTCCCCAACTCGGTGATGGTGCCTATGCACATTGAGACGGAATTGGTCATCAACCCGTTTTTGGGCAACAACAACTCAGTACAGTTGCTCAACGCTCCAGTTGACAAAGGCTGCGTGGGCAAACTATACCTGCATAACCCCTCAGCCTATGACCCCGATGGCGACAGCCTCAGCTATCGACTCGTCACCTGCAAAGGCCAAGATGGCATCGAGATTGCTGGATACACCCTGCCACAAGCCTCTCAGTCTTTTGACATTGACCCCATTATGGGTGAACTGCGTTGGGATGCCCCTGTGCTTCAGGGCGAGTATAATGTGGCCATCATGGTGGAGGAATGGCGCCACGGCGTGAAAATCGGTTCAGTCGTCCGCGATATGCAAATTCTGATTTCATCTTGCAACAACGATTTGCCTGAGATACAATGCGACGACTCCTATTGCCTCGTTGCTGGCGAGCAACTCAGTTTTGTCATTTCGGCCTCCGACACCAATGGTGACAATGTCACTTTGACTGCTTCGGGCGCACCGCTCGAATTGCCCACCAATCCGGCTCTGTTGAGCCCTGAGTCCGCTTTTGGCTTGCATCCCCAGATGGAATTCCTTTGGAACACCACTTATGCCCACATCCGCAACATACCTTATCAGGTGGTGATTCATGCCAAGGATGATGCTGTCCCTGTCAGCTTGACTAACATTAAGACGGTGAGCATCAATGTGATGGCTCCCAAAGTGCAAAGTTTTGCCGCCGAAGTGCAAGGCCATGATGTTGTATTGTCGTGGGCAAACTATCCTTGCCCCAATGCCTCCGCTTTGCTCATTTACCGCAAGGCGGGCTGCGATGGCTATGAACCCGATGCTTGCGAGACGGGCATACGCCAGGGCTATCAACTGAGAGCGACTTTGAACAACCTCTCTGCAACTTCTTATATCGACCATGACCTGCCGCAAGGCGTTGAATACGAATACCGCATTGTGGCACAGTTTCCCGATGGTGCTATGAGTATCGTTAGTGATGCGGCCTGTGTGAGGTTGAAGAACGACAGCCCGCTGATGACTCATGTCAGCAACGATAGTATTGACCTCGAATCAGGGCATGTCATCGCTTGCTGGGCAAGACCGAAAGAGATTGACGACCAATATGTTGCTCCTTTCAGTTACGCCTTGTCCCGCATCCTTGATGGCACGACCTCAGTAGTTTACGAAGGTGCCGATACTTGTTTTCTGGACGCTACCCTCGATTTGGCCGATGCGAGCTCATTAATATATAAGGTGGAGATGAGGGATGCCGAGCAACAATTGATGGGCACGAGCGCTACGGCTTCGGCTATCATGCTTACGGTGAGTGGTATCGGTAACGAGGCACAGCTTACTTGGACGGAAGCCGTGCCATGGCTTGTCGACAGCACCCAAGTTTTCAAGGAGGTGGACAATTGCTTTGTCAGAATCGCCTCGGTGACGGGCATGGCCTACGCCGACACTGATGTGGACAGCGACAAGACTTATCGGTATTATGTCCGCACGTTCGGGCACTATACTATGGGAGGCATCATGCAGCCGTTGGTCAATTATTCCGCCATCAAGGCAGTGCGGATTGGACATGAGGAACCCGTTGAGGAGTTCTCTTACACGTTACCCAACGTCATCACACCCAACGGCGACGGCTTCAATGACGTTTTTGAGCCCAAGGTGACGGGTGCTGATTTGATTGTCAGTGCCAAGACAGTTATTTTCAATCGTTGGGGAAACATCTTATGTGACACTGATGACCCACTCATCCAATGGGACGGCAAGAGCAGGCAGACCAAGATGGACTGCCCATCAGGCACCTATTTCTTCGTTACCGACATTACCTATCAAGGCAAGGTAGGGGAGGAGACCCTGCACCTACAGGGGTCGATTACCATTGTTCGATAGGAGGTTCTTTCCTGTATAGCGTCGTCCGTTCTGCCGCTTTGCGTCATTGCGAGGAGGCACGACGAAGCAATCCAGGAATAAAGTTACAACAAATAGAACAAGTCTTCCCAATTAGGATTCATACCTTCGATTAATGCGATCTTTGTTGCTCTAGAACCACCTTTTATTTGTTTCTCTCTTTCTATTGCCTCTTTTATCGACACGTATTCCTCATAATACCCTAACTTGTCTACTGAATACTTCGCTGTGAAACTATCGGGATGAAGTCTAGTCTTGTGTTCATAAACACGACGTTTCAAAAAAGATGTTACGTCGGTGTATAATGTACCATTGCGTTTGTTGAATAGGATGTAGACATAGCCTTTTTTATTCAAATCCATAGTGATGCGTGTTGTTTTGTTTTGCAAAATTATGGAATTAATGCGATTAAACAATCATTAGCGGTTTGTCTGGATTGCGTCATTGCGAGGAGGCACGACGAAGCAATCCAGGGACACTTGTTTATCTGGATTGCTTCGTTCCTCGCAATGACGCGGAGCGTGTGCGAAGTCCGGTCTTTTGGATTGCTTTGTGCTTCACAATGACGCAAAGCGAGAGTGGGGGCGAAGCCCAAAAACTTTCAAAGAAAAAAATTCTCCTCTGATGTTAAGAAGCTGTTTAAAAATGAATAAAAAAGAATTTTATGGGCAATAAAAAAGTTATATAAATAATTGATAATCAGTAGGTTAATTGGATATTTATTCGTATCTTTGTGGTTTCCAATCATTTAGATATGAATAAAGGATACCCAACTAACCTTACCGATAATCAGTGGCAAATATTGCAAAAAATTCTGGAACCAACGACAAGAAAAAGAAAATATTCGCTCAGGGGCATCATGGACTGCATACTCTACATCAACAAGACAGGCTGCCAGTGGCGGATGGTCCCCAAGGACTTCCCGCCATACAACCTTGTGTTCTACTACTTTACGAAGTGGAAGCGCGAAGGTGTCTTTGAGGATATCATGGACACGCTGCGAGAGAAGCTGCGCGTCTCGCTCGGAAGGGAGGAAAGCCCGAGTCTCGGCATCATAGACTCGAGGACTGCCAAGACCACCCAGCATGTGGACGAGGAGCGCGGCATCGACGGCAACAAGAAGATAAAGGGCAGGAAAGACCAGGTCGTGGTCGACACGCTGGGTCTCCCGATGGCCGTTTCCGTCCACGAAGCGAACATACATGACAGCAGGGGCGCAGAATCGGCATTAGGGAAACTTGCCCACAAGTTCCCGAGGCTGAAGAAGATACTTGCCGACGGTGGCTACAGGGGCGACGAACTGAAGGAAATGGCCCGCAAGACCCTTGGATGCCAGCTTGAAGTCGTGCTTCGGCCCGACGAAAGCCCAAAGAAGTTCAATGTCATCCCCTTGAGGTGGATTGTCGAAAGGTCTTTCGCTTGGCTGTACAACTTCAGGAGGATCGCATTGGACTACGAGTTCTACTCCGAATCCTCAGAGGCCATGATCCAAATCGCCTTCTCGAAAATCATGCTTAACAAATTATCGAATTGAAATTTAAACAAACTCTAGATTTTTTCAAAAATTAATTACTTTATTCCAGAAATTCTTACTAATTTTGCCGCGCCTTAGAAGGGGATGTGTGCCCTGCTTTAGGCAGATTGAAAAACGAAATATTATTAAATAAAACGTTAAAAAACAGAGAGTTAGAAATAATTATTATAGGGCAAAAATAGACAGGAGTACACCATAATTAATTGTAGTGTATTTCCTATTTCTTATAGTATTAAGGCCAAAGAAACAATAGTAATTCAAATTAAATACAAATGAATCAATTAATTACAAACAAACCCAACAGTAAAAAGATTATGCGACAGATTTTTCGCAAGCGGAAAACTCGTCTCTTGATGAGGGCTGCTTTCCTCGTCCTCTGTGCCGCGCTCTTCGCCATACCGGCCAAGGCACAGGAGACACTGAAAATGACCAACGGCACACGACAGGTGCCGGCTAACGGTTACCGCTTCTACGATTCGGGCGGCCCGCTGCTCTTCGACCCCGCAGTGGATCCTGAGAACGCCGACGAGTACAACTGGACCACCTGGTACCAGCACAATGAGGAATACACTCTGACTCTCACCGTACCCGAAAGCTACGGCATTCAGGTGGCATTCTCAAAATGCCTCATCAACAACGACTTCCTGTCGTTCTATGAAGGCAATACTGTGGATGAAGACAATCTCATCGGTACCTTCACCTGCAACGACTACTCCAATAGTTTAGGTAATTTTACAGTGGTTTCTCATGGCAACATGACCATCCACTTCGCGTCTGACTACCACTGGCGCGATGAAGGTTGGGAAGCCGTCATCACCCGTGTCACAACCAGCAACTTCGCGCCGCAACCTCCCGTTGCAGTGATGGCCGCTTGCGACAACATGATGTCGCTCCTCCCCACTACAAAGGGAGACGAAAGCACTGTCTTGCAATATATGATTGGCTCGGGTGCCTACCAGACCTATACCCCAGGTGCTTTGATTGACCTGAACAGCCAAACCTACCCCTTGACTGTGACAGTGCAATCCGTTGTTGACGGTGTGGCTTCGACTGAAAAGCACTTCACTTTTGACCATAAGATTACTGCTCCAGGAAAGCCTACCTATGTGCCTAACCCCAGCAACAACACCATCACGGTGTATTTCCCCAACAAACCTGCTGGCGTGAACGACACCTATTATATAAGGTGGACCATCAACAATAACCCTAACGACTCCACTGCTGCTAACTATGTTGCTGAAAATCCCCAGCTTTGGGAGGTGAGCGGTCATGAATTCCAACAACCCAGCAATACGCCCAACACTGTGCCCGCGGGCGTTATCGATTATACCAATGTGACGCTGAGCACGCCTTTCTATATCCACTTCGCCACCCGAGGCACCACCTGCCCCAACGATTTCTCATGGGTGAGGACCGTGGAGATTACCCAGCGCAACGTTCCCATGCCGACCATCACCTTTGCCACCAATGGCAGCAACCAAGGTGTTACCACTTTGGCTTGCAGTTTGGAGGGTGCCACTATCTATTATACCACTGATGGCAGTGAGCCTACCACCTCCAGCGCACAATACACTTCCACCACAAACTTGGTGGTAGCGCCTGGTACCACGGTGAAGGCCATCGCCGTAAAGGACGGCTACACCACCTCCGCTGTGGCTTCAGCCATCTTCGTGCCGGGCGGTGAGAACGGCAACCCGCAAAGCGGCACCTACGGCAGCGTGGTGCTTTTGGACGACCGCGAAGACCACAGTTGGAGCTATTATAGCGATGGCGAGCAGCCCATCCACAGCCTGAATCCTCGTGATATTAAGATTACCTATTATGGCAACAGCCCCGCGGGTCGCACCACCATGACCAACGCTTCTGAAAATGGTGATAACCCCACATCCTTCAGTGCTACCGCTACTGGCGTTGCCGTAAACGTGAATGAGCCTGGCGACCAGTTCATCTACCTCAAGACCTTGGAAGCAGCCAACGAAGATGGCTCGGGCAACTATCCCTACACCATGATTGCCAACCCGTTCCAGGTGAGACCTACGGGACAAAGTAGTTCGGTAACGCCAGACACAAGAACTGTTTATATAAGTTGGAGTTGTAACACTTGGTATTATAGTCAATATGCACAAGTTTATTTTATATACACAAACGAGAGTAATACGCAAGTTACAAGTAGTACATACACCTCAAACGGTAACACCACAATAATCGCAAAAGTTGGGACTACTATAACTCTTTATGCCAGAGGAAGTAGAAACAGAACATTTTCCACCTATAATCCAACAGTTACAGCAAAATATGACGATAATAACGGTAGCACAATCGTTTCCTGTCAATCTTCTGGCACTTCCTTCACAAATAACAGTGGAAGTATCACCGCCACAACTATTACCGTCCCTGGTTATCGCGGTTTCTACGCCTGGCGTGTAAAGCGTTTGGGCGGCGGCCTCAGCATCCAAAGAGCCAATGGCACTACTGTGAACGAGGGTGGCATTATCAGTGCTGAGGAAGACATTAAATTCATCACTTCCAATCCCGAAGGTAATGAAGTGGAGTTTGAAGCCTTGTGGGCGCAGGCGTATGTGGCAGAATGCTCCACCGCTAATGGATTAAGTGCCGCTCTTGCTTCCTCTTCGCTGAATGCCAATGTGGGTTATGAAAGAAACTTCGTGGTGGTGACAGGCGGAGCACAAACCAGTGATATCAGCAACACTTCTCAAAAACCCGTCACTATTTCCAACCGCTATCCTAACGGTAATGCGGGTGGTAGCGTGAGTTTAGGTTGCAATTTTACCGCAAATAATGATACGAAATTCGAAAATGTCACTTTTGGAGCTCATGGGCGATACACATACACACACACTACCTATGTATATTATAACAACCAGTGGTATGTATGGAATACTGAAACAATCACAGAAACTGGTCCAACGTATGGTTATGGTTATTATGAAAGTGAACCATATACTGCCAATTATGGTTATTACGGATCTTTACAAACCATAGATACATATGAATTTGTGAGTTCTGAAGGATCGGATGTATTCAATGCAAACGGTAAAAACTTTGTTATCGGTCGCGGTGTGACAGGCTATGGTGATGAACCGTGCGTTACAAGTCTTTTGGGTCTTGCTGCTACATCAACCTCCAGTTATCATTTAAGAATTGAAAGTGGTACATATAAGAACCTTTATTTTATGGGTAGTCATGCCCTGACTTCTGGAAAACTGACTTCTATCCTTGGCTCGGACTATGACAGAGCAAATAATGACGATGCCAAACTTGTTGTGGATACTCACATTGAAGTGAGTAATACACAAGAAGATGAAATAGGTTCTGCATCTTCTGTGGGAGCGGAAATTTTCCATTGCACTGTTAAGAGTGGAACTTATGATTTGGGACACCATGGTGAAAACGGATATACTTTCTATCTTTCTGGAGGTACAGCTCAAGCTATGTATGGCAAACGAACCTTTATCGCAGAAGGTGGCGTGTTTGGCGATATCTCTGGCGGATTTGAATTGAATGGTTCCACTATTGGCGATCATGAGATGGTGAATATGAGAATTAAGGGTGGCCAGTTCAACAGTATCATTTATGGCGCAGCCATGAGAGCTGTTGCTGGCGGTCACCGCAGAATGGTGTTTACCGGTGGCAATATCAAGGGTTGGATTGCTGGCGGCTGCAACGGAACCGATCTAACGGCCGGTGGTAAAACCTACGGCAACACTTATATCTATTTTGGCGGCAATGCCAAATGTGACAGTGAAGGAAGTGCCACGACGATTGGTGAAGGCCATGCCACGGGTGGTAATATCTTCGGTGCAGGTACGGGACACCGTGAGTCGACTGAAGCCTCCACGGTGGGTGAAGTGAACAACTCCACTGTCGTCATTGCCGACAATGCTGTGGTCGAACGCGATGTGTATGGTGGAGGCAACTACGGTTATGTGGCTTCTGGAACGGGTCACAAGTCTGACATCATCATGTTGGGTGGCACGGTGCAGGGATCAGTATATGGCGGCTCCAATATGCAGAAAGGTCAGATCGTTAACATTACACTGAAAAACGGTACCATTGCAGGTAACATCTATGGCGGTTCCAATTCTCGTGGCACGGTAAGGGAACTTGCTACCATCAATGTCTCTGGCGGCACGGTTTCCAATGTGTTTGGTGGCGGCTATGGTGAAGCAACCAATATGTCAGCGGGAACTATGGTCAATATCAGCGGTGGCACCATTAATAACAATGTGTATGGTGGCGGTGAAGAAGGTAAGGCTAGAATAGCCACCCATGTGAATGTTAGTGGTGGTACTATGAAAGATGTTTATGGTGCTGGTAAAGGTGACGACAATCATGATGCTGAAATCAATGGACAAACTTTCGTAAACGTTAGCGGTGGCACCATGGACAATGTGTATGGTGGCGGTCAACAGGGTAAAGTACTGGATTATCTTCCTGCCATTGAAACAGGTACGACTACCTATGACTTTGAAAGCGGATCACTTCCTGCCGGATGGTCGATGATAGATGCAGATGGAGATGGTGCTGCTTGGTATGTTGTTAGTGATAATTCATATAGTTATGCAGGGAGTGGTTTTATACTCTCTTACCCAAATGAGACTTCATCAGCAGATAACTGGTTGATTTCACCAGAAATTCAATTAGGGGGGAGTATTAGTTTCTATGCTAGATGCTATGCGGGTTCTTCAGACAATTTCCAAGTGTTTGTTTCCGAAACAGGTCCTGAAATTGCAGAGTTCACGGCGATTTCGTCGGTAATCACACTTGGAACCACATACACGCAATACAACTATGATTTATCTGCCTATGTAGGAAAGACAGGCTATGTTGCCATACGTCACACAGCAGCTGCAAATCAGAGTAATGTTTTTATAGATAATTTTGTAATCAATACGCCCGCCGTTGCTCAAGTTGATTATCCTCTCGCCTCTACCGTTACCATCCAAGGTGGTACCATCAACGAGGATGTGTTTGGCGGCGGACGCTTGGGCAAGACCACGGGCAATGTCCTTGTCAATGTGTATGACGGCAATATCGGCGGTAATGTGTACGGTGGTGCTTTCGGTAAGAAAGACGAAGTGTTTATCGCTGGTACCCATACCGTCAATGTCACGGGTGGTAACATCTACACCAATGTATACGGTGGTTCGCGTAACGCCGATGATGCCTTGACCTTCAGCCCAACCACGGGTGGAACGGATGCCATCAACCATGTGAACATCAGCGGCGGCCACATCTACTATCAGGTGTTCGGCGGTGGCTACTTCGGCCATACCTACGGTTCAGTATATGTCTTCGTTGGCCAGAATGCCATCAATAACGCTCCCAATGCTGCTCCCACCACGGGTGTGAGCTACAACGCAGCCGCGTTGCTCATCGATGGTTCCGTGTGGGCTGGTGCCGACTTCGGTAACTTCGACGGTACGGCGTTTGGTGCGGCTACCATTGAGGGCTATTCCAATGTCTACATCGACGGCTTGGGCTACAACACCGTGAGCACCCAACCTTCCGATGCCGGTTACATGAACATCGATGGCTCGGTGTTCGGCTCGGGTACCTCCTGCTATGGCGGTATCCAAGGCCGCGACCTCATTCTCCGCAATTACGGCCAGGCCGTCGAAAACGCCAATTATGGTTCCAAGGAGGCCATTGTCGAGCCTTACACCACGGCCACGCGTAACCTGAAGTCCATCCAGTTCTTCAACAACGCCATCATCGACCAGGCTCATATCCACTTCATCGGACAAGGCCGTATCAACTCGTTGGTGGCCACGGAGAAATACTCCGTCTACGAAATCGCAACAGTGGCTCGCATCACCAATGGTAGCTCCCTCTTCCTCGACTTCCCCATGGACCAGATCATGAAGTTGGGCAGTTACACATGCTCTGAGGTGTATGCCACCTCGCCGAGCTTCACAGTGGTGAACTACACCGATCTTCCCACTACGGGTCAGGACAACAAGTTCCGTGTCAACAACGGCTCCTTCATCAACGTGAAGTACCTCGGCGGCTACGGCGTGGGTAAGGACTACGGTGAGCTGGAAGGCTTCTTCTATATGATGACCGAAGACGAGAACAGCACTTGTGCCTATGCTCGTCCGAAGCAGAGCACCGATGCGGGCAACCAAATCAGTTCTGGTTATGACAACCCCAACGATGGTGGCTTCCTGAGCTACGATGCTTCCAACAACACCTACAACATTCAAGGTGGTACTGCCAACCCGGGTGTGCAGATGCCTTACGAAAACCACACCCTGACCACCAAGAACGGTGAGCAGTACTTCCGTATCTGGCGTTACGGTGGCATCTTTAGCTACCGTGAGGGCGTGTTCAACGCAGTGGCCAAGACCGATGACGGCTATTCCACGGTCGATGTGGTCATCTCACTGCCTGCTTCGCGAGGCAATGGTTCCTACTTCAGAATCAAGACGGTTGACGGTTTCCCGCTGGTGGACTACGGCACTGATGTGATGACCGTGAACGCGGGTGTCTACAACAGCACCAACGGCACGCCTGCCAACAACGGATGGATGTATTATGACAATACCACTAACACTTACGTATTTCCTAATGATACCACCCAAACGAATGTGGCCGGTGCCCTCGAACAGATGCATCACAATGTGAACGCCAACTTCGGCTTGGTGGCCATTCCGTATGGTTCCTTGGTGGGCGGTACCAACAGCAACTGGCTAATCTGTAATGCTGCCAGCGATGAAGGCGAAATATTGACCTCAACCACATGGCAGAATATGGACAACACCATCAACCCGAGTATCCTCTTCCGTCTTACCTACAACAACCATCTTACCAACAATGTCACTTGGGATCCCATCATCATCACCTTCGAGCAATGTGATGCTTCTGGACATGTGACGGATGAGATTCAGGTGGCCCTTTCGGTGAACACTTCCACCACTATCGAGCAAGTCTTCACTGCCCAGACTTATGCCCTTATGAACGGACAAGGTACTGTGGCCGAGACCTATGTGGCCAAGGTGGTGCTCCCGAGCTATATCCCCTACGTGAATGTAGAAGGCGATTTGAGCGAATGGACCTTTAAGAGTGCGGAGTGGATACCTGTGGAAACAACACCGGGTACGCCAAACCCAGAATTTGTCAATGCTTGGCAACAAGGCTCAGGCTATGTCCATACTCCTGCTTTCAACAACCAGTTCTCCATGCAGATCCAGCCCAGTTACAACTACGACAACACTTTAGGTTGGACCTCCTACGACCACACCGCCCACGATCTGAAAGGTATGTCAACAGGCACCTACTTGTCGTCGACCGATGGCCGTAATCCTGCCGCCTTGGATTTCATCCTGCACTTCGACGGTAAAGCCACATGCACCTCTACGGAGAAGATGGGTACGCTTAAAGTGACCCTGCATTTCACCAACTATGGCGCAAGCACAGATCCTGACCATGGCAGAGACCTGATCATCTATGTCGAGGTGTGGCGTCGTGGTGAGGGTATGTTCTATTACTTGGACGGCGTGCATGGCGACAACTTCTTCAGTGGCACCTTCCCCAATGCCCCCAAGAAGACCCTGAGCGGTATCTTCAACCACTCGACCTATCTGCCTGGTGATGTCATCTTCATCGTTAACACCGTCACGGCTAACTCGGCTAGTGCCTTAGACTGGAACGGTGAGCAGTACGGCCAAGTCGTCCTCTACCGCTATCCGGGCGGTCACCCGCTGAATACCAGCACTGAAGACCCGAAGTATGAGGAATATGATGTAGTAAACAACCCCGGTTTCGGCGGCACTTTGGTGAAGGTGGAAAGAAGCATGAACATGCACGGCATCGTGTTGGACGGTTTTTATTATGTCAAAGATACTACTGATTTTGTCAATCATGGTGGCAACTTGTACTATCCTATTGAAGAGAAGTATCAAACTCCGACTTCTCCTTTGGTTGAGATTGCTAATAACGCATCACTGACGGTTTACTCCAATAGCAGACTACAGTGGAACTATACTAACAGCGATGGTGGTGCCGTGTATAATGCCGGTACGATGATTATCCGCGATGGTAGCGATATCATCAACAATGAAGTGCTGGCTGGAGGCCTCAATGGCGGCGGCGTGTATCTTGCTGACGGTGCCACGCTGATTGTCTCTGACTCGGTCAACATCATCAATAACCACCGCTTTGACGGCACAACGGAGAAGAACAACAACGTCTATCTCGCAGGCGCAAGCAGTGTGGTTCAGGTTGGTACTGCTGACCCGACGGATGGTATCGCTGCCCTCGAAAACCACTTGACGGATGGCTCCGGCCTGAAGAGCGGAAGAATCGGTGTCACCAAGGGTGAGTGGGGCAGCTATTACTATACACCTATTGCCTATTCCGATGGCGGTTCGAATTACTTGGGCAACATCATTCCCGAGAATCCTGACGAAGCTGATCCTGAAGATTATCTGATTTTCGACGATGATTTGTATTATCCTTTGGTCACCCTCAACAACACCCCAGGTTACGAGCCTTCTTCCGACTACCTCTTCTGGGTGGGTACTTGGGTCACCACAGTGAGAGAACAACCCTCTGGCTTCAACGCCAACGAAATCGATACGCCTGAGGAGTTGGCATGGGCTATTTCGATAGTCAACGGTCTGAACACCGTAGCCAGCCCACAAAACAATACCACCTTCAACATCACTGGCGACATCGACATGAAGGCTAGAATTTGGGTGCCGATGGGTACATCAGCTGCTCAATACACTGGTCACTTCAATGCCAACGGCCATTTGATTGAAGGCGTGCGTAGCCCGTTGAACAGCGAGAATATGGGTATGTTCGGTTATGTCGGCAACGGTGCCAACATCGAGAACATGGTGCTTGATGTCGACTTCAGTGGCGGTAACTCCGTCAACATGGCTGCAGTGGCAGCGAATATGACTGGCGGCACTATCAGCAATGTTGAGGCTGCCGGTACCATCACAGGTACGGCCACTACAGAGGTTATGGGTGGCCTTGTCGCCAACAAGACTGGCGGTAAGATCCACTCGTCATTCGCTGTGAACACAATGACCACCACCAACGCCGACAGCGACATGGGCGGTCTCGTGGGTATCAACACGGGTGACCTCTTCAACAGCTATTCCAATGTCATCATGAGCGGTGCCGACCGCATCGGTGGCTTGGCTGGTGTGAACACTGGTACCATCGAGAACTGCTATGTGGTGCTCGGTGACCAGACCTTCCCGGCCTTCGCCTACGACAATACCGAACATAACATCAACCACTGCTATGCGGCTGAGGGTGTTTCCAACTACGTTACAGCAGGGAAAGAGGGTACGCTCAACGGCCATGGCAACTATGGAGACGTTGAGGAAGACATCAAGAGCATGGACTACATGTACTACGACAACTTGGTGACCCTCAACGGCGGCGGATACAACAGTTATGTCCCTGCCGTGAATAGCGAAGATACCTATCTCGAACACACCTATCTCGACGACAAACACACCGTGGTTTGGAGAGGCCTGCTCAGCGTGCTGAACCAATGGGTAAGAGCCCATAGTGGCTATACCTTGTGGAACCGCCCGGTGACGACCAACGTCAACGGCGACCTGCCGGTGCTGGCCTTCCCGGCCGACTCCTGCTTGGCCACCCTCAATGCAGACGGAAGGTACCTGCGCTACTCACCCAATCTCGATGTCCTGCTGTCGAAGTACAATGACGCGAGCATGACAGTTCCCACTGCCAGCATATTCGTCTACGGCACGGTCAGCGAAGTGGCCCTTGTCCCGAAGAGCAACGTGCATGTCTTCGTTGACGAGGATGCCGTGCTGCTGCAAACCGCCGATGCGCAATCCTTCGGCAACGTCACCGTGGGTGTCACCTTCGACAACTCCTGCCGTAACTCCTATGACTACTGGGGCAACAAGCTGGACTACGACTGGCACATGATGTCGACGCCGCTCAGCAATGCCAAGATAGGAACCAAGTATAAATATTATGAAACCCTCTCGGAGAATTCCGATCCTGCCGACAACTGGGGCGATATCGATGCACTCGATGACAGCTATTTCCCCAACGGGCTGCTCGATTCGGATTGGAAGTGGGACTTCTACACCTACTTTGAGCCGGAATACCACTGGATCAACTTCAAGCGTGACAAGATGAACCACTATCACTTTGACGGCACACATGAGAAGATTAATTATAATGGTACGGACCAAGGCACAAATGACGATGAAAGCGCAAGCTGCGTGTTCACCCCCGGCAAGGGCTACATGATGGCTATTAGCAAGGACAGCTACATGAACAGCACGGGTACGCTGAATCCCTATGGCGTGTCGATATCGCTCACCAATTTGGAGCCTCTAAGCCCCACTTACAACAAGGGCTGGAACCTCGTGGGCAACCCGTTCCAGGCCTATCTCGACATCACCGCGCTGGGTAGGGACATCTATGCCTACGATGCCGACCAGGGTGTGTATGCGCCCTACACGACCGGCAGCTCTGAGAACCCCGTCATACCTTCCCGCTACATCCACCCGCACCAGGCCTTCTTCGTTCATACGTCATCGAACGGCGAGAACCTTGTGTTCACCAAAGCCATGGCAAAGACGCAGTCGACCCCGACCTCTTACTTCCGCAGCGAGGGGCAGGTTAACTATCCGTTGGTGAACCTCTTTGCGGAGAACGAGCGTGGCAACCGCGACCTGACCGTCATCGAGTTCAACCGTCCCGAACTGGGCGGTGCCACCAAGATGAACTATCTGGTCAACGCCAACTTCAAGATTGCGGCTCACCTTGGTGGACACAACTACGGACTATTGTTTGCACCGGAAGGCACCGAGCGGATACCCGTGCGCTTCATGACGGATCAGGACGGTACCTTCACGCTGCGTTGGAGCACCTACAATGGCGACTTCTCCAGCCTGCGTCTGGTCGACAACAAGACGGGTGTCAACTACGACATGCTGGCCAACGACCACTACACCTTCGAGGCCTCAGCCGACGACTATGATTCGCGCTTCTACATCACCTACACCGTGACGAGCGTGAATGAGAACGTCGATGGTGACAACAGCTTCGCCTACTTCGACGGCAGCGAGTGGGTCATCAACGGCAAGGGCCATCTGGATGTGATCGACATGACGGGTCGTGTGCTCTATGCCACGCAGCTGGACAACGACCAAAACAGGGTCAACCTCGATGGCTATGCCCAGGGCGTTTACCTGTTGCGTGTGGTGGACAACAAGGTCGTAAGGACCCAAAAGGTCATTGTCAGATGACAGAGGGCAAAGCCGTTGACGCGGTTATGCGCGTCAACGGCAGCCCTTGAAACGATAGCGGACGTAAACAATTGGATAAACAACAATAACACACAATAAGATGAAAAAAAGAGTATTGACAATTGTCGCAGCTTTGGCGCTGGCAATCACACCGGCCGTGGCCCAGGTCTTCATCGACGAAGACGAGATGAACGAGAACCGAGGCACGATGGCAACAGGCGGCTTTGGGGCGATGGTTCCCCAGCAAGATGTGTTCTTTGACCAGTACATCCCCGTGGGTGACGGCTTGTTGCTGCTTGGCGGTTTGGGCATCACCTATTTGCTGGGTAAGCGTAAAAAAGACGAATAACGCTTTTGTTATTCGCCGTATTTGGTTGTTATTTTTTTGACGGCTCCTCCTCCAGAAAGGTGGAGCCGTTTTTTTTGTTGGTATTATGGGAATAAAAAAAGTAGAGGCGGTGCAAGCACTGCCTCTACTGTAATCACACTTTGGATTGCTTCGCAAGAAATGTTTTGTATGGACCGACGGATTTCTGCGGAGCCAATCCCACAATCAATATTTCATCATCTCGATAAGGTCGACCATACGGTTGGAATAACCCCATTCGTTGTCGTACCACGACATAATCTTCACCATCTTGCCCATCACCATGGTGCTTTGGGCATCGAAGATGCTGCTGTGTGGGTTGTGGATGACGTCGCAGCTCACAATCGGGTCCTCAGTGTATTCGAGCACACCTTTCATCGGGCCTTCAGCGGCTTCCTTCATGGCGGCATTAATCTCTTCCTTCGTGGCTTCAGTCTTCAGTGTGCAGACGAGGTCGACGAGTGAACCGGTCGGCGTAGGAACG
>JAEEGL012556812.1_pt1 | contig 19059 bp, 14 predicted proteins | sample 9134231 | NCBI WGS metagenome assembly JAEEGL01 (sample SAMN16246548, study PRJNA631951) | gut metagenome | biome: gut microbiome; feature: rumen; material: fiber-attached | host: Bos | place: Iran: Karaj | collected 2018-10 | reverse complement strand
CAGCTGGAATCCCTTGGCTTTAAGCCTTTCGTAATTGTCCTTGTCGAAGCGGTACTTGATGGGAGTGCGGGTACCGTGACGCGGAGTGCCGTCTTCGATTTCTATGAGCATTCCGAAATGCTTCATCTTGTTGGCGAAATTACGGCGGTCGAATTTTACCTCGAGGATGGATTCGTATAGGTTCTGGAGCTGGGGGAGTGTAAAGATCTCCGGCATAAGGTCGAAGCCGACCGGCTCGAAATGGATGTCCTGGCGCAGGCGCGAGCAGGCTACGCGGAGGATCTTGTCATGATCGAACGCCAGGGAAGGAATATCCTTCATGCTGAACCACTCCGCTTTGTCTGCATCCGTATCAGCTTGAACCTCAGCGAGTTTTACCAAGGCATAATGGGCGATGGTGATGACGCGCTCGCGTGGATCGCGCTTGATGTCGCTGAAAGTTCCGACTTCCTTGAAGTCCTTGACAGAGAGTCTCAGGCCGGTCTCTTCCTTTAGCTCCCTTGCGGCTGTATGGGCGATGGTCTTGTCCTTTTCCACATCGAGGAAGCCGCCAGGCAGGGCCCATTCACCGACGTAGGCGGTGGTGCTGGCCTCCTTCTCCTTGCCTCTCCTGATCAGCAGGACCTTCAGTTCCTTGCCGTCGTAGCCGAAAACAATGCAGTCGGCGGTGACCGCCGGGTGGGGATATTCGTAAGTGTATTGACCTTTCTTTGCCATTTCACTCGCTTTTTCTGCAAAAATAGCGTTTTGTCGGCAAACGGACAAATATTCTGTGTTAAAATGACGCAGTTATGATTCCTGTGGGGCGTGTTTAGGGGACTTACAGCCTTTCGGGATACCTGCTTGATCTCCTGATCAGCGTTTCAACAGAGGCCTGTGGCGGAGAAAAGCAGGCGGTAAGCATTTGCTTTTTTCTCCAGGGGAAGGGGATAGGCGCGGGAGGTCGATGGCATGCGGTAGAAGTCGAGGCGGCGGCCGTCGATGACCAGGCCGGTGCTGCCGCCGACGCGCGGCTCGTCGCACCCGAAGGTACCGACGAGCACGTCGGTGGCCTTCTGACCGGTGGTCACCACCGCCGCGCACTGAGGAATCTGCGCCAGCAGAGCAGGGATATCCGTCGGCGTCACCACCTCCAGGAATTTGTCTGAGGCGTTATCCTTGAGGCGTCTGACCTCCGTCGCCGTATCGAACAGGGCTATTCCTTTTTCCCGGCAGAAGCCTTTAATCATTTCAATGTCAAAGTGTTTCTCGCCCTGGATGACGAAATGATCCCGGTCGTTATAGAAGACCAGACCGCAGATTCTCCAGAAGTCGTTGAGCCAGTTCGGGTAATAGAATTCCATGCACCAGCGTTTGCGCTGGGGCGGGAAACTGCCTAGCATCAGGACCTTAGCCCCTTCCGGCAGGAAAGGCTCGAACGGATGTCGTTCTATGTTTTGACCTTTTGCTTCCATCTTTCCTGCTAATTTAGCAATAATCCCCTGATTATCCTTCGACCTCCGGTAGAAGGATGTGGCTGTTTTTGCTGAAAAGGGCATTATCCTTCGACCTCCGGTAGAAGGATGTGGGGGTGAGTGAGGAAATACGAGATATTTTTGTAATTTTGTAAAGATATAACCACTGCAGTTATGAAAGGAATCGTTCTGGCCGGAGGATCCGGCACCCGTCTTTACCCGATTACCAAGGGGGTGAGCAAGCAACTCCTGCCTATATATGACAAGCCCATGGTTTATTATCCTATCAGCGCATTGATGCTGGCGGGAATCAGGGACATACTGATCATCTCTACTCCGCAGGACCTGCCAGGATTCAGGCGGTTGTTGGGGGACGGTTCCGACTATGGCGTGCATTTCGAGTACGCCGAGCAGCCGAGCCCGGACGGGCTTGCGCAGGCCTTCATCATCGGAGCCGATTTCATCGGCGACGATGCGGCCTGCCTCGTGCTCGGCGACAACATCTTCCACGGCTCGGGCTTCACGGACTTGCTCCGCCAGGCCGTGAAGGATGCCGAAGAGAATGCCAAGGCCACCGTGTTCGGCTACTGGGTGAGCGATCCGGAGCGTTATGGTGTCGCCGAATTCGACTCCGAAGGCAACTGCCTGAGTATCGAAGAGAAACCGAAGGCTCCAAAATCCAATTACGCAGTTGTAGGTCTTTACTTCTATCCCAACAAGGTGGTTCGGGTTGCGAAGAATATCAAGCCTTCAGCTCGCGGAGAGCTTGAGATCACATCCGTGAATCAAGAATTTCTGAAGGAAGGCGAATTGAAGGTTCAGGTGTTCGGCCGCGGCTTCGCCTGGCTCGACACCGGCACGCACGACTCGCTCGCCGAGGCTTCCATCTTCGTCGAGACCCTCGAGAAACGCACCGGCCTGAAAATCGCCTGCCTCGAGGATATTGCCTTCGAAAACGGTTGGATCAGTGCTGATCGCCTTCGCGAGATAGCGGCCCCTATGGCGAAGAATCAATACGGACAGTACCTTCTGTCCCTTGCGGACGGACGTGTCAAATAGGAGGCATATGTACGACAGAACCATAATCATAACCGGAGGAGCCGGCTTCATCGGCTCGCACGTGGTGCGGCTTTTCGTAACGAAGTATCCTGATTACCATATCATTAACGTAGATAAGCTGACCTATGCCGGCAATCTCGCCAACCTCAAGGACGTAGAGGACTGCCCGAACTACACCTTCGTGAAAGCGGACATATGCGATTTCGACAGGATGTTCGAACTGATGCGGACGGAGAATGTCGATGGCATTATCCACCTTGCGGCGGAGAGTCACGTGGACCGCAGCATCAAGGATCCGTTCACGTTCGCCAGGACGAACGTGCTGGGAACCTTGAGCCTGCTGCAGGCCGCCCGTCTTTATTGGGAGTCGCTCCCTGAGAAATACGAGGGGAAGCGTTTTTACCATATCTCCACCGATGAGGTTTATGGCGCGTTGCAGATGGACTGCCCAAAAGGGGTGAAGCCTCCGTTCACTACCAAGGCATCGTCCGGAGAACATCATCTCGCATACGGCACGGCCTTCTTCACCGAAGACATGAAGTATCTCCCGCACAGCCCGTACAGCGCCTCCAAGGCGTCTTCGGACCACTTTGTCCGGGCTTTCCACGACACGTACGGCATGCCGACGGTCGTGACCAACTGCTCGAACAATTACGGTCCCTATCAATTCCCCGAGAAACTTATCCCTCTGTTCATCAATAACATACGCCATCGCAAGCCTCTTCCCGTATATGGCAGGGGCGAGAATGTCCGCGACTGGCTGTATGTAGAGGACCACGCCAGGGCGATAGATATCATTTTCCATAAAGGGAATGTCGCCGAGACATATAATATCGGCGGCTTCAACGAATGGAAGAACATCGACATCATCAAGGTGCTCATCCGCACCGTGGACCGGCTCATTGGCCGGCCCGAGGGCGCTGACGACGACCTCATCACTTTCGTGACCGACCGTGCCGGACATGACCTGCGCTACGCCATCGACTCCACCAAACTCCAGCGCGAGCTGGGCTGGGAGCCTTCGCTCCAGTTCGAGGAAGGTATCGAAAAGACCATACGTTGGTATCTCGACAACCAGGAGTGGCTGGACAATGTGACCTCCGGCGACTATCTGGAGTACTATTCCCGCATGTACGACGGTCGCTAGACACGCCCTCCTTGTCCTATTCCCTTTTTTACCCCATTATCCTTCGACCTTTGGTAGAAGGAAGTGGGCGTTTTTGCCGAAAAGGGCGTTGTCCTTCGACCGAAGGTAGAAGGATGTGGCATCTTTTTAAAGAATCAGGGGCGGAGGTGCGCGTTTAAGTGACTGAAGGTGAGACAGTTGGTAATATATCCGTTTCCAATTTGAGTAAACGGACAGTCATCCCTACCTTTGCCGCATGATCTTTAACTAGGATGACTATGAAAAAGAAACTCAGCGAGGAATCCACTCGCCTGGAAGCCGTTCTGGCTCCGCACAGAAGCATCGCCTTCGATGCATTGACAGATATTTTGATAGAAGCGCTGGATGATGCCGTCGCTTTCATGGACCCGGGAGGGGAGGGCTGGGAATTCGACAAGGATGTCTGCGGATTCAAGCGCGACATGTTGGAAAAGGCGTTCCTGACAGGGGGAGGAGAGCGTCTTCTGCATTGGGTAGCCGGGATGCCGGAGCAGGACAGAATGACGCTGCTGATGTCATTCCTGAATTGGGATCGCCTGAGAATGAATGATTTCCGCGCGAGGTATCCGAATTCTTTCCTGAAATGGACTTCAGCCGATGATGAATCCTTAATGGAGATGTACTCCTCGGGGAATTCATGGCGTACGCTTTCGGATCATTTCGGGCGCAATGTAAATGCCATCAAACTCCGGCTCCAGCATCTTGGCGTCGACCTCGGCGCTGAGGCCGGGCGCCCACGTTTCGCCCGCCGCGCCGATTGACTCAGGCCCTGAAAATCCTCAATCCATGAAGAATAGAACAGAATTGAAGTACCAGGCTCCCTTGACAGGAACAGTGCTTACTGACCTCGAGGGGGTCATCTGTGATTCCATGCATTTCACTGTCACCGTGGATGAATTGGACAATAAAAACATCCCCCCAAGTGGCCAGACCTCACCGTCCGAACCCATGTATTTCGAGTTTTAATCCCCTGAACTTGACTGAGATGAAAAAGATTCTTTCAGCATTGACTGTCGCAGCCATTGCGCTTTTGTTTCCATCCTGTGACGAAGGTTTCAGGGAGGAAAACGGCTCCGCCGCGATGATACTCGACCCCAACACGCTGGTATTCAACATGAAGAAAAGCGTTCCTGAAACCCGTGCAGTAACAGGCTGCTGTACTGATGCAAGGGGAGTTACCATCCCCTTGGACAGCCCGATCGAAGGGTATGCACTTTTCCTGGAGGAGAGCATCACCATTTCCGGGGAGGCCTTCGGAGCTCCGGAAACCAAGGGCACGCCCATATATACCGAAAACTTCATCGAAATGTCCGGAGGAAAGTTCTACGGGCTGGCATTCCCTGTTTCGGAAGGCGCTCTGTCCACGGCTCCCGCCATACCTGACGGCCCTTTCATAAACGATGAAGACGTCTGGATCAGGAAGTTCCCCTCCGATCCCTTCGGAGGCGACGATGTCCTGTACTTCTTTATGCGAGCGCAGGAGAATGTGGAAGGAATGAGCGGGCTCCGATATTCTATGAGCGACGGCGGGGGAGTCATCGAATTCGACTACACGGTCCCGTTGGATGCCGCTGACCAGCAGGACATCCTCTTTGCCAGCCGACCTGTAACGAAGGAGGAAGCCAAGACCGAGATCCCCATTCTCTTCCACCACGCTCTTACCGGGATCAAGTTCGCAACGGACAATGACAACTCCTCTGACGTAAGTACCTATATAACCAAGGTAGAGTTCCCCGAAGCTCTTTTCAGGTCCGGCCACATCAGGATAGTTTCCACGTCGGAAAATGGGCTGTGGATGGATGATCCGGATACCCATTCATCTTCTCAACCGACTGTAAACGACGTGTCCGGCGGTGTTGTATTGGGCTGCGGAGAGACTTTCACCCTAACTCTTGATGACGGCGATATAGTCGACTTCGAGACTGGTGGATCGTTCGCGAACAAAGGCCGGTATGCCGACTCCTTCGCCGCTGCCGGCAACCGGAAGAATCTCAACGACGCCGACGCATCCAGAACCTTCTGGCTCATCCCCCAGCAGATGAACGACGATGTCGTGATGGACGTCACCTTCCACGTCGTAAGCGGCGGAAAGGATTCCGGTCCGGTCACACGTCGCATCGAACTGGGTAAAGCCCTGACCGGCAATGTTTTCTGGAAAGCCGGAGAGATACGCACGTACACCCTTAAGGCAGATCTTATGGACGTCGACATCGAGGATAAGGTCAGCGGCTTCGAGAAGACAGACGTGGTGATCACGAATACCGGCAACCTCGACTCCTTCATCCGAGCGCACATAGTCGCCAACTGGTATGGCAACGCAGGGGACGACTATGGCTTAGCTGTCGGATACCGCTCCTCGACCGACGAAGAATTCGTCCCTGCCTGGCGGATGAACGCCTCCATGACAGGTGACAATTTCGGCGGAGTATTCACCGGCCTTCCAGGCAATAACTGGATTTACAATGGAAACGATGGCTTCTTCTACTACAGGAATGTCGTTCCTGCCGGACAGTCCATTCCGGATCCGCTTTTTATCAAATATGCCATGGACACAACCCCAGCCGGTGTTCCCCCCGAAGTCTACTACCTTGACCGAAAGGGAGGAAAACTGCCCTACACCGATCTGGAACTTGTCATGGAAATCCCTGTACAGGCCATCGAGGCCGAGGAGGGCCGGACTTCCCGGCAGGCTTGGGAGGCCTTGGGCGTGTCGTTCAATTGATTAACGAATGAAATGATGAAGAAATGAAATGCAAATATAAATCCTTGACGACCCTTGCGGCCATCCTTTTGTTTGCTCCTGCGGCGGATGCCCAGTCCGGCTTCAACCCTGAAAAGTATGTCTCGTTTCCGGATGAACATGTCGGCCTGAACAAGTATCTGAAATCAACCGAACAGAACGCCGACGGAGAGTACACCCTTCGTCTCGAAACTTTCCTCACCGGCTCCGTCACCAAACGTGTGGTTCCAACCGACTTCGTACTCGTATTGGACAATTCCGGTTCGATGCTCGAAGACTGTCTTTACGGAAAGAAGAGACCTGACTACATCACTGCAGCGCAGGTGGAAGACCCTGACGACCCATATTACAGATTCCTTAGGGAAGCCCATACTCCGGAGAATTGTCATTTCGGTACCCATTGCTACTCATACAATTATGGATATGAGCACGGTGAACTGCTGTATTCCGTGCCAGTGTCGGGCGCAGGTATCGATGACTACCGAAGGACTAATTGGTCCTATTTCGATTCGACGGAGGACAGTCCCTCATCTTCACTTTATTACTATCATGAGGAGGATAGAATCTATTACAAGATCCAAAGGGAAGAGTACAGACCCAATACTATCTCCTATTACAATCTGTTCATCTTAAGGACAAACGGTCAGAAACTGTATCTCAGATGCAGCAAGGACGAATCCGGTTACAGGACCGAGTTGAGCCCTGATCCCCTTACTGCCCGTAACAATAACCCGAACCAGATACTCCTCGTGGGATACGAAGGTGACAATATCTACCGTCCGCTGTCGCGGGTGGATGAACTGTTGCCGGGAGTAGAATCATTCATCCGTTCTATTTACTATCACAACATGACGGACAGGTTCGACGCGGGGGTTACCAAGCATCAAGTCGCAATCGTGGCTTTCGCTCATACTGTCGTATCAGGGAACTTTGTGAACCCCAGCATCGCTCCGTCGTCTGCCGACATTGTTTTCAGAGCAAAAAATGATACGAGGGTCGTCAAGGGCTTTGAGGAAATCGGCGATGACAACCTCGCATCATACTTGTCGGTACTTGACGACCATTTTAATTTCAGAGCCGGCACATTGACCTTTTATGGTCTGCGACTGGCTGCGAGGCTGCTCCAGAATCTACAGAGGCAGACCGATATGGCGCCGGTCAACAGCGTCGGAGGGGTAAACCGCAACAAGGTCGTGGTTGTCTTTACGGATGGTGAACCTAAGGAACTTAACGAGAACGGTACTTACCCGAATGGGAACGGAGGAAGCATATTCAATAATGTAAACCTTTCCTTGAAGGAAGCCGGGCTCATAAAGTCTGATTACGGCATCGGAACAGGTACTTCCCAAGGAACGAGTGCGAAAATATACACTATAGATTTCGCTGACACAGTTTACGCATCGGAGTTTCTTAAGTATCTGTCATCCAATTACAATGATTCGGCAGCCACAGGGGGGCCGGATATGGCGGACATCGTCTATTCCGGCACGGCCATTACCCCCGAAGAAGAACGGATATACTATATGGATGCGCATCAGAGCGGCGGTTTGGAAAGTGCATTTGCGGACATCGCAGATGCTACTACCGGAGATACCGGCGCCCCTCTGGTAGCGGCGGATGTCATCGGAGACAGTTTCGACCTTCCTGACGGGCTAGAAACCAGCGGCAAGGTCCGCGTGTTCACCTCTCAGTGCATCGGGACAAAGGAGATAGACGGACAGACCTATCTCGCGTTCGCGGAGGATGTGCCGGTCGGTTCCAGACCGCCCCTTGAAGAGATTTGGTTTGACAGTGTGGACGAGAGGGGCAGGGTTACCTGGACGAAAAAAAACGATTTCGATATCGACAGCGATATATCCTATGCCGTAGAGGGAAAGCGACTCGTTTTCAAGGGTTTTGACTTCGCGAACCTATGGTGCGGGCTCGATGGTGACACCGATCATCACAACACCAGGCAGATCTCTTCGGACGATCCTAATTTCGCTTTCCAGCAGGATGGCTACCGGGGATTCAAGTTGATTGTCGAGTTCCCTATTATCTTGGCGGACGATTCCGTAGGGGGAGTCGATTTGCCGACCAACGTTGCAGCAGATTCCGGACTGTTCATTTCTGACGGGGAAGGGAATCCCGATGGAGAGGCGATTGTCAACTATCCGGAGCCAGTTCTGACCATTCCGATCAGGCTCATTATCCGCAAGAGCGGTCTGGCAGAAGGGGAGAGCGCCAGTTTTACTATCCAGCGCAAATTGATCGACAGTACCGAAGAATACACGGATTTTACCTCTTTTATCCTGACTGGAACGGCGTCCGGCTCCGACGATCCGGAGGTGCGGCTTCTCAGCCTCGACCCGCGGTACCATTATCGCATTAAGGAGACGGGCTGGAGCTGGGCATATGAGCCGGCAGACCCTTCATTCTTCCCTTCGACGGAAGACAGGGGATTGACCAATCCGATAGTATTTGAAAACCGACCTGCCGGCGATACTCCCAGGCATGCCGAGGCGAAGGCCGTCAACAGGATGAGCTCAGTCGGAGGTGTAGAAGTCGATGATGTCGGCGATGGCCTGCTGGCAGACGGGGCAGAAGGCTGAGGCGGAGTTGGTGCGCATGCGGCAGTCTTCCGAGCCGCGCCAGACGCCCTTGCTCTGGTAGCCGCCGCCCTCGAAGAGGCCTACGCCTTCGATTGAACGGCGTCTGGCGCGGCCCTGACGGCCCGAGAGCCGGCCTAGGAGGCGACGAACGCCGCGGCCGTCAGGCCGGTCTTCGATGGCCCTGCCGTTCGGCAGTATGGTGCCGGCGGGCAGCATGTTCTGCCATTTCGACGCGAAGTCGGCCAGGGTGGTGATGTTGGGCTCCCAGGGCTCCGTGTCGGGATAGTACATCTCGGAGTACTGGTCGTCGTAGAAGTACTCGTCGGCCAGACCGGCGAAGCTGTGGCCGAACTCGTGGACGACTACCGGTTTGAACTGTGCGTGATGCGCAGTAGTGAGCGTGTAGGAGTTGTAAATGCCTCCACCTCCGTAGGTGTCAGTGTTGGCAAGGATGATGATGTGCTCGTAGGGGAAGTCTGCCAGCACGTCATGCAACTGCTTGAGCCTTAATGTAGTAAGGTAACGGTCGGAGTAGAAGGTGTCGAAGTGCGAACCGATGGCGGTCGATTTCCAGACACCTTCGCGCGGAACGCTGACTCCGCTGTCGTCAGAGGCCGCAGCAACTGCGAGGATATTGAAGCGGTCGCTCATCGATGCGTACGGCTCGTGCTTGAAAAGTGATTCTGACGCGGCCTCAGCGTCGGCGAAGAACACTTCCGCTTCCGAAGCGGTGTAACCTTCAGCGAGGATAACGACATCGATACATTCGGCAGGGGAGCCGCTGTAGTGCGTGTAGCGCGCGGGACCGCCTCCGGCGGCGTAACGGAGGATGTCGTCCTCCTTGAAACCTCCTTTCGGGCGTATCAGTATATCCTTCGGGTCGACCGGATGGGTCATCGTTGCGACCACCTTGTTGTGGAAATCATATAGTTCGACCGTGACATTGACAGGTACGGCCGGCATAGGAAGCAGGAATACGTTCTCGAAACTCTTCGACAGACGTGTAGCCTCTTCCGTCGCCTGCCATTCCTGGAAAAGCGTACTGAACGACATCCTGTACAGGGTGTCGCCCGAGGCCGCCTCCGTCATGCAGACCTGACCGTTGCCCCGCAACGGCACGTCCTGCATGCGCCTCCGGCGGCCGGCCCACCCCTCGAGCCGGTTAAGTTCATCCACCGCGATTCTGCACTCTTTGTCTGTCCCGCTAAAGATATAGTCCACGCGAAGCGTGGCCTCGCTCAGCCGCGCGTCCAGCGCCGGGCTGGCGGCCTGAACTTCGTTCACAGGCCCGCCGCCGGCCGCCAGCGCTTCGCTCGGCGCCCCAAGCAGGGCCAGCCCTATCAGTATGTTCCAGAAACCCATCTTGAAAAGCTTTTCACAATAATACGAAAAATCTTCCGGATAGTGTTATATTTGCGTATCGCACAATCAAATCGGAAACGTGAAGAACCTCATCAATATCCTCTGCCTTGCGTTTGCGCTGACGGGACCCTTGCCAGGAGTCCTGGCGCAGGAGCCATCAGGCCGGGCCGTCCCGGAAGATGTCTTCTACCTGATGCCGTCTTTCGGGCAGGGAATGGTCTATTTCCGCGGGCAGAGCCCCGCGCAGGGTCTGCTGAACATCTGCGCCGTCGACAATACGCTCAGGTATATGGATAATGGCACTGAACTCGCAGCAGCCCAGCACGATAATATCTTGAAGGTACAGATCGATACTGTGACCTTCCTCCGGCATCAGGACGCATTCCTGCGCTTATATCCGGTTTCTGATGCTTTGGGCCTCGCAATCAGACGCGACGTCCGGATCATCCGAGGCGCGAAGCAGGGTGCATACGGAGGCACTTCACAGACGAGCTCCATCTCGGAGGTAGGCACTCTTTATACCGAGGGCGCGACCCACGAATTGAAAAGCAGCCGTGATGCCCAGTACAAGGTCTCCGAGACCCTTTTCATCTATGACGGTGACAATATCCTCCTCCCGACAAAGAAGAATCTGATGAAGATCATCCCCGCAGCATCGCAGGAAATTGAGGAATACTTCAAATCCCACCGCAACTTCCCGGACAATGTCGATGACGCCCGCGAGTTGCTTGATCTATGGAGACAGTAGCGAAGAGGGTATTGCACTGTACTGGGTTTTCTAGCAGAATATAGCGTTGAGGACCTTGTTCAGCGCGCGGAAACCGGAGACGATCCTATTAGTCTTTAACCACGAGATACTCTCTCAAAAGAGCGATTTCCTCGGAGGAGAGCGGATCGACAGACTCAGAGTGGCGGGACTTTGCCCAGGCAGTGACCTGATCCGTGATGTTTCCCTCGGGGGCGAAACTCCTCAGATACTTCACCATCGGTGCAAAGAACCAACCCGCGGAACCATCACGCTTGTGCACGGAGCCTGCATAGGTGGTGAGTTCGAAGTCCTTGGACAAGTCGCTCTCGGAGACTCCTAGCAATGCTTCCAGAATAAATGCGAGAGTACCCGTCCGGTCTGCACCACCATGGCAGTGGAAGTACACTACCTTATCTTCCCCGAGCCAGCCGATAATCTTTCGGATGGCAAACTGATATTGGTCGGCAGAAGATCCGTCTGCAATGTCGGGAGCACTGTACTGCTTGTTGCTGGGATGCATATAGTTCCACAACTTGACATTACAATACTCAACGGGATCAGAATACTTCCATGGGTTGTTCTCACCACTGCCGCCCTGCCGTCCTGGCGGCAGGCCACGCAGGTCCAGGTCAACGTCCACTCCCAAAGTATTGAGTATGATGTCCATTGCTGCCTCGTCTTTCTGAATGTCATCTAGTCTGGCGCCGCGATAGACCTTCCCATAGGCAATCTTCCCGCCATCCGCTGCCCAGCCTCCCAGATCGCGAACATTGGCCGCCACTCCTTGGATCATACGCATCGGCCCGACCGGCGTCACACAGCCAAGTTTCAGCACGGACCCGTCATTTGAGAGTACTTTATAGTAATAGGGGATACCGGGGATCAAATTATAAATCTCCAAAGATGATCCAGAGACTTCGAAAAAAGTGACATCCACGTCAAGCTTGTCAGAGGTTGATACCACTACGCTCGCACCGTCACCGTCCCAACTAAGCTTGACTGGAAGTGGCTTGTCCGTGCCCTCATAGTCCTGGACGAAGGACTGGGTGTATTCAGTGTCTGCGGAATAGTCCACGTTCTCCAGGAACATCCTGACCCCCTCATTCTCGATGTCTTCCGAATGAATATATACGGTTATCTCCGGTTCAACCGGCTCTTCCGGTTCAACTGGAGTTACAGGTTCAACCGGAGTAATAGGTTCAACTGGCTCCACCGGCACAACCGGGTCAACGTCAGGTCCCGGATCAACCGGGCGTATGCAGGAGCAAGTTAAAACAGCCGCTATGGCCGTAAAGGCCAGCGCGGCTGTTGTCGAGTTGATTCTTTTCATTGACTATTAATAGTTCACGCCCCATTCAGAGGTTTTAGGAGTCGTAGGCTTCAGACCCGGATTCTGGGAAGTCCCATCACCCAAAATCTGAGTATTCATCCAGGAGATACGGGCATTGAAGCTGGATATCATCCTATCAATGGCAGCAGAGAACGAAAGGGTATAGTCGCCATTATCATTACGGTTCGTTTCGTACTTGAATGGCCATAATTTTTCATCGAACTTTTGTGAAGGACTAATCAAAGTTACCATATCGGTGATGTGAGCAGGCAGTCCTTGGAAAGCCTCCACCTTCAACCCCCATAACCTCTTGACCTCATTTACGAAATCATCGTCGTGGCACAAGAAATAGTAGTAGTATCCGGGATTGTCAAAACCTCTCCACGTAAAAACTTTGCCATAATCACTCACAGGCGTGAAAGTCTTATAGTCAAAATCCCAAACCGGACCCATGAAGAGTTTGCTTTCATTTCCGCTCTTATCCTTCTTATTCTTATAAAGGTAAGTACTGTGGGGGCCGAAAACCTCATCATTGGCATCCTGGAAGAAATCCTTGTTTCCAGTCAGTTCATTAATCAACATAAACATTATAGCAGAAGGAACATCGAGATAATTATTGTATACTCCGGCCTCGACATCGGCCTCTGTCTTCAGAGATTTCTCGAATCTATTGATGAAATCCTCCATCCAAGCGTAACCTTCCGCGTATGAAGCCGCGGATTCAGTTTCAGGGTCATTCGGATCCTCATCAGGCTCCTTGAACATATATCTAAGGTTGAAACCCTTGGACTTGAACTTGTTCAATTCATCCCAATAACTGTCAATCTCCATGAGATAACCGCCGGTCAAATCTGTAAAATCTTTCTTGAATTTAGTAATATTGACGCGGTTCTTGTTAATCTTGATCTGCTCGCAAAGATAGTAGTTACCACGATGCTCACCGTTGACCTCCAGCTCCACGAACTGTCCTCTGACGGTGTAGGGAATCTCAGGCGCGGATTGTGCCGAAAGCCAGAACGCCGCATCATTGCGAAGAAGCGTACGGTCCCTCCAGTTGGCAAGCAATACCCACCGGGTGTGTTTAGGCATACCAAGGACCTCCACCTCATAATCATCGCCAAATTTCAATGCATAAGGCTTCTTGTCCCATTTCCACGTATAGTTGCCCCTGCCCTTTATTTGAGATTGGACCTCGTCGAATGTCGAACCATCTAGGCTCATTCCGGGCTCACCGTTGGCCTTATTAATGCGGACAGTGACGCTCCATGTACTTTGAGCCTCATCTTTCTCATTCGGCAGCCAAATCCTATGATCCTTGCCGTCAGAACTCTGGAGCGAATTCTGATAACTCTGCAAATCCGACAACGTAAAACCTTCGGTCGTAATCTTCACCACCGGCAGTCCGGTGTTTTTCGCCTTCAAGGTAAATCTCTTCTCCGCATTTCCGCGACGTACCACAAGTGTCGCTCCATCTGCTCCGGAGGCATCAATCGGCGTCACACCGCTCACGACCTCTTCGCCATCGACCAGAAGCACGTCGCCGCTATTGGCCATGGTGAAATTGAATACCTGCGATGAGAAATCCGTGACAGTGGGAAGTGTGATTGTAAAGGTCTCAGTGTCAGAGTCATATACCGCCTTGTTGGTGTGATTGGCACCCAATTTCCCGGCGACACCGTATCCTCCTGCATTTGAGGAAATCTCCCTGATGGAAATGTTGCTGGCTGAGCCCGGCGTCACTTCAAGGGGAGTGACTCTGAGGACTTTGTTGCGCTTGACTTCGAAAGCCAACGGGCCGTCCTGCGAAAAAACACGACCGTCAGTAGTAGCCACGGTAATGTTAAACCCCTTTGAACTGAAAGTCATCGGAGGCAGGACAAACCTGAATTCCGTAGCGGTTTCCTCGGTGCTCCCGAGGACGACGGCATCCTTGCAGAATAACCTGACCTCGTCGGAGGATTTCCCCGGGGTCATCACAATCTCAGGCACCCCGTCGACCATCTTTATCGTGCTCTCTCCGGAAAGCAATTCTCCATCGTTAGATTTAAGAATGACAGAGGAGACGGATACATCCGTCCCATAGAGCATGAACGAAAGATATCCTCCTACGTTCTTGAATCTCAGAATGTTGCTGTTCGCTTCCGTCTCCGCCACCATCACATTGGCTCCGTCACCGAAAGATTCCTCCAAGTAATACTGAGTGCCGGGAAGGGTGTATGTAATCTCCCCGTCCGTGTTGATTTCAGTACCAGTCGAATGTGGATAGATGGCGTACTTCTTACCGCCAAGATTCGGGCAGTCATCGGGAATGGCATCGGAGGACTCGACATAATTGAAACCTCCTCCGGTGCTGCCGCTGCGACCGGTGAAATACAGTTCTTTGCCAAAGGTTACGTTCTCGAATACCGTGACGCGGTCGTCGTGCTTCCAAAGGACCCGAAGCTCATCATCCGCATATGTCTTCGTCTCGAAGTCCTTCGGCTGTTGCTCGTCTATCAAGGCGTAGTAGGCATTATCCCCAACCGGGACGAAATCAAACTCGTCCGATGAGGGTACCTCGCTCATCGTACATGAAACCGCCATCACCGACAGCAGTCCCAACCATAAATACCGGGCTTTCATACAGTTCTGGTGTTTATTGAATACTAAGGGTTAGTCGGATGCCAGGGATCGATCTGTCCTCCCTCCTGTCCCTGTTCGGTATTTCCATCGCTTTCAGTCAGGACGCTGAAGGAAACGCTCATCATTACGGTTTCCAACTCCGGGGAGACGTAATCTTTGATTTTGTTCGTTATCATTGCGGTTGTAAATGTGATTTTACGGTTGCTTTTTCTCTTAAACCATTCGGGCGGTCCTGAAATGAGTCGCCCGAATGATGTATTTAGTATATCAGATTCTACTGATCATACCGATTGCCTCCTGTCGAAGAGGTATTGTTCTTGGAGTCGTTGTATACCTTGGTGGCAGTGTTGTTGAAGATGTTGCCCACCGAGGAGACGTACTTAATCTTCTTTATGATTGTCATAGTTCTTATATCTATGAGACTATTTGATAAAAAAAGCACCCCGGTCCCGGGGGAGGTGGGGGTGCTTAATCGAAATTCTTAGAAGAATTAATTATCAGTTGCTCCTGACATTGCCTTTCTTGGAGTCATCGTATTCAACGTTGTTCGTGACTCCGTTGAATATGTTGGTCGCCTTGCTCTCAGCGTGACGCACCTTCAAATCGATGTCTTCTTTCTTGTCGTTCTCGAAGTAGAACGGATTATCGACCTTAGACTTGTCGGTATACTGAGGTATATCCCTTTGGTAACTCCACGACCATGTCTCCTCGGAAATCCTGTAGATGTAATCTCCCTCGGCCTCAGAAGTGGACGGCAATCCACGAACCTTAACAAGGGGCTCATTGGAGGCTGAAGCATTCTCGGGCTGGGTCAAGAAGACGGTAGATACATAATTCCACTCTATCTCCGGAATACTCTCCGGTGTCCATCCGTCCGGCAGTTGCTGCTTTTCAACATCAACATAATACTTGTTCAGACCTGCTCTTTCAAGTTTGAATTTGGCGCTTTCTCCAGGCTGGAGACCCTCCTTGGTGATGAAGAAGTTGTAAGGAAGGCTGACGGAGGGACTGTTATATCCGACGAATGCCGTTTCGTCTCCATCCGTAATAAAGATACCGGATCCGGGGGCGTTGGTATCAACATTAGGGCCACCCACAGCATCCTGATTGGCCTTGATAGGGATCATAATGATGATCTTATAGCCCTGATAATGGTCGACTTTCGCCAAGTTCTCTGCGTCTGTATGTCCCTCAGGATTCCAGCCATCTACATAGATAGGGCCGCAGAAACAACTGCTGTAGTCAAATCCCTTTACCTTAATACCAGGGTTGCCGTTAATGTCAACGAGCTCAATAGTAATACCATAATCTGCCATTATAGGATCTTGATCAGGGATTACCTCTCCATCCTCGTCAAGTTTCAGATATGTCCAATCAGAAGGAAGTTTGCCCTTGATGTATTCCTCGTAGAATACTAGTTTACCATTATTCTCCTTGGTCGCAGTATTATTTACCTTTGCGATAAATATTTTGACCTTCTGAGCGACGTTACCAGCATTGACATCTGCAGGCAGAACAAAGCTGTTGGAAACGACATCAACATTGGACGATGCTGCGCTGAGGGAAGTCTTTGAACCTCCGGACTGATGGGCAATCTCCGTAAACACAGCGGAGAGGTCCATATTAGGATCAGAGGCATCTTTATAGTAACCTCCATCAGGATCAAAATCATCACCAGGCTCAGTCCTGCCAGTTGCATTGGGCGCATTGGAAGACATATATTGCATAAAATACCAGAGTGCATCTTCGTAGGCTACTGGTGATGAGGAGAAAACTCCTACAGTAAACACAGTCGCGTCCTGATCTTTGATATTCTTTGCGGATACAACACCATCATTATAAAGGATATTGACCGAAGTATTACCAAAATATGGTTCACCGTCAGTAAACAGAACAACTGTTCTGGAGGCAAGCTCCCTACGCACATCATCAATATAACTATCAAGCTGATTGTATGCTTCATCGAGACCCAACGCCTGTCTGGTTCCAGAGTATAATCTCATTCCGTCGACTTTGGCCTTCAACTCATCCGCAGAGCCATTACCTAAATAACCATTTCCCAAGGAATTAAGGACATCAACATGCTCAGCAGCAGCAAATGTGACGATGGAAATACGGTTGCCCAGGCGCTCCGGATTACCCTCATCATCTACTCTAAGATTATCATCGTCATCGTATTGATCATTATGGTCAATAACATCGATGAAATCCTTTACAGCCTTCTTTAATGCATCTATTCTTTGCTGGGTACGATAGTGAACAAGCGTTCCGGAAAACAATTGACCACCTTGCTGAGTAACACCTGCGGGTCTTTGATTCGGGGTAGCAACAACAGTACCATCGACATTTAAATAATATCTGTTTTCACCGTTATCCTCCGTATTATTCCCATTAGCATCCTCGAAATAATATAAATAGTATCTACGATTCTGCCCTTGGTTAGGATAACGCTCCCTTCTGACTGGATAACGGGTATCACCAACTTGATAATAGTAGTCAGTATCATTCATTGAGGAATATGAGAAGACAGTATTATTTCTAACATTATTGTTGTTGTAAGCAACGTCAAGATAATAATCCCGCGTGGTTCCCCTATTCTCATACATTGAACTCGATATGTCCAGCACCAGCACGATGTCCGCCGGGGCGGCGGACTCGATACGTGAAGCTGCACCAGTAGAGTACGACTCGAGTTTGATCCAGTAAGTACCGTCGCTGAAAGGAGCGGAGATGTCTTTGCTGTAAGCGAAATCGGTATTGCCCTGAACACCATTGGGTTTGGGGAAATTGATTATTCTCTTAGGATTGCCTTCAGCATAATACGTGTCTTGAATCTGGCCTTTGATGGAGAATTCGCCGAACTCCTCTTCGTCATCAGCTTTTGTAACCTGTGAGATTGCAAAAGGGGAAAACGCCAGCAATAACGTAGCGGAAAGTATAATGTTAAATATCTTTTTCATTGTTCTCTAATTTAATTATTCCCTTGCGTTTGTTTCACAACCGGAGTGTCCTCGATTGCCAGAGCTTCGGCCCAAGCGTTCGCATAATCAGTTCTAAGCGTACCATTGTCCGTCCTGGCGTTAATCGCCTGGGTAGCAATCTCCAACGTGAAATACATGTTGCGCGACAAAGCTACACCTGTGTTGGTCGTATGAGGAATCAATGTGATCTCGTATGAAGTGAAGAGAGGGTCATAGGGGCCATCTTCTACAGTCTGGCCTGTAGCCATTCCAGGGGCGACGGGCAGTTTGTAATAGAAGTAGCGGTCATCAGGATTGTAATGCCAGTTATTAATATCTGTATTGGTGTTATCAATGGCAGGAGTTACATTATTATTCTTATACCCGGCAAGGTCCGTAAATACACCATGTTTGCCATTATGATTCACGAACTGATCCTCATACCAGCTTTCTACTTCGTAAAGTTGGTTGATCTCGTCGGTGAATCCGAACATGATAACTCTCTCACCATCCTGATCTATGACCCACTGCCCAACGATAGAGGCGCGGATGAAGACATCGGTGTTGCCGGTATTGGTGATCTTGACGTCTTCCTTGACGCTATTAAGGATGCCCTTGGGGTCCTCAGTAGTAACAACCCCACCAGGAGTAACAGTGTCCTCGATCATTACGTTCACCTCATCGATGCGGATGGTATAAGTATAGAGCTGACCGGCTTCCCACTCGACTTCTCTTTCGGCGAGGAGTTCGCCGAGGCTGATTACAAGAGGCTTCTCATTAGTGGTGCTGCCCTTGAGGGAATAGGTAACGGTAAGGGTGACTTCGCGTGCTTCTCCACCCTCTTCGAACGCCTGCGGGATGAACCAGAAAGTCTGGGTGGCATCGGCATCGTTGAGGTTGTTCTTGCCGCCGTTGGCAGCGAAGGAGTCAGGGTAATTTCCCTTGTTGGCAAAGTGGCCGGGAGTGGTAACGGCATCATCTCCTTCTCCCTCGGTGGTGCTGGTCGCATAGTTCTGGAGAGTAGCGCT
>JAEEGL014885001.1_pt1 | contig 19060 bp, 18 predicted proteins | sample 9134231 | NCBI WGS metagenome assembly JAEEGL01 (sample SAMN16246548, study PRJNA631951) | gut metagenome | biome: gut microbiome; feature: rumen; material: fiber-attached | host: Bos | place: Iran: Karaj | collected 2018-10 | reverse complement strand
GCATACGCTGCTGAATGCGACCTGTTGAAACAGTATGAAGCAAAGTTCAAAATCTGGTCAAACAACTTTTCTGCATCTTCTTTCTTCATATCGTGTTTTGCAGATGCCTCAATAAATTTGTCCCTCTGTTCTTCCATTGTTTTAAGGTCTTTTTTACCCATCATACGGCGAACCTGATCTGCTTGGCCTAATGAATAATCAGCAAGGACCTGAAATACCTGCATAATCTGTTCCTGATAAACAATTGTACCATATGTATCCTTCAATACAGGTTCTAAAAGAGGATGCGCATAAGTAATTTTCTGAAGTCCATGTTTTCTTGCGACAAAGTCGTCAACCATGCCTGAGCCCAATGGGCCGGGGCGAAATAAAGCAACCAATGCGCCTAAATCTTCAAATACGTCAGGTTTAAGTCGCTTAACAAGGTTTATCATACCCTGAGATTCAAGCTGGAATACACCAACGGTTTCGCCTTTAGAAAGCATCTTGTATGTTTCGGCATCGTCAAGCGGAATATTATTTATATCAACATCGACCCCTTCATAATGCTTAACCATTTCGACTGTTTTGTATATCATAGTGAGGTTTCTTAGCCCTAAAAAGTCCATCTTTAAAAGGTCAAGGACCTCTGTTGCCTCGTGTTTAGGATAACCTGTTTGTACAATTCCGTCTTTTGATGGCTGCACAGGCAAAATTGTATCCAATGGAGCATGCGAAATAATTACGCCCGCAGCATGAGTCCCTGTTCCACATTTCAGGCCTTCTATTGCAACTGCCATATCAACCCAGCGTTTAAAACTTATTTCTTCCCCGGTATCAGGGTTAACTATCTTATAATCCTCTTCATATAACTGTTTAAAATCTGATGTTCCGTCCGCCTGAATAATATCCCTAAGCCATTCCGCTTTCGGGTTTGTAACTCTGGCAACATCAAGTGCGGGCTCGATTAAGCCTGTAAGCCTGTTTGCTTCAACAAACGGGACTTGAAGCACTCTGCCGACACCTTTAAAAGCGGCTTTTGGTGCATAAGTGGAAAATGTTATAACCTGACAAACTTTGTCTTCACCATATTTTTGAATAACATAGTCAATTACTTCACTTCTTCTGTCGATACAAAAATCTATATCAATATCGGGCATTGTAAAACGCTCTGGATTTAAAAATCTTTCAAACAATAGCTTGTGTTTAATAGGGTCAATATCTGTAATTTCAAGTGCATAAGCGACGACAGAACCCGCTGCAGAGCCCCTACCAGGGCCTACAGGAATGCCATTTGTTTTTGCATAGTGAATAAAATCCCATGTAATCAAAAAGTATGCAGGGAAACCCATTTGATTTATAACACCTAGCTCATATTTTGCTCGTTCAATGATATCATTTGGTGCAGGATCACCATATCTCTTCTTCAAGCCTTCCATAACAAGATGTTCAAGATAAGAAGGAATATCATAGCCCTCAGGAACTTCATAATGCGGCAAAGGTGCATTGTGAAGCTCAATTTCTACATTGCATTTAGCTGCAGCGTCTTCTGTATTTCGGCAGCATTCTTCAAAAAGTTCATCATCCATCCACGAAAATGCCTGCCGCATTTCCTCTTTAGATTTTATATAGAATTCATTATTAGGAAACGAAAATCTCTTATCATCATCCTTATTTGCATTCGTCTGCAAACATAACAAAGTATCCTGCGCATCCGCATCCTCTTTTTTCAGATAATGCGAATCATTTGTAATAATAAGTTTTATATCAAGTTCACGGGCAATTTTAATTAAATCCGGATTTGTCCTTTTTTGTTCTGCAAGACCATGGTCCTGAAGTTCAATATAATAATCCTCACCAAATAAATTTTTATAACGTTTTGCCGTTTCTTTTGCTTTTTCTTTTTCTCCTGCCAAAAGATTCTTCAGTACTTCTCCACCCAAACATGCCGAAGCACAAATTAAACCTTCATAGTGTTCTTTTAAGAGTTCAAAGTTAATACGCGGCTTGTAATAAAATCCTTCGCACCACGCAGTTGAAACCAATTTGATAAGATTTTTATACCCTTGCTGATTTTTGGCAATCAAAATTAAATGGTATAACGGATTGTGATGAGCATCTTGTCTGTGAATGTCGCCATCATGTACATAAAATTCACACCCAATTAAAGGATTTATACCTGCTTTTTTAGCTAATTCATAAAACTCAATTGCAGAATACATAACACCATGGTCGGTAATTGCAATTGCAGGTAAACCATTATCTTTGGCATAATTAACCAAATCAGGAACCCTAATCATACCGTCTAACAACGAATACTCTGTGTGAATGTGTAGCGGAATAAACTTCGACATATGCTAACTCTAACACAGAAAAAGCCGCCCATCAAGGAAAGTTAAACAATATTAACATTCTTATAGATTCTTTGCTACAGTGGACAATAGTCACTATAGATAACACTCGCCCATCCTTCAAAATAACTTATTTGAGTAATAGAACCTGTTTTGATAAGCATTTTATGCTGCATTTCCGGTTTTAACTTCAAAGTACTTGCAAGCGCAGATTGTATTATGTCAGATGTCGCAACAAGTATAATACGACTACCAATATTTTCCTCAATAAGTCTTTTTATAACCTTCTTAACTCTATTATTAAAATCTTTCAGGGATTCACCATCTTCTGGGGTCTGAGCCAAAATTTCCGGACCAATTTCATCCATAACATCGTTATAATACTGCCCTTGTAGTTTGCCGTAATCTCTCGGCAACAACTCAATAGTCTTTGGTTTTTGTTTAAATAAATTTGCTATTATTTGTGCCGATTGCTCACAACAAACATTCGGACAGGTATAAATATTATCGTATGCAACACCTCGCCTACTTAAATATTCGCAGACCCTTTCAACTTCTTCCTCTCCAAATTCATTGAGTTTTGGGTATTTCAAGCTTTGCCCGATTATACCACCCATCGAATATATCGTTGCTCCATGAGCCACAAATGTTATTTTACACCTACGTTTGAACATAAAACCTCTCCCTCTATTATAACATAGAGGATAAACTTTAAAAGTATACTCATTTCAAAGAAAAAAAAAACGGCTTTCGCCGTTAATTTGATTATGATAAATCCAACAGAAATTTAGCATAATCCGAAGGAAAAGTATTTTTCCTCGTGTTTGATGTTCCTCGTGCCTCGTGTAAACTTTTAAATTTTTATTTATTAATTGTTTGCCTAATCCCCAATTGAACTAATCCAGTAGCGCCTCTAAAATTCGTGCATTCTTATCCGCTAAGCTGTTTCTTCTTGCTTGATTACGTGTAATGTAACTCCTTAATGCTTCACGAATTAATTCTGAACGTGAACGGCTTTCTGAATCAGCAACCTCATCAATTTTGCCTAAAAAGCTTTCCGGCATTGAAATTAATACTCTTGCCATAATGTCCTCCTTTTTATACTTAATATTTCCTAATGTTTCCTTATATATATAATAAGTATTTCTTTTTTAAAAAATTGCCTAAAAAAAATTAAATATTAAGAAATATTAAGAGCAATCTAATAAAATTGAGCATATACAGGGGCTATTTTACAAATATCATGTCTAAATTTCATGCCTTTGAAGTTTATGCTTTCTATTTCGTCATATACTTTTGACGAAGCCGAGGTATGAGTACCGGAAACAGCCGTTAGAACCATAACGTCACCGGTTTTTGCTTCATATTCAAGATATTTATTCTTATATGCGTTATTTGTGTAAGAAACTATAGTACTCTCATCCAATAAATCCGTATTTTGTATTACGTTCCCTGAACAATCAGTATTTCTACATGAGAGAACAACAGACACAGCTGCATTATTTTTTTGTTCAATATAACTAATTTCGTCACTAAATGAACCAACGATGCATGCTTCGAACAAGCGGAATATATCTGTGTCTATAAGTTCAAGAATTCCTGCACAATCGGTATCTTGCATAAACGGCTGATAACCAAGAACATTTACTGAGCCATCATCACATAATATACCGTTTATTCCAAGAATACCCAGATATGTAGCATTATTTCTTTCAAGATAGTCCAGCGTCGGATAAATGACATTATTCATTAAATATTCTTCTGCTTCAAAAGATAGTTTATAATTTGGAGAGCATGCTCCCATTCCGGATGTTAATTGTCCGCCATCACCATCTAAAGAGTATCTGTACAAAATTGAAGAACCTATCGGCAAAGCATTATATCCATCCGTTATTGCATAGAATCCAAACGATGTACCATATATATAATCCTCTACCAATACTTTTGAAGTTTTCTCCATAAACATAGAGTCCATAACCAGTTTAGAAGTTTGCGGTGATGTTACAATTACAGCACTTTTAGCAGCAGAATTTTTAACAACGTATGGCATTTTAATGTTTTTAATATAATCATTCGCAGCAGGCTGCTTTTCAAATATTCCAAACTTAGGAGTTGGAATCCCCAATTTATACATTATCTTCTTCGCCGAAAATTTATCATACAAAAGTTTTGCGACTGCTTTTGAAGAACCAAAAATCGGAATATTATTTTTTGTAAACCTTTCAACAATATCTGTATCAAAAACAGACGGAGCAACCGGAATTGTAATATCAATATCATTTTCCAAAGCATATTCCAAAAGCTCTTGCACAGATGTTTCCCTAATGTCTAAGCATGTTGCGAATTCTTTCATTGCATCATTACCGGGAGCAACAAAAACCTCACAATTCTCCGATAATTTTTTTGCCAAAGCGTATTCTTTCGCTGAATTCCCGATTATTAAAACTTTCTTCTTCATAAAACCAGTATAGCATAAATTTTACTTCAGATAGTATATTTAAAGGATTTAAAACAACATAAAATGTTGTTTAATTAACATAGAATAGTATAGAATTGGAGATAGCTATGGATATATTTGCAGTCATTGGTATGTTTCTCGGAATCGGCTTGATTCTGTTGGGACAAGCAATGGAAGGCGGTAATATTGGACAGCTTTTACAGATAACAGCGGCATTTATTGTACTTGGCGGTACTTCGGGCGCAATTGTGTTAAGTTTCCCCGCCCCTATAATTAAATTAGCAATATCAATGCTTAAAAATGTCTTTTTCCCGCCTAAAAATGACTATCAGGCACTCATTACAGAGATAGGCGGGTTCGCAACAAAAGCAAGAAAAGAAGGTATTATTGCTCTTGAAAAAGAAGCTAATAATGCATCAGACTCACTATTAACACTTGGGCTTGGTGCTGTAGCCGACGGTACCGATCCAACTCTTGTACGTGCGATGATGGAAAACCAAATTGAAGCATTAGAAGCACAGGTTAACAATGCGGCAAAAGTTTTTGAATCTTTTGGTGGCTATTCTCCGACATTAGGTATTATAGGTGCCGTAATGGGTTTGATTCAGGTTATGCAGAATCTTTCAGACCCATCCAAATTAGGTGCCGGTATTGCAGTCGCTTTCGTGGCAACAATTTATGGTCTGTTTGCAGCAAACTTGGTAATGATTCCTTTAGGAACAAGAATTAAATTTATATACCAAGGTGTATTCTTATATAAAAACATGATTATGGAAGGTGTGCTTTCAATACAGGCAGGCGAAAGCCCTGTCTTAATCGAAAGGAAACTTCGTTCATTTATACTCGATAACAACACCGGAACTCAGGCAAATGGCTAAGAAAAAAAAAGCAGAAGAACATGAAAATTTGGAAAGATGGCTCGTTTCATACGGGGACTTTATCACACTTCTGTTCGCCACTTTCGTTGTGCTGTACGCACTGGCACAAATTGATGCTACAGACTTCGCCAAATTAGAAGAATCATTACGTAATGCTTTTAGCCAAAGTGGAGCTATGCTTGACGGACAACCAAGTGTATTAGACGGCAGTGATTCCTTGTTTGATCAACAGCAAGCAAATTCCTTTATACCATCTTTAATGGTCGAATACATAAGTCCCAAATACGAGGAAGCTTCCTTTAAAGAAATTGAAGAAGAAATAAAAAACCTTAAAGATATGGGCGAACTTGAAGGAATAAGCTCGAAAATTACGGATAAAGGACTACTCTTAACTTTTGATGATAAATATCTTTTTGCCGCCGGCTCGGCGTATTTAGACAGCAATGCACGCAAACTTTTGGATAAAGTCGGTGTTTTAATATGTAAAAAATTCGTACTACACGACATGATTGTTGAAGGCCATACCGACAGTTTAAAAATGAGCAGCGAAAAATATCCTTCGAATTGGGAATTGTCCGGTGCTAGAGCATGTTCTGTAGTCAGGTATCTTATAAGCAGATTTCAATTTTCACCGTCGTTATTCTCCGCTGTCGGATATGCAGATACACGACCTGCAGAAAAATCCATATCACCAAAAGATCCTGCAAACAGGAGAGTAGAGATATTAATACTAAAAAACAAATATAAAAATCAGTTCGGTTCGACGCATGACATGACATTAAGTCTTTCAAAAGCACAGCAAGAAGAAATACAGGCTCGCAGAGAAAAAATTATAAGAAGCGTTGAGGGAGATTCCATTTCTCCGGCAGCAAGGCAACTTTTAGAGGACAACCAAAAACGTATAGCACAGCAAAAAAGCGAAAAATTATCTAAGAAGAACATGGAACTCTACGTTAATATAGATAAAGAATCACCAAATCTTGACGAAGACATGCCTAAAATTAAAAAAGTTGTTAAGCTCAAATCCGGGATTCCTGTTGATGAGGACTTTGGTCTATGATAACACATTCGGTAGGCCTGTCTCTTGCACCCAATTCTTCTGTAGAAAGTGGTGTTGCTGTTAGAGAAATCTCAACAGGAAATTTGATTTACATGGACAAATTATTCTCCATAAGTGATGTTGAGTTATTTTTCAACAATTACAACAACTTAAAAAATTCTATTATTTGTGTTTCACTTCCTTGGGATAACACGATGCTTGAAGGGAAGTGGAGAGTACTTTCAAAGCAGTATCAGCTAATACACCAGAATGAAAGATTTTTAAACCGTGATAATTGGATGCAGCGTTTTTCGACAAGAGGTTCAGACTTGCTTACAAATCTAGTTGCAGAAGGTACAGAAATATACAGATATGAAGTTTATCTTGCAAGACAAAAATTAAATTTATATTCAAACTTTAAAGAACACTCCTCGGCAGACTGTAAATTTCTGCAATCTGCGCTGAAACTCGATTATGGTTTTAATGAATTACCTTCAAACATGGTTCCTGCCGCACAGTTGGAAGCTATATTAGGGGCATTAGTGGCGGAAGAAAAGTTAAAAAACAAAACCGAAAAAATATTTGAATTTAAAGGCCTAGACGTAATTAATATATTATAATAATTAACCTATTCCCCATTTACTGCGCAATGAATTCAAAATATTTCTGCGAATTAAATCATTAATTGCAAAGTCGAGTTCTTCTTTCAATCTTTTTGTAGAATTACCCTTTTTGAAAGCAATACCGTATGGTTCATTTGAGTATCTAGCCGGTAAAAGTTTTACAGCTTTATCCGCAAGAGCGAACCTGTTCAAAATCGTATCGTCAGAAGTTATTGCGTTAATACTACCGGATTTTAAGGCGATATACGCATCTTGATAACTTCTAAACCCTTGTATATGAGCAGTCGGGACAAGATGCTGTATATTCTTTTCCGCTGTAGTTCCAAATATAACACCTATACTTAGTCCGGCCAAATCCTGTATCCCAGTAACAGCGCTATTTGATTTAACTAAAACAGCCTGGCCTGCACTGTCATATGAGCGTGAAAATGAAACAATTTCTTGTCTTGCCGGTGTAATAGTTACGGTTGATATTACCATATCAACCTCGCCTGTCGAAGCTTTTATCAATCTGTTTGAAGGGGTAACCGGAACAAATTTTACCTTTGATTGATCTTTTACCAAATATTGAGCAATGTATCCTGCAAGTTCAGCATCATATCCGGCAATATTTCCTTTTTCATCATAAAAACCAAACGGCTTTGAATCCGTATTTATACCAACAGTAATATAACCTCGCTGAACGATTTCCGTATACAAATCATTCTCATCAAACTCATTCGTCGGTTTAAACAAGATTAAGTATATGGCAGAAACTAAAATAAACAGAACTACTAGAAGAAAACCCATTTTTCGCATTTTTATACCTTCAATTCGTCAAGCTTCGGTTTTCTTCCGCATGATCTATCCTCATCGCAGAAACCATTCCTCTCACATTTCGGAACAAGATACGGTTTTAGCCAAGGCTCAACTTTAATAAGCTCATCGCACATCGCTTTTACCATACATCTGATTTCATATTGAGCCCTTGAACACAACCTTAAATTTGCTATATGAATCATTTCTCTTAAATTCAAACTGGCTACTATCGACGTAGCCGCAGCGTTGGGAAGAACTGCCCTGGCATCCTCGGCAGGAATACCCGCTTCAGTAAAATCACAATATAACTTCGAAATCTCGCCCATGAAATTAACAAATTTTTCTTTCAACTCAGGATTCTTTTCAATCGTCGGAGGAATTAAATAATCAAACTGCCCTTTTTCTTTTACATATCGTTGTGATTTTTGAGAAAAAGACATATGCCTGTGTCTTACTAGCTGATGAGTACATGCCCGTGAAACATTTGATATTGCAAATGTTACCTGAATATGTTCAATAGTTGAATAGTGCCCCGAAGAAATCACTCGCTCAATAAGTTTGAGCATTTTTTCTTCGTCATCAGTACTGTTATAAATATTATAAGGTGAATCTGCACTATAGCATGTTCTGCATGCAGTATAAACTGTCTTTAGCATATTTTCCGGTCGTGATATCAAATGAACAACCGGTTTGTTATTCTCTTCCATTCTTCTCTCTCTTATCTAATATATTTTATTAAAACTTTGTAGTAGCAGCACTTGCGGCTTCTTCGTACGGATTATTCATGCCGGACATTTGTGCGGCCGTGTATGCAGCCTCAAATACTTCATCAGAATTTTCTGCAATTTGAGGATTTTCAATGATTGCTTTCAAATCGCTGTTTACATCGTCATTGCCTTTAAAAAGCAACGAACGCCCCATCGCTTCAGCTTTGTCATCAGAAAAATCCTTTAACTGATTAACCGGCTCTTGCGTCTGCGGCTGCGGTGTCTCAGGTGATTGTTTAATAATTCCCTGATAGTTAACTTGATTTACACTAATCTTAGGACCATCAATTTCACTCATGTTTACCTCGCTTATATTACTAATTATACCATACTCGTTATTTAATCAACCATCCATTCACTATAAAACCCATAATAAAAAATTTTTGCTAGTTAATGCAAAAAATTTTACAAAAATTAACGATTTACTACCAAGATTTTGAAGTCATTATTTTTCTATTGTAAAATGTTTTGCATGAAAGATTTAATTGTTGTTAGTGATTTTGACGGAACAATTACCTTAAAAGACGGACTCTATACTTTTATCCAAGAATACGCAAAGGGTGATTGGGAAAAAATTGAACGAGATTGGGCAGAAGGTAGAATTAGTTCCAAAGAATGTTTGACAGAAGAATTTAAACTAGTTCCGGATTTATCTGAGGAATTAATTTCCAGTTTTGTTAGAACAATAAATATAGACGAACATTTTAAGACCTTCTGCGACAAACTAACTGAAAGTAATATTGACTTTTGCGTTGTAAGTGACGGCATTGATTACTTTATAAACAGAATTCTGAAACACCATGGCATATATGACATAAAAATAATCTCTAACCATGGTGAATTTAGGGGAGAATTTTTTGAAATAAAATATCCGAACGATTCTGAGAAATGCACGAATAACGCTGGGACATGCAAGTGTAAAGTACTCTCTGATTTTAAACAGGAGTATAAGAAGGTAATTTATATAGGCGATGGCGTATCAGACTATTGCGTTGCTGATAAAGCAGACGTATTGTATGCCAAGTCGCGTTTACTTGATTACTGCAAAAATAAAGACATTAAATGCATACCCTTTGACTCTTTTGCCGACATTGATATTTGCAAAGATTATTTGTCAGTTAATTGATAATTAATATTTAGGCCTTTGTCACGTTCTTTGTTTATAGCATACGCACACTTAAGTCCAGAAGGCTTGTTATCATTAACCATAATCCGCTCCCCTTGAGGTAGATCTGTGATAATATAATCAAATTTTATTTCTTCACTTCTTAAAAAATTTCTCAAATCTTCCAAGTACTCAGATTTTCTTGAAGTTAGAAGAATAATAACATCATTATCCGGTATGTTGGAGAAAAAGTTTTTGACACCGGGTAATAATGTGTCATGCCCGTCAATTAAATATCCGTTGTGTTTAACTATTGTTCCGTCTATATCAAAAATCCAAGTCTTTGGAAGTTTGGAAAGTTCTAGACCATAATCCTTGTTCAATAAATCGTTCACAATTACAAAACCTCATTTAGTTTAAGAATACCATTGTAAAAAGCTCCGCATATGCTATCATAATCATCCCAAGCATAAGTTGTAAGTGATAACCATATCAAAGAATGAATAAGTTTTATTTTAGTACGATTTACATCTGGTATACTACAAAAAAACACTTCTTCCATATCAGCCCAATTATTAGAATTAATCTCAAAATCAACATCTTTCTCGTTAATACATAACTGAAATCTTTTTAAATTGAATTGATCGTAATTCCCCACAATGGAATAATACAATTTTGCCCAATCATAATCAACATCACCATACAAGAGCGAATTCCCAAAATATCCTCTCGGGTCAATAAAAACTGTCTTCATACCAAAAGAATCAAACATTATGTTGGAAAATGTACAATCCCCGTGTATCAAACAAAACTCTGTAGGATAAAATCCACTAATTGCATTTTCAAATTCATCTCTGAAATACAGTATATTTTTGCAGTACCGTTTATTTATCTTTATAAACTCGTCCCTGGCAAAAGGTATTAAATCTCTGACCTTCTCAAGCCTGTCGAAAGTTTTGTAGATATATGTAGTTTTAACATCACCAATATCAACCTTTTGCGTAGGCTCAATATTGTGCAAATTATTCAATGCGTCAATCATATTGCCCAGAATTTCTTTCTTTTGCAATTTTGACAGACAATCATACTCAAAAATATTCTTACCGTTTACCCGTTTCATTACCAAAGGGGTGTATTGGTATATTTCTGGAATATTTATAAATCCCAAATTCTTAACATGTCTATACCAATTTATTTCATTCTGCGCTATTTTTTCTCCTTGACTATCGATTGCTTTCTTTACGACAATATCGTCTTTAAATTCAATTGAATTAAACGGACGACATAACTTTTGAGGAGAATTATTATCAGTATAAGCCAACAATGTACCAATCTCCTTCGTTCCGTATAAATCAAGCCTCTTAAACTTGATACTGTTATTTGCGGATAGCCAACGTACAAATGCACCTTCTTCCGGTATATCATTTAATACATTCTTATTTTCAAACAAAAACAACCCTGCAACACCATCTTCCTTCGACGGAGTTTGTATAAATTCATTGTTAACGTATGACCAGCGGCATTCAAAATCTTTCGATATTCCAACATAATTACCTTCCTCTTGAGGAAAAGTAAATTCTGCAGATAAAATCAAATCCGACCAAATAAGCATGAATCGTTCGTCATCATTTATACAAGAAAGCGCATGTTTAATACCTGACAACGTTCCTTTTTTATTTGCTTTTACAATCTTGTATTTATATTGTTTCCCAAATACACCCAAATATTTTTCTAAAACATCTGACTTATAATCGGCAATGACAATGAATTCCGCCTCAGGGAATTTCCTAAACAAATAAAAAATTATAGGCAGGCCACGAACAGAAACCAAACATTTGGGCTTATTTTTGGTTAACCCTTCCAAACGAGTTCCCATACCACCTGCTTGCACTATTATCTTCATTATGCACCTTAAGTACTAACCTAAAAATCATGATATTGAAATTGCCCAATTTGTCAATGTTTGTTATAATTGCTTTGAAGTGAGCGCTTGAAAAAATGAATACAGGCATTATTGAAAGTTTTTACAGAGATTATTTCGCAAATTTTCCCAAAAATTTTGACGATGCTTTTATACTACACGCAAATTGCGGAGAAGTTTATGATTTTTTGGCGTATCTGGCAAAACCTCTTATAGAAAAAAGTAATATTCGAAAACCGCTATTTATCGCCGGGAAGCCATACCATACAGACATAGTGGGGTTATTTTTGCCTGATGCGCGATGCAGATACCACGATTTGTACCTAAAAGAACCTCGATTAAACATTTTAGGTGATTATTGGGAATACGACGGCCACAGATTCTGGCAAATTTTTTCTCCCAGGCATTTTAGTTCTGTCAATTCGAATTTAGGAAATACCCATTATTTTGATGCCATGCTTAAAACTTTGAATTTGGACAGGAATGAAGCATCAAAGCCATTTGTTACCATATCAGAAGAACTCAAGAATAATGTAATAAGTATTGCCGAAAGAATAGGTTTAGATATTGAGAATTTCGTTGTATTAGCCCCTGAAGCGCTGACATCATCGCCATTACCTGTTTCTTTTTGGAAAAACTTGGTAAGAGAGCTCAATAAAAATGGTTATGATACATTTTTGAATATAGCAAATAATAGTTCTGAGATTCAAGCCAAGTCACATAATCTAAGCCTTTCCGAATTATTTGCATTAACTTCAATGTCTAAAGGAGTAGTTTCACTCAGAAGCGGATTGTCGGAATTTCTTATTCCTTCCAAAGCAAAAAATATTATTTTGTGCTCAAAATTTCATTGGTCACCAATTTTGACCGCCGAACAATGCATAAAAGCCTATTCTGTGTATGGTTTACCTTTTATAAACACAAAACAAGTCGTTGAAATAAACGTCGAAAAATATCCAACCGAGACAGAACTAATTAAATACGTGATCGAACAGCTATAAACCGGACTCCTCAACTCGCTCTCTAAATATTTTTATGTACTTAAAATACAAATCGGTCATATGCTCAAATTCATCATCGGGTATGTCTTCCATAAACTGATTTTCAAATTCAATAAGAGGATAAATATTTTCCTTGATATACCTCTGACCTTTAGGTGTAAAATGTATATGCATATTTGGGTATTTTCCGGCCCTTAGCTCAATTAAGCCTTCTCTTTCAAATTTTTTTATAGCCGTATTAATTGTCTTTTTGCTGATGTAACTTGCATCCGAAATATCTTTTTGCAAGCACCCTTCACCCAGTTCAAGTATTGCAAAAAGAATTGCATAATCACTGTCAGATAGATTCTTGCTTTGCAGCAACATTTGATATGCATTGTCTATATTACATAGCATATTATTTAAATGTTTCACCTTGGGACTAATTTTTATGTTCATAACCTTATAATAACATGAATTAGTTTAAAAATGTAACAATTACCAAATGGTCTGATTAGGGACTATTGCATTTTTAAAATTTGTATGATAATTTTAGATGGTCTGATAAAGGACTATTAATTTTATTTTTAAAAATCAATAGTTTTAATTTGTAGGATTGTGTAATTTCAAAGGAGACAATAAATGTTTGGTCTAAAAGAAAAATCAACTAATAGCGAAAGTTTATCAAGTAAAAATGTTACAATTCCGAGTCATAAAGGGATTTCATTAAGCGAAAATACTAAATCCTCTCAGATAGCAATTTCTGATGATGAAGTAAAAAAGCTTGATTCTATATATAGTTCCTGGGGGGACACTGTTCATTATTCCAAAGACCCAAAAGTATTCAGAGGGTGCGAAGGTTCATACATGTATGATGCAGAGGATATTCCTTATCTCGACTTGCAGATGATGTATTCTGCAGCAAACTTTGGTTACAGAAATCAAAGAATTACAAATGCAGTCATTGATCAAATGAATACAATGCCTCAACTGACACCAAAATTTTTACAACCATATAAATCGTTGCTTTCGGAAAAAATGGAAAAAATGATTGAAGCAAGATTCCACGAAAAAGGAAGAATGCACTTCAATGTAGGTGGTGCGCAGGCTAATGAAGATGCAATAAAAGTCGTAAGAAATTATACAAAAAGAAACGGAATGTTTGCATTCCAAGGTGGTTACCACGGAAGAACAATTGCTGCGACATGTATAACTTCAAGTTTCAGATATAGAGAAAAATATGGGCACTTCGGCGACAGAGCAAACTTTGTTCCGTTCCCTTACTGTTTCAGATGCCCTTACGGGATGAAATGCGATTCCTGTAACCATTTCTGCGTAAAACAATTTGCAAGAAATTTTGAAAGTGAATACAAGGCAATTTATGATCCAAAGACAAAAGAATGTGAATACAAGGCCTTTATAGGCGAGCCAATTTTAGGTACGGGCGGTTATATCAATCCTCCGGAATGGTACTGGAAGGAAATGAAACAGGTGCTTGATGACCACGGTATCATGCTTGTTATTGACGAAGTTCAAATGGGTATGTTCAGAACCGGTAAACTTTGGGCGATTGAAAACTACGGTATTGTTCCTGATGTTATGACGTTTGCGAAATCTATAACAAACGGGATGAATCCGCTTGCAGGTTTTTGGGCAAAAGAAAAATATATTGCTCCTGATGTATTCACTCCTGGTTCTGCTCATTCAACCTACTGTTCTAACCCTATAGGTGTAAGAGCAGCTTATGAAGTTATGTCTATTGTAGAAGAACAAGAAAAAACTCTTGAGCGTGAAATTCAAAGAAAATCGACACTCTTTATGAAAGGTTTAAATTACCTCAAGGATAAATACAAAGAAGTTGGTGATGTCGGTGGCATCGGGTTTGCTTTGAGAATAGAATTAACTCAAAAAGACGGAATTACTCCAAATAGAGACCTATGTGATGCAATGCAGGAGGAAGGTTTGAAGGGTAATTTGAGTTATAACGGAAAGAAATGCGGTCTTGTTTTGAATAACGGTGGTTTCTACAAGAATATTATAACCCTTGTTCCTCAGCTCTATATAACCGATGCGGAAATCGAAATGTCAATTGATTTGCTTGACCAGCTTTTAAGCAAACTCACAAAATAAACAGATACAATTTCAGTATTGTATTAACCTGTACATTCACTGTAGACAGCTTTTATCGTGCCGAATTTTGGTTTGTGAGTAATTAAGAGTTTCCCGCCTTTATTCAATAATAATTCTGTTTCAAACCCGTTTGGAATAACTATATTGTGGATCTCATCAAGACTTATATACTTGCTTTTTGCAGGTATTGTTACCTCCAATGGGTGTAAAAAGTTTCTCAAATTCAAAAATTGGAGTATTTTCTTTCTATTTTTAGCAACTGACATAAAAGAAGGTACTTCATATACGTCACCTTCGTTTAACGGCAATATGCCCTTTAAGGAAGTTTTATCTAATGCTCGATACGTGATAATATCATTCATTGCAATCGAGGCTTTGCCATTTTTATAAATATTAGAGATATTTTTAATATATGTTTCAACTTCTTCGGAATTATTTACACTTTTATTGTCCCTCAAAAGCTTGTGAATACTTCGGGAATTTTTCTTGTATCGCATAAGGGCTTCGGTTTCATCTGCCGAATATTGACGAATGCGTTCACCTGTTTTGGTAAAAACATCTATATTTTTTCCCGCTTTATTTAGCACAAACATAGTTTCTAATTCGCGCTTCTGATTAAAATTACAACCAACATACTTAGTTGTTAATTTCGTTTCTTTATCAAGGACTTTAAACAATTTAACTTTTTTACCAAACATTTCGGATATGCAAGTCAAATCCGGATTGCGATATATTGAAGTTCCTTCTCCGGCAATATTACGTATCGCCGACAATACTGCATTTTGTCGGCTTGCAATATTTCTAATGAAATTTGTTACTCCTAATATCATAAAATTATAATTCCCTTACATATATAAAGTATTTTTGTTAAAAAAAATTGCCTCTAAGGTTAATAACATTAAGATAATTTTAATGCTATCACTGCTATACATCCTCAAATAACTAGCCTCGCACAAATATTGACTTTTGTATACATCACTGCGAAAATGTTTGGTGTAGACATTTTGTATTAAGAGGGTGGGAAAGCAATGGTAACCTTTATTATCGGATTAATTATTTTAGGTTTGGGGTACGTGTTTTATTCAAGATATATTGAGCACCTTTTTTCTCCGGATGACAGAGAAACCCCTGCAATAAAAATGAACGACGGAGTTGACTACGTCCCGATTACAAAAAACAGAAATGCCCTTATTCATCTGCTGAACATTGCAGGAATGGGGCCGATTATCGGAGCTGTGCAAGGAATTTTATTCGGGCCGATTGCATTTATATTAATTCCGCTCGGGTGTATATTTGCAGGCGGAGTTCATGACTACTTTGCGGGGATGCTTTCCATCAGGAATGACGGAGCCCAGATTACCGGACTTATAGACAAATACCTCGGGAAAAATGTGTTTAGAATATTTATGGTAATTGTTTCTATAATGCTGCTGCTGCTTGCGACTGTTTTTGTGTACACTGCGGGTGATTTGTTTGTTGAAAGATTCTTGGGCATAAAAGATTTTGTACTCACAAACCCGGCGGTCAGTACAACCTACGGAATAATACTACTCTACTTTATTATCGCAACGATGTTTCCTATCGATAAAATTATAGGTAAATTTTATCCGATTCTTGGCTTAATGTTGATACTAGGAACCAGTTTGATATTTATCGGATTTATTATAAACGGAGTAAATCTTCAAAACTTCTCATTAGAACGATTTAATCTCCATCCTGACAATTTACCCATCATACCGATGTTTTTTATGACAGTGAGCTGCGGATTGCTATCAGGATTCCATTCCACACAAGCAACAATAATTTCGAGAACGCTGGGACACGAAAAAGACGGCAGAAGAACGTTCTTCGGAATGATGTGTGTTGAATCTCTTATTGCGATAATCTGGGCAGCTGCGGCTATGGACGTATACAGCCTTAATATGGTTCCGCAACATATAATCGGAACGGTGAACGTAGTTAATATTATTGCTAATAAGTTTGTACCGTTCAACCTTCCGTTCCTCGTAACACTTGCTATCATAGTTCTTCCGATAACATCCGGAGATACCGCTTTAAGAGGACTGAGAATCACAATTGCGGAGGCTTTGCACCTTCCACAGAAAAAATTATTCAACAGATTGCTAATAATTGTTCCCATAATATTCTGTGTTATTTCAATTCTTTATTGGGCAAAAACAAACGCCGGAAGTTTTGGACTTATATGGAGATATTTTACTTTCTTTAACCAATTAATCGCAATCCCTGTCTTAATTTGTGCAACGATATTTTTGGCAAAACAAAAAAAGAACTACTTTGTTACATTAATTCCATCAATATTTTATGTATTTATAACCATGTCATTCATATTTAGCGAAAAAATAGGATTTAACCTTCCTCTAAAATACGCAGAAATATTGGGTTTGATTTTGGCTATACTTGCAATAGTCTACGTCTTCAGGGTTATAAAAAAATCTAATAATTAAAACATACAATCCATAGCAATTATAGGCTTATTGACGCGCACTTGATTTTATATTTTTAGCATTCGATAATATAGATGTCGATAGGGTTTCGACAATTTTAAAATTTAATATCGCGGGATACTCTGCCGAACAAAAGCTGACTAAATGTCAGGTTTTGTGAGAGGTAAGTCTGGGAACCAGACTGCGAAACAGGGTAATAACGCAAATAAAATTTAATATCGCGGGATGGAGCAGTCTGGTAGCTCGTCGGGCTCATAACCCGAAGGTCGTTGGTTCAAATCCAGCTCCCGCAACCATTTAATAAAGTCCCTTAAAGGGACTTTTTATTGCCGCAATAATCATCTCTATCTCAACTGATTAGTATGCAGCCCCTTTGAAAAATCTCTTATGTTATTAAATGTTGTTGAGAGAAGTTTTTCCACAGATTCTTTCGTATTATAGGCTATATGCGGAGTAATTATAACATTTTGCATCCCCAATAGTTTTTGTGCTGCAAGCGCTTCTGTCAAGCATATTGTGCAATTGTCCTCTGTCAAAATCGGAGAGTCATTCATTGCAACCTTGTCGCACTCAATAACATCCAATGCTGCTCCTCCTATTTGACCGGAAATAATATTGTTATAAAGAGCTATAATATCTACCAGTTCACCTCTTGCAGTATTAACAATGTATACACCTTTTTTCATTTTTCTTATTGTTTCATCGTTAATTATATGATGTGTCGTCGAGGTCAAAGGAAGGTGAAGTGTAATTATATCAGACTTCTTTAATAATTCTTCCATTTCACAATAATTTGTAAAACCCGCTATTTCTCTATTGATTTCATAACTGCAGGCATAAACTTTCATTCCGAAGAAATGTGCAATTTTGGCAACAGATGCGCCTATTGCGCCGCAGCCGACTATTCCGATGGACAACTCTCCTAAATTTCTTCCTTCATAGGATTGATGTTCAATTAAGTTTTTTTGTACATCGATGTAGGCAGGAATCAATTTCCTTACAAGTGCAAATATTAGCATAAAAGTATATTGCGCAACAGAAGTCGCACCGTAATCTTCAACATTAAAAACCGCAATATTATTTTGTGTACAATACTTTAAATCAATATGATTGTAACCTGTCGAACGAGTTGCAATTATCCTCAGATTTTTAAATTGTTTAATGACATCTTCTGTTAAATCCGATGTAATAAACACGCTTATGACATCGGTTTCGTTGAGCTGTTTCTCGTTAAGTCGGGAAAGCCCATTTAAAGGTTCTTTTATAAATTCAATATCAAAATCTCTCAAATCATTTTGCTCAAAATAAGACTTTTCGGACTCTCTAAAATCAAACATCAACATCTTCATGACAAAATACCCCTTTAATAAGGAGTATTGCCTATAATATTCTAATTTGCCATCCTCTTATTAGGCATAATTTTCAACTAAACTTTGCTGAAGCTGCCATTTATGCCTTGTCAATATGTCGCTGACCGTTCTGTTCGCATAATAAATCACATCGCCGGATGCACGATTTCTGATTGATATTTGGGAAGCTTTATTTTCTACAAGTTCTTGATATTTT
>JAEEGL011181688.1_pt1 | contig 19060 bp, 15 predicted proteins | sample 9134231 | NCBI WGS metagenome assembly JAEEGL01 (sample SAMN16246548, study PRJNA631951) | gut metagenome | biome: gut microbiome; feature: rumen; material: fiber-attached | host: Bos | place: Iran: Karaj | collected 2018-10 | reverse complement strand
CTTCTTCCCAGAGATCATCGAAAAGGGCTTGCATGTGGTAAATGCTACGGGTGGCATGCCTGTGGAGGATGCCATCCTCGACTTCTCGAATCCTGAGACCGTCGCCTGGTATCAGGATAAGATTGAAGGGCTGATGAAACAGGGAGTATCAACCATTAAGTGCGACTTTGGCGAGGCTGCTCCCTATAACGGCTTCTATCACAGTGGCAAGGGTGGACTCTATGAACACAACCTCTATCCCTTGCGCTATAACAAAGCCCTATGGGAGGTCGTGGAGCGCAATCATCCTGGCGAGGGCATCATCTGGGCGCGTTCGGCGTGGGCAGGATCGCAGCGCTATGCCCTCCATTGGGGCGGTGATGCGGCTACTAATAATATAGGTATGCTTGGCGACCTGCGTGGCGGACTGAGCTTCGGTCTGAGCGGCTTCTCGTTCTGGAGTCACGATATGGGCGGTTTCGTGACAGCCTCGCCAGAGGATATTTATCGTCGTTGGCTGCCATTCGGATTCCTTTCGAGCCACACGCGAGCCCACGGTGCGCCTCCAACAGAGCCTTGGCTTATCTCAGAGTCGTTTACCGACGCCTTCCGTGCGTGTGCTGAGATGAAGTACAAGCTGATGCCTTATGTCTATGCCCAGGCGAAGGACTGCACAGAGCGCGGCCTGCCGATGGTGCGCGCCCTGCTGGTGGAGTTCCCACAGGACAAGGGTGCCTGGTATGTGGAGGATGAGTATATGTTTGGTTCACAGATACTCGTGGCACCGCTCATGGAGAGTGGCAACAGCCGGGATGTGTATCTGCCCAAGGGTAAGTGGATAGACTATCAGACGGGTAAGGTGTACGAAGGTGGCTATCAGACCATCGAGGCAGGCAGGATTCCTGCTGTCATTCTGGTGAAGGACGGTTCCTTGATTCCTCATGCTCCCCTTGCACAGCGTACGGACCAGATAGACTGGGACAAGATAGAACTAAAGGCATACAAAGCCGATGCCCAGAAATGTACGGGCCTGTTGTTCAAGCCTGGTGACGTGAACATAAAGAAAATCGAGCAGTAATGCTCGATTTTCCTTTTATTTGTAGTCGCGGATGCGGACGTCGATGCCGCTGCCTCCGAGTTTCATCACAGCCTGATGGATGGGCGTCTCGCTGTAGTGGTAGGGGAAGAGTACCTTGGGTTTAATGGTCTTCGCTGCCTTCACCAGCTGGTCTACCGTCATCGTGTACGGCTGGTTGCAGGGCAGGAAGGCGATGTCGATATCCTTCACCTCAGCCATCTCAGGGATATCCTCTGTGTCGCCTGCAATATATATGCGCAGGCCGTCGAGGGTGAGGATATAGCCGTTGTCGCGTCCCTTGGGATGGAACTGCGTACGTCCCTCTGAATAGTTGTAAGCAGGTACGGCCTTCAGCGTGATGTCATCACGATAGGTGATGCTGTCGCCGTTAGCCAGCGCGATGCTGTTGCGGAACATGTTGTAAACGGCATTGTTGGAATAGACCGTTGTGGCAGGCGTGCGCAGCAGGGCGATGGCCTCGCGCTCGAAGTGGTCTCTGTGCTCGTGGGTGATCAGGATGAGGTTCGCCTTGGGGAACTGTCCGTAATCTGTCTCTGGCTTCGCCCCCATCCCCACAGGGTCAATCTGTATCTCCACACCATCGTAGGTGATCTCAAGACTGGCGTGCTTGATGCACGTGATCTTTACCGTCTTGCCGTTCTTGGTTGTAAACTCGTCTGTTTTCTGTGCTGCATTACAGCTTGTCGCAATGACACAAGCTGTCAGGATGCCAATGAAACTCTTTCTCATTTCTTCTTGTCGTTATCAGTTGCTAATTCTATAATAAACCTTGCTCCAGGACCGTAGTTCGTGTCAAGACGTACGGTGCCTCCCAGACGCTCAATGAGCGCACGGCACAGCGGGAGTCCGAGCCCCAGACCCTCCTTGAAGGAGTCGAGCTTCACGAAACGGTCGAAGATATGGTCGGCCTCCTCTTTGGGAATGCCGCTGCCAGTATCCTGTACGGCGATGAGCACACTGTTCTCCTTGGCCTTGGTTCTGAGGATGATAGCGCCCTGAGTGGTGTTCTTTACGGCGTTGTCGATAAGGGTACCGATGGCCCGCTTCAGCAGGGTGTGGTTCGAGAGGATGCTAAAGCCGTCGTAGAGGTTAGAATCCATCTTGAGTTCCACACCTTCAGGCATACGCCCCTGATTGTCGCCTATCAGTTCTTTGAGCAGCGCGTTGATGCTGATGTTATCCTCCTTGGCTGCCACATTCGACGACTCGCTGAGCGAGAGCTCCAGCACCTCGTCGATGAGTGATGTGATCTGAAGCGTGTTCTTCTGCATCATATTAGCCATGTGCTGACGCTCCTCAACACTGTGGGTGAGGTCTGGGTCGGCGATGATCTGTGCAAAGCCGCTGATGATGTTCAACGGTGTGCGGACCTCGTGGCTTACGTTCTGGATGAATGCCGTCTTCACACGGTCTGCCTCTTTGGCATGTTCGTAAGCTGCCTGCAGTTGTTTGAAATGGCGCCTGCGGCTATAGAAGATATACATCTGTGCTCCCACGAGCAGTAACAGCAGGATTATTCCGACGCTAAGTCCGATGAAACGTGCGCGTGAGGCCTTCTTCTCAGCCTCGAAGAGTGAGAGCTGTTCGCGGATGCCCTGCATGCTGTTGATGAGCACCACGTTGGTGATGGAGTCCTGCGAGTTATATTCTTTGCGCAATGCCTTATAGGCTTCTTCCCAGCGCCCTGCATGTTCGTAGATCAGCGTGATGGCATCGTTGCCCTCGTCGCCAAGTTCTTCCTTTGCCAGCTTCACGGCCTCGTCGGTCTTGCCTGTCGATGCCAGATAGTACACCTCCATTGTACGTCCGTGAACAGAGCTCTTGCCCTCTTTCACTCCCTCCTTAAAATCTTTGTAACCTTCAAGGAAACGGGGGATGTCGCCTCGATTATAGTAGCTGATGGTCTTACGGGTCTCAATGTCGAACACGCGCTCAGGTGCATATTTCAGCGATATCTCTTTCGCTTTGTCGAGAAGCAGTGAGGCCTCTTCCGGATCATCGTCGATCTCCACATTAACTATATTCAGATAGATAGGTGGCATGCTCTCCCAGTAGCCGTATTTCTCCATCTCACTGATGACATGATAGAAATTATCCTTCGCAGTGGCTTTGTTACCGCAGTAGCGGTTGATGTGTCCCAGCATGTTGTAGGCCATATACATCTCCTTGTTAAGGTCTTTCTCCCTCAGCTCCGACGAGAGCTTATAGGCCAGCTTATAGGCCTCGTAGATGCGCCGCTGGTTCATCAGGAACACGATCTCGTTGCATCGCTGGGTGTAGTAGGCGTGCAGGTCGCCTTTACTCAGGATGTATTCTTCGAGACGATAAAGTGCGGGGAAGAAACGTGCGCTGTCGGCATCGTTGAATGCAAAGCGCATCGAGTCGCGAAGTTCATTGTACTTCGGGTCGTCTTTGAGGTCATTGGCTGCCTTTACAGGACTCAGGCCTATGATTGTCACTGCTGCCAGCAGTATAAGTTTTCTTGTTTTCATTATTGATGGCTATTGTTCAACTTGCAAATATAGTCAATCCTTTTGAAATAATGATGAAAAGTAACAGATTTTTTTGATTTTTTTGTATTTCCTTGCTGATTTATTTGTATCTTTGCCGACGAAATGGAGATATTACCCATAGCACATTTCCGTTCGCCGATGAAGTCGAAGTTCGGCATCCCACGTCAGAGCGGACTCGTCAGTAACCTGACGGGCAGTATCGTCTTTGAGCCGGATTTCCGTAGGATGGAGGCGATAAAAGGGCTGGAGGACTTCGATTACCTGTGGATTATCTGGGAGTTTTCTGAAGGACGATGGAACAGGGAAGAGGGTAGGCTGATGTCGAGACCACCACGTTTAGGTGGCAATAAGCGGATGGGTGTGTTCGCCACCAGGTCGCCGTTCAGACCTAATAACCTCGGCCTCTCGTGTGTGAGGATCGACCATATCGAAGAAGACCCTAAGCTGGGACCTGTGATCTATGTGAAGGGGGCAGACCTGATGGACGGTACACCTATTTACGACATCAAACCCTACGTGGCATACGCTGATGCCCATGCTGGGGCAAAGAGCGGTTTCGTGGATCAGTCGGAGTGGAAAGGCCTTGATGTGGAGATTCCAGAAGAGGTAAGTCACAGTTTTTCTGAAGAAGAACTTACCGTCCTCAGGGATATCCTTGCGCTCGATCCACGTCCGCGCTATCAGGATGACCCGGAGCGTGTCTACGGTATGCCTTTTGACAAGTATGATGTGCGTTTTAAGGTAGCAGGAAACACGCTGAAGGTGGTGGAATGTGCGCTAATTTCCGATGTCAATGCAAAAAATCTTTCACATAACAAGTGAATATAAAAAAAAATGCGTACCTTTGTCCGCGAAACCATTAGAACTTGGATATGAAGAGACTATTTCAGATACTGCCCCTTGCGGCTATGTTGCTGCTGGCTGGCTGTTCACAAAAGAAGAAGAGCGAGGATATCATCGCCCCCAAACCAGAAGTCGTAAAACCTCAGGCACCCATCCGTATGCAGGAGTATAAGCAGACCACCGATGTGGTGTGGCTGGGCAGGAACTATCAGGTGGAGGTGTGCCGTGTGGCTGACGACAGCCTGAAGATGGTGAAGGACGAAAACGGACAGAAGTTCGTTGACAACCGTATTACCGTCAAGGTGATGCGTGCTGATGGTTCCGTGTTCTTCAACCGTTCATTCACAAAGGCAGCTTTTGAGGCCTATATCAACAACGACTATCGTCAGACGGGTATCCTTGAAGGGCTGGTCTATGACAAGGCCGAGGGCAATAACCTCTTCTTTGCCGCCAGTGTGAGTCATCCCCAGACCGATGAGTACATCCCTCTCGTGGTGTCGCTGAGCAACATGGGTGAGGTGGGCATACGTCTTGATACAGATCTTGACACGAACGGTGGTAACGATGACAATGACGAACAATAAATACACCTTCGACAACGTCATCCGTGGTATCCTCTGGGCGATCATCATCACGGGTGTCGTGATGCTGCTCAATCGCCTGAGCAGTGTGCTCGTGCCGTTCTTCCTGGCTTGGCTCATAGCTTACCTGCTGTTCCCGCTGGTGAAGTTCTTCCAGTATCGCTGCAAGATGAAGTATCGTGTCTTGGGCATCCTGTCTGCATTCTTAGTAACAGGCCTTGTGCTCACTGGGGTGTTCCTGCTGATGATTCCGCCTATAGTAGAAGAGAGTCTCAGGGTGAAAGATCTGCTCTTGGAGTATATTGGCACTAACGAGACGGTGAGCAATATCCCTGGGCTTGTCCAGCAGTATATCCGCGATCATCTCAGTGTGGAGGATATTCAGATGATCGTCTCTCAGGACGGATTCCTTGAGGCGATTAAGGTGACGGTACCGAAGGTATGGGACGTTATCACGCAGTCGATAAGCATTGTGTCGAGTGTGATAACGCTTACGATGGTGGTACTCTATACCTTATTAATATTACTTGACTACGAGGATATCTGTGACGGGTGGCCCAATCTCCTGCCTGAGCGATACAGGAAGTTCTCCACTCAGTTGGTCAACGATGTAGAGGACAGTATGAACAAGTATTTCCGTGGGCAGGCACTTGTGGCTCTCTGCGTGGGCATACTCTTCAGCATCGGATTCCTGATTATCGATTTCCCAATGGCTATCGGACTGGGCATGTTTATCGGACTTCTGAATATGGTGCCGTATCTGCAGCTGGTGGGACTTGTGCCCACTATTCTCTTGGCCATCGTCAAGGCTGCTGATACAGGGCAGAATTTTTGGATCATACTGTTGCTGGCACTGGCGGTCTTTGCTGTCGTACAAGCCATTCAGGACGCAATCCTTACACCCAAGATTATGGGACACGTCACAGGTCTGAACTCTGCCATCATCCTGCTATCGCTCTCTATCTGGGGATCGCTGCTGGGCATACTCGGCATGATTATCGCCCTGCCGATGACGACACTTCTGATATCTTACTACCAGAGATATGTCATCGCGGAAAAAACGGATTCTCACGATTGAGGTTCCCTGATCTTCTTATGCGTCGGCAAAGACTTTGCCGTCTTCGAGGGTAATCTGCAGTTGGGTGTACTCTGAGTGGAAATCGTTTTGCAGACGATCCAAATACCGACGACATTCCCATTGACACATGGGGAGGTCGTGGAGCAGGTAGTTGCCGCACGTCTCTGGTGTTGTTGCAGGAACCTCCGTCTGTGTAAGCATCCATTCCAGACACCTGATGGTCAGCTGGCGCATGTCCTCGACGGTGTAAGTACTTGATTCCCGACCGTCAGTCGGTGACCAACGGTCTTTCATGATGATATACATGCCTGTGAGACAGCCCATTGGCCCTACGTATACCACATCCTCCTTCACTTCTGAATTGCGGAACCAGGTGGCCATCAGGTGTTCTATGCTGTGCATGGCAGCAGGGGCGACGGCTGGTTCCTTGTTGGGTTCTGTGATGCGCAGGTCGAACGTCGTAAATCCTTTGTCTTCACGCGACACGTAGATGCCCGGCTTCAATTGTGTATGATCGATCGTAAAACTCTGAATTACTTCCATAACTTCAATTCTTCAATTTTTAAACTCTTCAATCCTTAAAGGCTTTCGATGAAAGTCTTGGTGGTGTGGAATGATTTCTCGGCAACGGTGTCCCAGAAGTTGTGATACTGTGAGGCATCAGTGTCGCGCAGGGGGATGTCGCTGATCAGTCGGAACGAGATGAACGGTACCTTATAGATATAGCAGACCTGCGCGATGGCGCACGACTCCATATCGACGGCTTTTGCCTCAGGGAAGTGGCCGACAATCTCGCGCATCTTCTCCTTGGTGTCAACAAACCAGTCGCCAGTGACGATGAGGCCGGGCTTTGCACCCGTCAGTTTTGCTTTCTCCAACAGGTAGGGGTCGGCCTGATAGCGTACTGGCAATCCCTGCACCTGACCAAAGACGGTGGTGTCATCGATGGCCTTTCCGCAATACACATCGTGATAGGTCAGTTCTGAACTCACCACCACGTCCTGCAGGTTGATGTCATCGCCGTTGCCGCCTGCACAGCCTGAGGAAATGATGACGTCGGGCTTGTACTGACGGATCATCTCCACCGCCTGGATAGCGGCATTCACTGTGGCAATGCCACTCTTCTGAAGGATCACCTTGTCTTCTGGGAATAACGGACGGAGCTGCTTCAACTCTTTGTCCATTGCTACAATCATTCCTATCTTCATCGTTTATTTTTTTTATCTGTTATTTACTGATATCACATGCCAAATGTGCGCTGGTAGGCTGCATTACGCTGGCGCACAGCCTCGTAGATGAGGATGGCGGTGCTGACGCTGACATTGAGGGAGTCGAGACGTCCCAGCATGGGGATGCGGATATGCACGTCGGCAGCGTCGCGCCACTGTTGCGAGAGTCCTGTGGATTCTGTGCCCATGACCAGAGCTGTGGCCTGACGCATGTTGTAGTCATAGTAGTCGTACGAGTCCTGCAACTGTGCGGTGAGGATCCTTACCTTGTGCTCTTTCAGGAATCCGATACATTCCTTGGAGGAACAGGTGGCTACGGGCACGCTGAACACACCGCCGATGCTGGCGCGTATCAGGTTGGGGTTGTAGACATCTGTCAACGGGTCGCACACGATGACGGCATCCACATTTGCTGCTTCGGCAGTACGTAGGATGGCACCCAGATTACCTGGCTTCTCCACGCTCTCAAGCACCACGATGAGAGGATTCGACTTGTTGATCTTCAGGTTCTTCAGACTGTGGTCCTTCACCTTTGCCACAGCGATTAAACCCTCCGTGCTTTCGCGGTAGGCCATCTTTTCGTAAACGGCTGGCGTTACATAGGTAACAGTTGTGTCAAGCGTAATCTCCTTCCTTATTTCACCTTCTTCCTTCCTCGAAAAGATTTCCACGATCTCATAGCCGCAGGCGATGCAGTGCTCTATCTCACGCTGGCCTTCGACCACAAAGAGTCCCTCCTCACGTCTGAGCGACGACTTCTGCTGGAGGGCTACAACATGCTTTATCCTCGCATTCTGAGTGCTGGTAATAACGTTTTCTTCCATATTTCGTCTGCAAAGGTACATATTTTTTTGGAAATCACAAAAAAATATGTACCTTTGCACCAAAATTAAAAAACTTGCAAGTTATGAATATCGTGAAAAAGTTGCTGCCCGATGTGTTGGCAGTGCTGTTGTTTGCCGTTTTGGCATTCGCCTATTTCTTCCCTGCCGACATCGAGGGACGTATCCTCTATCGTCATGATGCATCGGCAGGAAGGGGTGCCGGACAAGAGGGAGTGGAGTATATGCAGAAGACGGGAGAGCGTAGCCGTTGGACCAATGCGCTCTTCGGAGGCATGCCCACCTATCAGATGGCTCCGTCGTATAAGTCCACAGACAAGCTGAGCACCATCATTGGCGCCTATCACCTGTGGCTGCCTGAGAATGTGTGGTATGTGTTTGCCTATCTGCTGGGATTCTATATCCTGTTGCGTGCCTTCGACTTCCGTCAGCATCTGGCTGCGCTGGGTTCCATCATTTGGGCCTTCAGCACTTATTTCCTGATCATCATCGCCGCAGGACATATTTGGAAGGTGTGGGCATTGGCTTATCTGCCACCGATGATTGCCGGTATCGTACTGGCTTACAGGGGGAAATACCTGTGGGGATTCATCGTGACGGCCATCTTCACCGCCTTTGAGATCAATGCCAACCACGTGCAGATGACCTACTATTATTGCTTCATCATCCTCTTTATGGTGATAGCGTGGCTGGTGGAAGCAATACGCGAGAAACAGCTGTTACGCTTTGCGAAAGCCACAGGCGTATGTTTCGCTGCAGGACTGATAGGTCTCTGCCTGAACCTCTCGAACCTCTATCACACGTGGGAGTACAGTGTGGAGTCGATGCGTGGCAAGAGCGAGCTGGTGAAGAAAAATACAGCCAATCAGACCAGCAGCGGTCTGGAGCGCGACTATATCACGCAGTGGAGCTATGGCATCGGCGAGACGTGGACCCTGCTCGTGCCGAATACGAAGGGTGGTGCCTCGATGCCGCTGTCGATGAACGAGACGGCCATGAAGCATGCCGACAATAATTATATCGATATCTATCACCAGATCGGTCAGTACTGGGGCGAACAGCCTGGCACCAGCGGCCCTGTGTATGTGGGCGCATTCGTGATGTTCCTGTTCATACTGGGACTGTTTGTGGTGAAGGGTCCGATAAAGTGGGCCTTGCTCGCTGCCACCATCCTGTCAATCATGCTCTCGTGGGGTAAGAACTTCATGGGATTGACGGACTTCTTCATCGACTATATGCCGATGTATGCCAAGTTCCGTACAGTAGCGTCGATATTGGTGATTGCAGAGTTTACCATTCCGCTTCTGGCGATGCTCGCCTTGAAGGAGGTGCTTTCGAGTGATAAGAAGAAGGAGAATGCCAAGTATGCGCTGATATCTTTTGCGCTGACAGGCGGTTTCGCCCTGCTCTTCGCGCTGATGCCGTCGCTGTTCTTCAGCAGCTTCATCTCTTCTGCTGAGGTACAGGCTCTACAGGGACTGCCGGCAGAACACATACAGCCTATCATGAACAACCTCACGGAGATGCGCAAGGCGATGTTTACCAGCGACTGCTGGCGCTCGTTCTTTATCATCATCGTGGGTGTGGCCATCGTGTTTGCGGCTATGTATGACAAACTGAAGAAGGAGTATGCCGTAGGTGCGCTGCTGGTGCTCTGTCTGGTTGACCTCTGGCCGATCAACAAGCGTTATCTCAACGACGAGATGTTCGTGCCGAAGAGTGAGCGTGAGGCTCCCCAGCAGATGACGCAGACAGACGAACAGATACTGCGCGATAAGAGCCTCGACTACAGGGTGCTGAACATGGCCTCGAACACCTTCAATGAGAACGAGACCTCATACTATCACAAGAGCATTGGCGGCTATCATGCTGCCAAGCTGCGTCGCTATCAGGAGATGATTGAACAGTATATCTCGCCTGAGATGCAGCAGACGATGAGTGCGGTGGCTGAGGCTGGCGGCGATATGACGCAGGTGAACGGCGACAGCATCTATCCTGTGCTCAACATGCTCAACACAAAGTACTTCATCCTTCCGCTTCAGGGCGGACAGACGGTGCCCGTCCAGAATCCCTACACCTATGGCAATGCGTGGTTCGTGGATAAGCTGCAGTATGTGCAGAATGCCAACGAAGAACTGTTGGGCGTGGGCAATATCGACCTCCGACATGAGGCTGTGGCCGATGCGAAGTTCAAGGCTCAGCTGGGTGATGCCGTGATGCAGGATTCGGCCAGCGTGGTGCAGATTACCGCTTACGAGCCTAACCAACTGAAATACAATGTCAATTCTGATAAGGGTGGTGTCATCGTGTTCTCTGAGATCTACTATCCAGGATGGACAGCTACCATCGACGGAGAACCTGCAGAACTGGGTCGCGTAAACTATATCCTGCGTGCGCTCAACGTGAAGCCGGGCAAGCATGAGGTGGTGCTGAGTTTCTTCCCCAAGTCTGTGGATACCACTGAGACGATAGCCTATACGGCCTATGGTGTGTTGATCCTGGTTATACTGGGAGCAGTATTTATGGAGTATCGCCGCCGACAGAAGAAATCATAATTTCCGATGATGAAAAAGCTATTGTCATTGCCGCCAAACCTGGTGGATGCCTTTCACGATGTGACTGGCCTCTCGCGTGAGGAGTATTTTTGTACCTGCGATCCTGTGGGCCATCGCTTAGGTAGCGGAGGTGGCACCTCATGGCTCCTGATGGAAGCCATGAAGAGCGAAAATGCCCAGATCTCTTTCGACAAGTGGTTGTCGAATGAGAAACGCATCCTGATTCATGCTGGCGGTCAGAGCAAGCGCCTGCCCAGCTACGCTGTGTCAGGTAAGGTGCTGATGCCGCTTCCTGTGTTCCGTTGGGAGAGGGGACAGAAACTCTCGCAGAATCTCCTCAGCGTGCAGTTACCGCTCTACGAGAAGATGATGCAGATGGCACCGGACAATATTCATACGATGGTGGTCAGCGGCGATGTGCTCATCCGAGCCACGCAGCCTCTGCAGCCGATTCCTGAGGCAGATGTGGTCTGCTACGGCCTATGGCTCGATGCCTCTGTGGCAAAGAATCACGGTGTGTTCGTCAGCGACCGCCGTACCCCTTCTGTGCTGAAGCAGATGCTGCAGAAGCCCTCCGTACAGACGCTCTCCGAGCTCCAAAAGGATCATTATTACCTCACCGATATCGGTGTCTGGCTGCTCTCCGACAAAGCCGTGAAGCTCCTGCTCGACCGCAGTATGGTAACCGACAATTCTCAATTCAAAGAATACGATCTCTACTCCGAGTTCGGCTGTGCCCTCGGCACAGATCCTTCTAAGCCCGACAGCGACCTCTCCCAGCTCTCCGTCGGCATCGTGCCTTTGTCAGGAGGCGAGTTCTATCATTTCGGCACCTCGCGCGAGATGATCTCCTCCACGCTGAGACTTCAGAATTTGGTGAACGACCAGCGTGAGATCATGCATCTCGACCGTAAGCCTCACCCCTCGATCTTCGTGCAGAACGCTGTGACGAAGATTGCGTTTACTGAGGAGAATACGAATATCTGGATTGAGAACAGTTATGTTGGAGAGAAATGGCATCTTACCCACGACCACGTGATAACAGGTGTGCCTGAGAACGACTGGGAGATCAGTCTCGAACCTGGTGAGTGTATCGACGTCGTGCCTGTGGGAGAGAGCGACTACGAGGTTCGCCGCTACCGTATTGACGAGCCCCAGAACAGCAACGAGCTCGCTGAACGGGCCAATCTTCGCAGGCTCTTCGCCCAACGTCGTGCGTTCCGTAATCAGAACTGGCCGGCGCTTGCAAAGAACTGGCGACATAGCGTCTTCTACCAGCTTGATCTCGCTGATGCACAGGAGGCGTTCAAGCTTGCAGACATCCCCATGCCTGAGCCGCTCGCAGACGATGCACCTCTGATGACGCGCATCCACAATGCGATGTTTCGTGGGGAGAATGAAAAGGCCTTCTCCTTACTCCGCGAGGGACTGACGAACACAAGGGGACAGGAACCTTGTGCAAATCTTGATGTGCACAAGGTTCCTGTCCCCTTGTGTTCTGTCTCTGACGATCAGATCGTCTGGGGACGCTCGCCCGTAAGGATAGACATCGCAGGAGGTTGGACAGACACACCGCCTTATTGTCTGATGGAGGGCGGAAACGTCGTCAACTTCGCTATCGAACTGAATGGCCAGCCGCCGTTGCAGGTGTATGTAAAGCCCTCGAAGGACTATCGCATCGTACTTAGAAGCATCGATCTGGGAGCGATGGAAGTGGTTGAGACGACAGAGCAACTCACCGACTTCATGCACGTGGGCTCGCCTTTCTCTATTCCCAAGGCTGCCCTCGTCCTTGCCGGCTTCGGCCCGACCTCATCAGTTGAGACAACCAATTCTCCACTCTCAATTCTCCATTCTCAATTGGAATCCTTTGGCTCTGGCATCGAACTCACACTCCTTTCTGCCATCCCCGCAGGCAGTGGCTTGGGCACATCGAGCATCCTTGCTGCCACAGTACTGGGCGCACTCAATGACTTCTGCGGACTGGGATGGGACAAGAACGAGATCGGTCATCGCACGCTGATGCTCGAACAGATGCTCACCACTGGTGGCGGATGGCAGGATCAGTTTGGTGGCGTATTAGGAGGCGTGAAACTCCTGCAGACGGGTAGGGGATTCGACCAAAGTCCCAAGGTGCGCTGGCTGCCCAACGACCTCTGGACACAGCCTGAATACCGCGCTTGTCATCTGTTATACTATACTGGCATCACCCGTACGGCGAAGAGCATCCTTGCGGAGATTGTGCGCAGGATGTTCCTGAATCATGGTGGCGAACTGCGTCAGTTGCGTGAGATGAAGGAGCATACGATGGAGATGTACGAGGCGATACAGCAGAATGACTTCCTGCGCATGGGCCGTCTCGTGCGTAAGACGTGGACTCAGAACCAGGCCCTCGACGCAGGCACTAATCCTCAGGTGATGTCGCATCTCACTGACCTCATCGACGACCTCTGTCTGGGCTATAAGCTCCCAGGAGCTGGCGGCGGTGGCTATCTCTATATGATAGCGAAGGACCCAGAGGCTGCCGTGCGCATTAAACAGATCCTGACAGAAAACAGAATAAACAAGAATGCCCGGTTCGTGGAGATGACGCTTTCTACGACAGGACTGCAGATAAGCAGAAGTTGACAATAGTGAATAGTTAATAGTGATGAGTGAATAGTGGAGTTTAGGACGATAGTGGATATTCCAAAGCCGGGTTTTGAGATCGGCCCTTGCGAGGAGATGCTCTTCGTAGGCTCCTGCTTTGCCGATAATATCGGCGCACGATTTCTGGAGGAAAAGTTCCGTGCTGTCGTCAATCCCTTCGGTGTGATGTACAACCCCGCCAGCATCCTCCACACCATCGAACGTATGATACAAGGGGACGGTTCTTTTGTTAAATCGTTGGCCGGCAATGTAACAAAAGAACCGTCCCCCCGTGTCACATTCCTGACCCTTGGCACGAACCACGTCTATCGCCTGAAGGAGACAGGCGAGATCGTCGATAACTGCCAGAAACGTCCTCAGTCGCTCTTTACTGAAGAAGAGCTCACTGTCGATGAGTGTGCCGACTATCTGCAACAGACCGTTGCCCTCCTTCGTCAGATGAATCCTGAGATGAACATCGTCCTCACTGTCAGTCCTATCCGCTATCGCAAATATGGCTATCACGGCTCCCGGCTCTCCAAGGCCACCCTCCTCCTCGCCATCGATAAACTGACGAAGGTTCTCCCCCTAAGTAGGGGGAGCCAGAGGGGGTCTGAACCACTGCAGAACCATAACCTTGATCAGACCACCCCTAACCCCTCCTACTCAGGAGGGGAATTAGGCCCCTGCTCAGGAGGGGAAGTGGTGTACTTCCCCGCCTACGAGCTCATCAACGACGATCTCCGCGACTACCGCTTCTACAAGCCCGATATGCTTCACCCCTCTGATCAGGCTGTCGAATATATCTGGCAGCGTCTCTCTGAGGTCTATCTCAGCGCCGAGGCCAAGGCTTTCCTCAAGGAGTGGGCACCGTTGAAGGCCGTGCTCCATCACAAGCCCTTCGACCCGCAGTCAGCAGACTACAAGGCCCTGATGGATAAAACTATGTTAAAAATTGCTGAACTACAGAAAAAATATCCTACCTTTGCACCCTAAAATTGAAACAATATGGTGAAATATTCGATTGAAAAGATAGCAACGCTCATCGGTGCGCGTCGTATTGGCGACGCCGATGCCCAGATAGGATGGCTGCTGACAGACAGCCGTTCACTGTGTTTCCCCGAGGAGACACTGTTCTTTGCCCTTAGCTCAGCCCGCAACGACGGCCACAAATATATCAGCGACCTCTATCGTCGCGGCGTGCGCAACTTTGTGGTCAAAAACAATTCTCAATTCTCCTCTCTCAATTCTCAATTCTCCGATGCCAACTTCCTCGTCGTCCCGTCGCCCCTGGCAGCCCTGCAGCGTCTTGCTGAGCGTCATCGCGACGAGTTCGATATCCCCATCGTGGGCATCACGGGCTCCAACGGTAAAACGATGGTCAAGGAGTGGCTCTATCAGATCCTGCTCCCCTCACAGAAGATCGTCCGTTCGCCCAAGAGCTATAACTCCCAGATCGGCGTACCCCTCTCCGTATGGCTGCTCAACGAACAGACGGAGATCGGTATCTTCGAGGCGGGCATCAGTCAGCCGGGTGAGATGATGGCGCTGCGCGATATCATCCAGCCCACCGTCGGCGTATTCACGTCGTTAGGCTCTGCCCATCAGGAGAACTTCCGTTCGATGGAGGAGAAGTGTATGGAGAAGCTCGAGCTGATGCACGACACACAGGCGCTGATCTACTGTTCTGACAACGACATCGTGAGCCGTTGCATCCGTCGTATGCAGTATAAGGGCGAGAAGATCGCGTGGTCGCAGTGTGACGAACAGGTGGCGTTCTTCGTGAAGGCTATCGACGGCACAAAGATTTCCTATCGCTATAAGGGCGAGGATAACGCCTTTGAGATCCCGTTCAGCGATGAGGCTTCGATCGAAGACTGTATCACCTGTGCTGCCACCGCCCTCTATCTGGGTGTGACGCCCCAGCAGCTCGCAGAGCGTATGCCTACGCTGGAGCCTGTGGCCATGCGTCTGGAGGTGAAGGAAGGTCAGCGTGGCTGCATCCTCGTCAACGACTCCTACAACTCCGACATCAACTCCCTCGACATCGCCCTCGACTTCCTCAACCGCCGCCTGCGTGAGAACAATTCTCAATTCTCAACTCTCAATTCTCAATTATCCAAGACCCTCATCCTCAGCGATATGTACCAGACCGGTGTCGTCCCTGAGCTGCTCTATGCCCAGGTGTCAGACCTCTGTGTGAAGCGGGGCATTGAGAAGTTCATCGGCATTGGACCCGACCTCTCTGCGCAGGCAGACAAGATACAGATTGCCGACAAGCAATTCTTCCTCGACGTGCAGCATTTCCTTGCCAGCGACGTGTTCAGCAGCCTGCGAGGCGAACTGATTCTGTTGAAGGGTGCCCGCCGCTTCGGCTTCGATCAGATAACGGAACAGCTGGAGCAGAAGGTGCACGAGACCATCCTCGAAGTGAACCTCAACGCTGTCGTTGACAACCTCAACTACTACCGTTCGTTCCTGAAGCCGGAGACCAAGATGGTCTGCATGATCAAGGCCGATGCCTACGGCGCAGGCGCCGTTGAGATCGCGAAGACCCTTCAGGACCATCGTGTCGACTACCTCGCTGTGGCTGTAGCCGATGAGGGTGTGACGCTCCGCAAGGCAGGCATCACTGCTAACATCATGATTATGAATCCTGAGATGACCGCCTTCAAGACGATGTTCGACTACGACCTTGAGCCGGAGGTCTATTCTTTCCGTCTGCTCGATGCCCTCATCAAGGCAGCGCGCAAGGAGGGCATCACCGGCTGGCCCGTACACATCAAGCTCGACACAGGCATGCACCGTCTGGGCTTCGATCCTCTCAACGACATGGATGAACTCATCGACCGTCTGAAGCATCAGAATGCTATTATCCCGCGTTCGGTGTTCAGCCATTTCGTAGGCTCCGACAGCGACGACTTCGATGCGTTCTCTGCCCGTCAGTTCACACTTTTCGAAGAAGGTAGCAAGAAGCTCCAGTCAGCGTTTACCCATAAGATCCTGCGCCACATGGACAACTCTGCCGGCATCGAGCACTTCCCAGAGCGTCAGATGGACATGTGTCGCCTGGGCCTCGGCCTATATGGTGTTGATCCTCGCGACAATCGTATGTTGTCGACGGTATCGACCCTCAAGACCACCATCCTCCAGATGCGTCATGTCCCTGCCGGCGACACTGTGGGCTACAGCCGTAAGGGCAAGATCGAGCGTGACTCTGTTATCGCCGCCATACCTATCGGTTATGCCGACGGTCTGAACCGTCATCTGGGCAATCGTCACTGCTACTGTCTGGTGAACGGTCAGAAGGCGGAGTATGTGGGCAATATCTGTATGGATGTGGCGATGATCGACGTCACAGGCATCGACTGTCACGAAGGCGACAAGGTGGAGATCTTTGGCGAGCATCTGCCTGTCACTACCCTCAGCGACATCATCGACACAATCCCCTACGAGGTGCTCACGGGTGTCTCCAATCGCGTCAAACGCGTCTATTTCCAGGATTAAGCAATTTGTGAGCTATGGATGCAAAACGAATTCTGAAGTACCTTCGCCAGTTGGCGAAGAACAACAACCGCACATGGTTCCAGGAGCATCGGCAGGAGTACGATGCCGTTCGTGCTGACTTTGAGCAGGGTGTGGAGCAGGCTATCCGCCGCATCGTCACCTTCGACCCGTCTGTCATCCGTCTGACGGTGAAGGACTGCACGTATCGGTTCAATCGCGACACGCGGTTCTCCAACGACAAGTCGCCCTATAAGAACCACCTCGGCGCCTATATCGCAGCACATGGCAAGAAGGCGCTGCATGGGGGCTATTACCTGCACTTGGAACCTGGTCACTGCATGGTGGCCTGCGGCAATTACTGGTTGCCTACAAACATCCTGACCTCGTGCCGCAACGAGATTATGGGCAATACCGACGAGTGGTTGCGCTGTGTCCGCAGTCCTGAGTTCCTGAAGTACTTTGGCAACCCTGCCCCCACCAGTTTCCCGTCGCCTACCGATGTCTCGAGCTGGGACCAGCCTCAGGGCTTCGGCCTTGAACGTCTGAAGACCTGCCCCTCTGGTTTCCCTCGCGACTGGGCGTATGTGGAATATCTACGCATGAAGGACTACTGCTGCTGGCATCAGGTGCCCGACGACTTCTTTCAGGGCGATGCCTGGCTCGACGCCATCGTTCCCATGTTCCGTGCCGCCAAACCCATGATGGACATGATGAACAACGTCATCGACGACTACGAGTAAGATGATATACTGAGACAAAAATGCGAGGATTGATAAAAAATTCTGCAAAATGTTTGTTATATTAAACGTTTTTGTCTATCTTTGCACCCAATAATATACAATAATGGGTAAAAATACATTCGGAAAGATGATGCCAAGGGCTTTGACTCAGCAGTTGCAGCTCATGGGAGAACAGATTATGCTGGCGCGCAAACGCAGGCATCTTTCTATGCAGGACATAGCAGACAGGGCAACGGTGACACGTCTGACTGTCTCAAAGGTGGAACATGGCGACCCTACGGTTTCCATGGGTATCTATGCGCGAGTGCTCTTTGCGCTGAATCTTGAAAAGGACATCTCGTTGCTCGCTGCCGATGATGCCCTCGGCCGTCAACTTCAGGATGCAGAATTGCTACATAAATGAAAAGGATAACGGTATACGCAGATTTCGATTTCCTTGCATCATCGCAAGATGCATCAATGTCTGCTTATTGACCAATATACTGAACAGTCGGATGTCAACACTTTACTCAATGCCTCGGCCAGCTACATGCTTGAAGAGAAGGAAGCATTGAAGATTATTGAGGAGGTTCGCTCCACCATCAAAGACTGGCGTAAGACTGCTACAGAACTTCAGATTCCCCACAAAATACTTGCCCCCTATTGTAACCGATGGGATAATCTATAAAAAAGACTGAAAATAACAGCTACCGAGTGAAAAGGGAGAATGGGTTAGTATAATCGGGAGACGGAGTTAGGTTATTCGGGATTTTGCCGAAGGGCACATTATCGTGCGGCCTTCGCCACATGAATGCTTGTCGCTCGCCACATTATCGTGTGTCCATCGCCGTGGGAGTGGTTAAAAATAGAGTGCATGTTCTTTCCTGTAACAACATCATGAGATTGGTGTAACTTTGGGGTGCTAACGTTAACGATAACGTAAAATAATTGAGGCGAAATGTTCTGCGTTTCGCTTTTTTTTTGTACTTTTGCAGCCACAGACTATTAAGATGGTCGAAGATTAACTCTGAAACAAATAAAAACGGTATAAATAGAACAATGGAACAAGTATTTAGTTACATTATCAGTCTTGGTGCATCGGTGATGATGCCTATCCTCTTTACTATCATCGGACTCTGCATCGGCATGAAGTTCGGAAAATCGTTGAAGTCGGGCCTCTACGTGGGCGTTGGTTTCGTGGGTCTGGGTATCGTGACGGCGCTGCTGACGAGCAATTTCGGCAATCCGCTGAGTGAGATCTCACGGCTGTACGACCTCCAGTTGGGTGTGTTCGACATGGGCTGGCCCGCTGCTGCGGCAGTGGCCTACAATACGGCGGTGGGCGCGCTGATCATCCCCATCTGTCTGGGCGTGAACTTCCTGATGCTTATTACAAAATGTACGCGTACGGTGAACATCGACCTGTGGAACTACTGGCACTTCGCCTTCATCGGTGCTGTGGCCTATTTCGTGATGGACCAGAGTCT
>JAEEGL010781085.1_pt1 | contig 19060 bp, 12 predicted proteins | sample 9134231 | NCBI WGS metagenome assembly JAEEGL01 (sample SAMN16246548, study PRJNA631951) | gut metagenome | biome: gut microbiome; feature: rumen; material: fiber-attached | host: Bos | place: Iran: Karaj | collected 2018-10 | reverse complement strand
TACAGAAGACCCGGAAGTAGGAACAATCTACCAGGGAACTGTAAAGCGCATTATGGACTTTGGTGCCTTTGTAGAAATCCTTCCTGGAAAAGAAGGCCTCTGCCACATTTCCAAGCTTTCAAAACAGCGCGTAAACAAGGTAACCGACGTTCTTACAGAAGGCCAGGTAATTCCTGTTAAGCTTCTCGAAGTAGACAAGCAGGGCCGCCTGAACTTGAGCTATATTGACGCATTGGAAAATTAGTGTCATTCCCGCACTTGACCCGACAATGACAGGTTTTATGTCAGCTCAAACTGGAAATTGACATATTATTTGTAAAATAAACCGTGCCGTAAGTTTTCTGACGGCGCACAAACATCATACTCCCTCCGTTTGTGCGCTGGCAGAAAACTTACGGCATATTTGTTTTCATATTATGGCTGGCAAGAAGTTGCCGGCATATTTGTTTTCAGTTATATAACACATTTTTATTGTTTTTTATATTGATTAGTTGTATACTTAAATAAATGTAGCATTTCGGATAGTCAGCTTGGCCGGAATGCCTTTTTTTTAAAATGCTGGTTTAAATGCCTAGAATTATAACTTTTGATATTTGTTCTGTTATTACTCTCTTAATTTTGCTTTTGTCACTTTTTATCAGAAGAATGACAAGGGGAACTTCAAATTTTATATTTCTAACCCTCGTTTTAACCGTTCTTTTTTCAGGAATATTTGATATTTCAAGAATTTATCTGGCCCGGATTCTTCCTCATACAAGAAATTCTCAGGTCTTAATATATATTCTGAATTATGGTTATTATATTTTTAGAAACCTGTCCACCCCAATCTACATACTCTTTATTTTTTCAGTCTGTGGTATGTGGCATGATTTTAATAATGACCTTCTTTTAAAAGTTACCTGGGGCTTTCCTGTTTTTGCAATTATCGTCCTCATCATTTTTGATATTTTTACCCATAAACTTTTTATAATTGATGAAAACCTTGAATATATAAGAGGTCCATGGCTTTCTTATATGCGCATTGCCGCAGGCTGGATTCTGGCCTATTCAATTATTTGTCTTATTTATAATAAAAATATGCTTACCAAGCATAAATTCTATCTGCTTATAAGTCTGTGCCCGATAAATATTCTTGGCATAATAATTCAGATGTATGTTCCACAATATATGGTTGAAATTCTTTCCACCACATTCCCTCTGCTTTTTATTTCTTTTGCAGTTCAAAAACCGGAAGAAATTATAGATATGGCTTCGGGAAGCTTAAATCTGAATGCCTTTACTAATGATCTTCGCCGCAATTTCGCCGCAAAAAGAAGGACCCGTCTTATTTTAATTCAGATTACAGATTATGAAGAGCTTTATAATAGTTTTGAGAAAGATAATCTGAGCAATTTCCTTTCCTATATAATTAAGGCCCTCTATTCAATCTGTAATAATGATGAATACGAAATTTATTATCTGGAGCAGGGAAGCTTTGCAGTTCTTACCCTTAAGGATGATGATAATGATAATCAGATTATAGCCCAAAAAATAAGAAACTTCCTTGCCGCAAGACATACCATTCATAAAATTACCTTTATGTTTGATTTTAAAATTTGTTATATCCGTACGCCGGAAGACTTAAAGGATTATAATTCGGTAATGAATTTTCAGCGTAACATGCAGCAGATTATTTCTGCGTCAAATTCCCTTATTTATCTTGATGAAATTTCAACTTCAAAAGACTTCCAGATTCATCATCAGATTGACCATATCATTCAGAAGGGTATTTCAGCCAATGGTTTTGAAATGTACTACCAGCCGATTTACAGTATTCAGAAAAAACAATTTGTTTCGGCAGAAGCCCTGATAAGACTTAATGATTCTGAGCTTGGAACAATTTCTCCAGGAATCTTTATCCCGGCTGCAGAAAAAACAGGTACCATTCATCAGATTGGAGATTTTGTGCTGGAAGATGTAATCAGTTTTATAGCCCAGAATTCAATAAGCTATTATGGCCTTGAATATATTGAACTGAATCTTTCTGTTGCTCAATGTATAGAAAGTAATCTTGCAGAAAAAATCTTAAATCTGCTGCAAAAATATATGGTTTCACCAGATCAGATAAATCTTGAAATAACAGAAACAGCCCAGACTGTAAATCTTGATATTATTGAAAAAAATATCTCTTTACTTGCAGACAAGGGTATAAGCTTTTCGCTGGATGATTATGGAACCGGTTATTCCAATATCTTACGAATTACCAAGCTGCCTCTTGATATAATAAAGCTGGATAAAAGCTTTGTAGATGACCTGGAAATGCCGGGCATGAAAATTATCATAAAAGAAACAATTGACATGCTCAAAAAAATGAATAAGAAAATTCTGGTTGAAGGTGTAGAAACTTACGAGGATTTTGATTATTTTAGAGAAGCAGGCTGCGATTATATACAGGGTTATTATTTTTCAAAGCCGCTTAATAAAAAAGAGTTTTTTAGGTTCCTGAAAAACATGAATGATATTGTTGAGGTTGATGGAGAGTTATGAACGATTATTTAATGTTTGATATTACAGCTCTCCTCATCTTTATTACACTTATTGTTTCTAACCTTTCAAAAAATAAGGTAAAGGGTAGAACAGGAAGACTGTATGATTCTCTGCTCATAACCTCCTGTGTTACCATTATTTTGAGGGTTACTTATCAGTTAATTCTAAGAAACTGTGAATATTCAAATGCTTCTGTTATCTGGGCAAAGGTTTTCATTTACCTTGCTCTCCTTTCCAGAAGTATGGTTTATTGTTTTGGCCTTTTGTTTATTTTTTCTTCTACGGGTTTGCTTACACTTTTCTTAAGAAACGACACATATAAAATCTTTCTGGTCCTTCTTTTTAATGTTCCAGGCTTGTATATCCTCATGGATGCGATTAAGAATATCATGTTTACAATAACAGAGGATATGGAGCTTGTTTATTTGTCTCCTATGGCGGTCCTTGAAACTTGTATTCTCTTTCAGCTCTTTTTTGGATTTGTCATGTTTATTTACTACCGCAAGATTCTTACAAAAAAGCAGCTTATCTACGGAGTCACACTTTTCCCTTTAAACGGCTTGCTCTTTATATTGCAGATGCTCTATCCAAAGGTTCAGATAGAGATGTTTATTGTTGCCATTACCTGTTATCTTATCTATGCAATTTTGCAGAGACCGGAGCTTCTCATAAATTCTCAAACTCTTGCCATGTCCGTGCATGCCTTTGAGTCTGAGCTTAAAAAAACTGTTCAGATAGAGCAGCCGGTAAAAATTATCTTTATTAAGATAATGAATTCCAAGCATATTAATATGTATATCGGTTCAGAGCGATTTGCAGAAATGCTTCAGAAGATAACCTTTTATCTGGCCAGCCTGTCAAAAAAGTATAAGCTTCATGCAACAGTTTATTATTTGAACGACTATCTTTATGCTCTTCCAACAGAAGGCCAGTCAGATGAAACAATAGACGAATGTCTTAATACCATAGAAAAATATTTTTCTCAAACCTTTTTTGTGGAAACTGCAAAAATTAATCTCGTTACAAAAGTCTGTGTAATCCGTTATCCGGATGATGTTTCTTCTTATGAAAATATTCTTTATGCTTCAAAAATTTATCACAGGCTTATAGAGAATGTTTCTGCTCCCTGCTGGTACCGGGATTATTCTTCGGACAGATATTTTATTATCAAAAATAATATTCAGACAATTATTGAAAGGGCTATCGTTGATAAAAAATTCGATGTTTACTTTCAGCCGATTTACAATGTTAAAAAGAAGAAATTTTCTTCTGCCGAAGCTCTTGTCCGTCTCTATGATGAAGAATATGGTAATATTCCACCTTCTATGTTTATAGGTTTTGCAGAACGAACCAATAAAATTCATATCATCGGAGATTTTGTTTTGCAGAGGGTATGCGAGTTCTTGGGCAGCAAAGAAGCAAAGGACCTTGATTTGGATTGTATAGAAATTAACCTTTCTTACTCTCAGTGTCTTGAAAGTGATATGATTGAAAAAATCAGAAATCTTCTGGAGGTTAATAAAGTAGAGCCTTCAAAAATCAGGCTGGAGATTACAGAGAATGTTGCAAGCTTTAATACAAATGTTGTCGAAAAGAATATTTCCACATTAAAAGAAATGGGAATAAATTTTGCTCTCGATGATTATGGAACAGGCTATTCAAATATTAAAAAAGTTGTTACCCTGCCATTTGATATTGTAAAGCTGAATAAAACCTTTGTTGATGAGATTGATAATCCTGCCAATATAAATCTTGTTCAGGATACCATTCATATGCTCAATTCTCTTGGAAAAGAGGTTCTTATTGAAGGAATTGAAACAAAGGAAAGGGCAGACTTCTTTAAGCATTATAAAGTAGATAAGGTAAATGCCTGTCAGTATTTACAAGGCTTTTATTTTTCACAGCCTTTGCCTGAATCAGAGTTTGTTAAGTTTCTTACAATGTGATATATTTTAAGAATGAATAAAATTGATGTAAAATGCCTTGCCTCAAAGGGGGCTGTAATTCCAGTTTATAAAACACAAGGGGCCGCAGGAGCCGATGTTTGTGCTCTATTGACAGAGCCTGTTACCATAGCTGCAGGAGCTTTTGCAATGCTGCCTACAGGCCTTTTTTTTGAAATCCCTGAGGGCTACGAAATTCAAGTTCGTCCCCGTTCCGGTCTTGCTGCCAAAAATGGAGTAACTGTTTTAAATACTCCGGGAACAATAGACAGCGATTATCGTGGTGAACTGAAGATTCTGCTTGTAAATCTGGGAAATAAGGATTTTACCGTTAATAACGGCGACAGAATTGCTCAGATAGTTCTTAGTCCCGTTACTCTTGCCAATTTTAAAATTTCAGATAATCTGTCGTATACAGAAAGGGGAGAAAAGGGTTTTGGCTCTACCGGTGTTTAGGCGTTTTATAAATCCAAAGACTTCTCTCGAACAGCCGGAATTAAAACGCGGCTTATTAATAAAATATCTTTACAAAGAGTTATGTCTCTATTTTTTAATCTGCTTTACCTTTTTGTTTGTTGTATTTTTTGCAAATCAAATCCTGCTGATTGGCGAAGACATGCTTTCAAAAAGGGCCCCTTTTAAAGATGTTGCCAGAATAATGATATACTCCATGCCGGCAATTATTGCTCAGTCGGCTCCTTTTGCAACCCTTGTAGGTTTTTTAATGTGCCTTGGCCGTATGTCCAGCGATAACGAAATCCTTATTTTCAGGGCTTCGGGCTTTAGTTTCAGGTCAATATTGAAACCGGTTTTAATAATGGGCCTGGCAATTTCTCTGGTATCTTTTTTTGTAAACGATTATCTTCTGCCTCTGGGAACAATAAAATATAATCAGCTTTACAGAAAAATCATGCGTTCAAATCCTTCTGTAGTGCTGGAATCCAACAGCATAAAAAGAATAGGCAGCTCTACCGTCGTTATTGGTGATGTTAAAGATTCAGAAGTCTCTGATATCATTTTCTTTAATACAAAAAATGGTAATGAAGAAACGGTAATTGTTTCTGGAAATTCAATTCTTACGGGAGCAAAAAATCAGGGTGTTCTTTTACAGCTGAATATGTATGATTCAATTATGACTACCTTTGATCTTGAAAATCTAAGAAATTATGAGGTTTTGTCTTCTGAAAATACAATCTTAAATCTTTTTGATTCAACTATAACAGGCCGCAGCGGAAAAAATCCAAGAGAAATGACCTTTTATGATTTGTACAAAGAAATTAACCTGATGAAAGCTGATGAAGATGAAGATCCTATGCGAATCAATACCTGGATGATGGAATATTATAAGAAATTTGCAATTCCTTTCGGCTCAATCTTTTTTGCATTTCTGGCTTTTTCCATTGCCTTTTTGTTCGGAAAACACAATGGTCTTACAATGGGACTTTTTATAGGAATAATAATCTGTGTTTTATATTGGGCCATGCAGATTTCGGGCCAGCTGCTGGTTACCCGCGTAAATTTAAACGCTTTTTTATGTATATGGGTGCCAAATATATTGATGGCTCTGGTGGCTTTTATTTTGAGTCTGGGTTTATTAAAAAAATAGGAAGGGAAAAAGATGAAGTTTGCACTTTACATACTGAAAAAAGTTCTGCCTTTTTGTTTTGTTTCCCTCATTTTTATTGCCCTGATATTAAATCTAGTAGATTTATTCATGAATATTTCAAAATATCTGGAAATGGAAGCTCCGGCTAGAGAAGTTTTGCGGGTTATGATTTATTATATTCCAAAAACTGTCTGGTATGCTGGTCCAATTGCCTTTTTGTTTTCGGTAACTTATGTTTTAAGTGATTTATATGCCAAAAACGAAATGGAAGCTGTTTTTGCTTCGGGAGTTTCTCTCTTTAAGTTTATGCTTCCTGTTTTTTTATTTGCAATTGTTCTTTCTGTAGGTATGTTTTTCTGGGAAGATAAACTGGTTTTTTCTAATCTGGAAAAGAAAACTTCTCTTCAAAATCAGCTTTTGGGAGAAGAAGTATCTGCAAATAATGAAAATATAGTAGTAATTTCTGATTCTGCAAAAATTATTTATAAGGCAAGACGATACCGTGATTCTGTCCGCCGTCTGGAAAATCTCTTCCTTGTTTTTAGAAATGACGATAAAGAACTGCTGGCACTTATTCATGCAGATACAGCCCTGTGGAACGAAGAAAAAGGCCTGTGGGAGCTGCAGAATGCAGTTCAGTATGAAAACGAAAATGGAAGTCTTGTTATAACTCAGCTTTCTGATGAATATACAAAGCAACTTACAGAAAGCTATGAAATTTTCAGAAGGACAACTGTAGATGTTGCAAATGTAAACGCTGCAGATGCAAAGATATATATTAACCATCTTAGAAAAGCGGGCTTGCCTTATAATGAACAGCTTTCGGTTTATTATAAAAAGTTTTCTTTTCCTTTTATTCTTTTTATTGCAGCCTTCCTTGCAGTAGGGCTTACCGGTAAAACCCGCAAAAATGTTTTACTTATAAGTCTGTCACTTTCCATTGCGGCAGTTGTTTTATTTTATGTATTCCAGATGATGACTATGGTTATGGCAAAAACAGGAGTTATAACTCCATTTATGGGAGCCTGGCTGCCGGATATAGTTTTTATTTTTATCTCAGGAGTATTGTTGAAATTCAGCAAAACATAAGGATTACATCGTCATTGCGAGAAGCATAGCGACGAAGCAATCCATTGTTAATAAGTGGATTGCCGCGCTTCGCTCGCAATGACACATTGGAGAAATATGACATCAATTTTTGAAATATATCACAAATCCTCAGACGGAAAATCCCGTACCGGCACTCTGCATCTTCCTCACGGCGATGTGAAGACTCCGGTTTTTATGCCGGTTGGAACAAATGCCACCGTAAAGGCTATGCCAAAGGATTTTCTGGAAGAAATTGACTTTGAAATTATTCTTGCCAATACCTATCATCTTTTTTTAAGACCCGGACCGGACCTTATTCAGGAAGCAGGGGGTCTTCACGGCTTTTCAAAATGGGACCGCAACTTTCTTACAGATTCCGGCGGCTTTCAGGTTTTTTCTTTGAGCAAGCTGCGTAAAATTACGGAAGAAGGGGTAAAGTTCCAGAGCAATATTGACGGCAGCTACCATTTATTTACTCCCGAAAATGTTGTTCAAACCCAGGTAAAATTTAATTCTGATATTCAGATGCAGTTGGATGTCTGTACCGGTTATGATGAACCCCGCAAAAATGCAGAAAAAGCTCTGAAAATTACCAGTGACTGGCTTGTCCGCGCAAAAAAAGAATGGGAAGTTGCTCAGGAAAAGGGCTATAAAGGCATTTTATTTCCTATTGTTCAGGGACATTTCAGCGAGGATTTACGCCGCCAGAGTGCAGAATTTGTAAGCTCTCTGGAGCTGCCGGGAATTGCAATCGGAGGCCTAAGTGTAGGGGAGCCTCACGACGAGTTTGTTCACTTTATGAATTATACCTGCCGTTTTTTGCCCGAAGAAAAGCCCAAATATGTAATGGGAATAGGCACTCCCGAATATATTCTTGATGCGGTTGCTGCCGGCGTAGACATGTTTGACTGTGTTTTACCAACCCGAAATGCCCGTAACGGCTCTTATTTTACACGCAAGGGTATGCTGAGCATAAAGCAGGAAAGATTTACCCATGATTTTGGCCCTATAGATCCTCAATGTAATTGTAAAGTTTGCCGTACTTATTCCCGAAGTTATTTAAGGCACCTTTTTAAAGAGCAGGAAATACTTAGCTGTATACTTGCTTCTTACCATAACCTGTATTTTTTACAGAATATGATGAAGGAAATCCGACAGGCCATTGCCCAGGATCGTTTTGAAGAATATAAGAAGGAGTTTTTACAGGCCTTTTTTGGAAATAAGTTGTAGATTGCTTCGTCGCTACGCTCCTCGCAATGACGGTCATTGCGAGGAACGAACGAAGTGAGTGACGTGGCAATCCACATATATGCAGGAGTATACTTATGAAGAAAATATTTTTTATTTTATTAATAATTTTCCTTTCTCTTCCCCTTATTGCCCAGGAAAGCGGCGATGATGAAACTGCCTCTACCATCGTAGCATCAAAAGGCGGCTATGCCGAGGTTCCTCCTGCAAAGCGGCCCCTGCCTATAGACCAGGAAAAGGCTGCAGCTGCTGCCGAAAAGGATGAAAGTCCAAAAGATGAAGAAAACAACCGTAATACAATCCGTTATGGCCTTCCTTCAGAGATTTCAGGCCTGCTGGATACTCTGCTTAAAAATGATGATCCTCGTTTTACTGAAGAAATTTATGATCTTTTCCAGGTAACAAAAAGCTCTGCAATTAAAGAAAAGGTTTTAAAATATTTTACAAAAGCTGAGGATCCCTGTCTGGAAGATTATGCCGTAGATCTTTTGAATGATCCTTATGATGAAAAGAATGATGTAGTAAAAGCGGCTTTCCAGTATATTGCTGCAGTCAAAACCAAGGCTGCAATTCCGGCTGTAATTACCCTTATAGAAAGCGAAAACGAAAACTATTTTAATGATGCAATTTCTACGCTTGGAGATATAGGTGGTCCGGAAGAAGCCATGTTCCTGGTTGAATATCTTGAAAGAGATGATCTTTCTGATGCCCAGCGCCAGACCCTCATGCGTAACTGCGGAAAAATGCATGCCGTAGAAACCTGGGACAAGCTTGTTGATATTCTTAATAATGAGGATGAAAATACCTATGTCCGTATGTATGCGGCAGAAAGCCTGGGGCTTATGGAAGTAGAAAAATCTGTGCCTGTACTGGTAGAACAGTTTGATGCTACAGATCCAAATCTGCGGCAATATGTTATAAAGGGTCTTAGTCATTTTCCGGATGTAATAGAAGCCCGGGCAACAATTATTCAGGGAATTCGCGATGAGCACTGGAGAGTAAGACAAGAAGCAATAAGAACTGCAAAAGACAATAATAACAAGGATGCCGTTCCTTATCTTATTTACAGAGCCAAAAATGATGCAGAAAAAGTAATAAAGGAAGAAAGCTATTCTGCAATTGCAGCAATAAATACAGAAGATGGAAATAATTTTTTAATAGAAGAGCTGCAGGACAAAAAGGTAGCAGACGGTACAAAAAAGAAGATTGTTGAAGTTCTGCTTAAAGAAGACCATGCAGGTGAAAAAGAAATTATTGAGCTTGCAAAATCAGTTGCTGTCGACGACAAGCGCAAGGATCTGCGTTATGCCATTGCTAAAGAAATGGTAAAGAATTACAAATCCTCTTATGATGAAGTTACAGCCCTTTATCTGCAGTCAAAGGACGCAACAACAATTACCCTTGGTCTGGATCTCTACAAGCAGAAAAAGCCGGACGAACTTGCCGGATATGTCAGCACAATTGCCAATGATAAAAAATCCAGTGCAAATAAAACCAGGGCTCAGCAGCTTCTGGGTATTGAAGAAGAAGCTGATTCTAAAAACGAGGATGCAAAGTAGTATGTGGATTGTATTTACTCATACAACCTGTTTACAAGTCCAAGAATTCCATTAATTTTTCTTTCTTCATCTGATGTAAAATCAAGGTTTTCTTCTATCAGGTTTTCAAGACTGTGGTGACTTTCTGTTACGGCGGTTGTAAAGCCTCTTGTTACCTTGTACCAGTAGTTTCCCTTTCCGTCATTGTAAAGGGTTATAAAGCCGTATTCCCGGTTTTTCTGTTTTGCAATGGCTGTATGCAGGCACCAGTCCAGGGAATCTATAAGGCTTTCTTTTCCAACCTGGTCAAAAATATTTGCGTTAAGGCGGCGGTTCCATTTCTTTTCGCTGAGAGGGGTAAGGTCAAGATTCTGAACGGCATTTATTATAGTTCCCATTTTTTCGCCGTCCATTAAAAGACCACCGGCATTAAGCTTTATCTGGCCCCTAAGATTTTCGCAGGCCTTGAGCTTGTTTTTATCCTTTTCTGTTCGGACAGCAGGCACCAGGTATTCCAGCGGTAAGATTGCAGTTTTCTTTCCTTTGATTTTTGTTGTTTCAAAGACAAAGTCACCAAGGGAAAGAGTGTTGGCCTCTGTGTTCCCAGAACTTCCTGCGGTCCCTGAGCCTGTCGAAGGACCAGGTTTTGCTGACATATCTTTTTTGCGGGTCCTTCGACCCGGCTCAGGAACCCCACTGATATCAATTTCTTTAACTCTATTGGTCTTACAAGCCTTAAGCCTTTCAAAGAGGGCAGGGTTAATTGTATCCAGCATAGGCTTTGTAAGCGGTGAAACACTCATGGCAAAAATGCGGGAGGTTCTTACAATTTCGCCGGCTACAATAAAAAGCGGATCCTGTCGGAACATCACAGAGCCCGGGTGAATGCAGATATGGTCTGCTGTAAGGGAACGGTAATTTTCACGACCGGAGCGGATACATACAAACTGAATCATTCCTGCAGCAATACAGCAAAGGTAGTCGCTCATATTTCCACCGTTTTCAATAATGGGCAGTCCAAGCTTTTCTCCGACTATCTGTCCCAGCTGCCATTTAATGTTATCAATTTCGGCCATTACCCGGTCATCAAGATAATTCTTTTTACAGAACTTTTCTTTATAATCACTCTGCTTGTAGGCATTAAAAAGATTAAGATAGGTTCCAAAGTCGCCGGACATATCGCGGAAACGGTGATGGGCCTTGCGGGCTTCCATTTCTTCATTTGCAGGTAAAAGGAAGGGAGAGTTGGCGGACAAAAAAGCTGCTGCCGTTAATGTTTTATCAAGTACATCCGGAAAGCGCATAACTGCTTCTACAATAATACGGCTTATACGGGGCTCCAGAGGGAATAAAACCATCATCTTGCCGATTGCAGAAAGGGTATTGTCTTCGTCTAAGGCACCAAGCATGTGCAGGGTATCTACAGCTCCAATAATTCCTTCGCGGCCGGGAGAAGCAATAAAATCAAAATCATAAAAATCTGTAATGCCAAGCTCGGCCATGCGTAAAACTACTTCGCTCAAGTCGGTGCGGTAAATTTCTTCGGTAGTGTAAAGAGGGCGGGCTTCAAAATCCTTGCGGCTGTAAAGACGGTAGCAGGTTCCTTCATGAGTACGGCCGGCTCGTCCCTTGCGCTGGTTACAGCTGGCCTTGCTTACAGGAGTTTCGTTCAGGCTGGAAGTAAAGGTGCGGGGACTGTAAAAATTAAGCTTGGCAAGACCGGAATCAATAACCGTAGTTATATCGTGAATTGTTACAGAGGTTTCGGCAATGTTAGTTGTAACTATCACTTTTTTCTTACCGGCAGGAGGGTCATCAAAAACCCTTTCCTGTTCTTCTTTGGAAAGTCTTCCGTACAAGGGCAGAATGTGCAGGTGGCGGCTGAAAGGACAGTGCAAAAGACGATCAACACAATCCTTAATTATTTTTTCACCCGGAAGAAAAATGAGCATTCCTCCATTAATATCACTGCCTTCATCATTATCTAAAACCCGGTCTACAGTAGTGCAGATTTTATTCAAAAGCATGTCGCAGCCGGCTTCGGTAGCAGTTGTTGCCCCTCCGGTAATAGGGTCATAAATTACGCTTACAGGGTAGGTAATTGTGTCAATGGAAACAATGGGAGCCCCGTCAAAATAATCGCTGAAGGCCTGGGTGTTCATGGTTGCCGAAGAAACAATTACATGAAAGTCAGAGCGTTCCCGTAAAACCCTTTTAAGCAGCCCCAGGATAAAATCAATATTCAAGCTGCGTTCGTGGGCTTCGTCTACCATTATGACACTGTATTTACTGAGCCAGGGGTCAAGCTTCATTTCCTGCAGGAGAATTCCATCGGTCATAATTTTAATGCGGGTATCGGCTCCGGTGTTATCTTCAAAACGCATTTTGTAGCCTACAAGACCCGGATAGGGAGTTCCCATCTGTTTAGAAATGAATTCACTTACGCTTAAGGCTGCAATTCTGCGGGGTTGGGTAACTGCAATCATTCCGTTGGTAGCATAGCCTGCTTCGTATAAAATTACCGGTATCTGGGTTGTTTTTCCCGAGCCGGTTGGACTTTCTACAATAACAACCTTGTTCTTTTCCATGCAGTCCAGTATTTTTTGTTTTTGTTCATAAACAGGAAGAGATTTGTAATCTATTGCCATACAATATAATCCTTTGTATATGTGTTATTTATTTCTATACGGCGCTGAATATAGCGGGCCCAGTCCTTGCGCGGGACTTCCCACAGGTAATCAATAAAATCCTGAGTTAAAGGCTTGATTACATATTCATAAGCTGTGTTTATATATGTCGTTATAAAATGATTTTCTACCTTGATTATTCTTGGTTTTAAATCGTCATTCTGTTTTTTAAATGTAAGCTTTACCATAAGACCATCACCCGTATTGTCCCGCTCTCCATCAGGATTTTTGGAAGTGAGTTCGGGCTTTGTCCTTTGTCCGCTTATTGTATTACCATTTGCATACATTATAACCTTATGAGACTGACTTTCGCTGTTATAAAAATATCTCCGGTCTTTTATGATATGAGCATGATTTGCCCATAGAATATCTACTCCGGCATCCAGCAAGTCCATATAATACTTATTCTGGCTTTCCGTAACATTGCGGCTATATTCAACTTCATAGGCGTGAAGAGACAAAACCATAAGATCACATTCATTTTTCTGTCTCAGTTCTTTTACATATTTAATAAATTCTTTGCGGGCTTTTTCTGTGTTTTCAACATAATTGATGTAATCAGAATAAGAAGGCCTGTTCAAGATTTCTGTCATTGGTAAAAATAAAATCTTCCAGCCATTTTTTTCTATAAGGTTATAGCTGTAGCCGGCAGTCTTTCCGTCCTTTAACCCTGAAAAATAAATATTTTCGCCCCTTTCATTTGATCTTTTTACAAGCCGCTCGGCAGTTTTTATTGTTTCTTTAATACCGTTTAGTCCCTGGTCATTTGTATGATTATTGCAGAGGGAAAAAACATCAAAACCTGCATCTACAACTGCTTCAACATAAGCCTGGGACATATTAAAGTTTGGATAGTTCTGGGTTTTCTGGCTTGTATCAATGGGGGCCTCTATATTTGCAAAAGCCAGATCGCAGGGTTCTATAATATATTTTACATCCCGCCAGATTTTCGGAAAATCAGAAATAACATAGTTTACGCTGTGGGCCATTATATCCCCGGCAAAAAGCAGGGAAATTGTGTCCCGGTCTCTTTCTTCATCTGCTTCTGTTATGAGAGAAAGATTTTCTTCGGCTTCAAGCTCCTGTAAATTCTGTGAAATGTCTTTTTTTGTAGAAGTACAAGAAAAAAAACTAAGTGAAAAAATCAACAGAAGAGAAAAAGAAAAAATGTTAAAAACAGGATAATGTCTTTTCACGCGTAATTAAATATATCATAAATGAGGAAAAATTTATATATATTTGTAAACACTTAAAAGCCGGCTTCAATTAAAAAAGCTTTAGCAGCCCCAGACAGCCATGCTTACCATATAAGTTACAAGACAAATAAAGCCTGTAATGTAAATTGCCATAGTTCCTTTGTCAAATTTGTTAAATGTCATATACCACCTCTTCTTAATTTTTATGGCTTTAGTATAAAGGAGGAGAGTGTCAAGGAGTGGCACTGTAAAAAAAATTTTAAAAAAATTTAAAGAATCAATAAAAAAAATCACTTTTTCATCTTACCCTTGTCAGATATATTTTTTTCTTCTATAATATGATTGAAGGGGAATTTTATATGAATAATAAGCTGGTAAAATTTTCTTTTGGCTTCTCTTTGCTGGCTGCAGCTTTTTCAACAATAATACTTTCCTGCAGTAATGTTATTGATGGAGAAAATTTCCATTCGGGGCAAGAGAGACGGATAAGCAACCCGGTTTCTGTAAACCCTGAAGTAAAAATTGAAGAACCCCTTTTTCAAGAAGCCGGTCTGGCCGGAAATAAAAAAATAATCATAAGTTTTACAAACTCAATGAATCCTCAGAGCTTTTGGGATAATGTAAATATCAGCGATTCTATGGGTAATAATATAAAGTCAAATTTTCTGGCTCCTGTATGGTCTAATGAAGACAGAACTGTTGAAATCCCTGTAGATGAAGAAAATCCCATCGATCTGCACGGAAAAAAATTCCTTGATATTTATGTGACAATTCAAAAGACTTGTGAAGATATAAATGGCCTGCCACTTCAAAAAGCTCTTGAGCACAAATATAGAATTAATGATACCCTTGATACAATTTCTCCGGAACTTATATTTGTAAAGGGAGAACTTCCTCCGGAATATCTTTCCAGACCTCAGGAAGAAATTACCAGAGAGCTTTATAGCGGTTTTTACAATCAAACAACAGAGGCCGAAATCTGTGAAAAGAACCACATAAATAACAAAGTAAATTTTTATGTAGAAGGCAGTGATTACGGCGGAGGAAATGTCTGGGCCTATTTTTTACTTCAAAGAATTTATGATATAAACGGCCAGCCTCTGGAAGAAGAAGCAGTTCTAAAAAGTTTTAAGCTAACTCAGATAAATTATTCGGGCAACTATTATGATACTCTTTGCCTTGATTTGTCCGATTCCCGTTACCTTGACGGAATGTATAAAATTACAGTTACAGGCTGTGATGCAAGTAATTTATCAAGTCATAATAATCAGGTTTACTATATATTAAGGGATACTAAGCTCGTTAATAGTGCAAGTGCACTTATCTGGTTTCAAACTCCGGACTTTAGACAGGATGATGATACAGAGCTTCCCGATATATACAAGCTTAATCCTTTTAATAAAGAGACTGCAAGTCTTGAGAAAATTGATTATTACAGAAACCGTCTCCTCTTAGATTTTATACCTGATGATCTTTATTATACTTCTGCATTTGATTTAACTGAATATAAAGAGAAAAGCAGGGATTTGATCTATTTCTTCTCCTGGGGAACAAGTCTTGATAAGCTTTCAGAACCTGTAATAATTGAGGGGCTTGCAGAAGAAAATCCTCTTCAGGAAAAAGAAGCTTTATATTTTTATCTGCCGGACAGCTATAAGCAATACTGCAGGAAGAATAAAAATTCTGATATTTTCCTGCAGATTACAGTTATGGATAATGTAGGAAATAAAAACAATCTTACAACTCTTATTCCCCGCCAGATAGATTTTTACAATTATGAAGAAATTACTCCTCAAGATGATGCTGCTCTTGAAAATGGCAACAAGCTTATAAGACTTAATTATTCTGATATGAGTCTTGAAAATGCAACGGATATTTCTAACCTTACTGTAATTCCGGATAAATATAACGAAGTTCTTTATAGAGTTTATTACGCTCCTATTCCGGAAGGAATGACAGAAGACGAATATGAAAAACTGGAACTTAAAAGAAATCTAAAATACAATTGGATACAGGAAATCGAGCTTGATAATTGTTCTAATTTCAAAGACAAAGCAGAAATAGAAATTGAAAATCTTGGAAGCCTTGAAGAACCTCTTTATCCAAAATATCTGGTGTATATTCAGCCTAACTATGGAACTCATTCAAAGACAAACAATATATGGACAGGCCAGACTTTTGGTCCCTGCTATCAGGTTGTTGTAGATGTAAATAATCTTGTTAATACCGATGATTTTGAAAAGCCTGAAATAAAGTCTCTTTCTTATGCTCCGCTGGAAAGTAGTTCCGGCCTCTTTCAAATTAATGGAGAAATCGGAAAGCATAATAACAAGGTAAAATATGTGCCTTGCATAAGTACTGATGGCGGAGAAAACTGGATTTATTTTGATTCAATAGAAAAAAGTAATTTTTCTTTTAAGATTGCAAATCCTTTAAAGGCTCCTTTCAATTCAGAAGAATGGACCCGTGATGAAATATGGAATACTTCATATTTTAAAGCTTTTGAAAATCTTGAAGAAGCTGCAAATTATGAAGTAACCGTTAAATTTAAAATTCTTGCCGTTAAAGGAAATATTTCTAAAGAGTCAGAAGCAGAAGATTTAATCTTTAATGTCGAAGAACATGACAATATTCCTCCGACACAAATTGCTTCAATAACTTCTCATGATTCACTTTTGTCTTTTGATGGACATTCTTTTAAATATGGCGGCTGCGAAGGTCTTGTAAAAGAAGATCAGGGACATCTGGCACCAAGCTTTACCTATTATTATGTAAACTATAACGAAGCCTGGGAAAATAATCTTTCCATCTTATCGGATGAAGAAATTCTTTCTCTTCCAAATGCAACCGGTTATTATGAAAGCGAAGCCTGGGTAGAAAAAGATGAGCTCAAGAATATAAAAGAGGCTCGTTACAAAATATTCCCTCGTGTTCCTGTAAACGGTCTGGCAGATGGAAAATACATGTTCTTTGCCAGGGTAAATGATACCAAAGGAAATTCAAGTCTTCTTACTCTTGGAAAAGCAAATATTTCTACCTTCAAAAATAAATTATCTGTAAAATATAATGAAAAAAAGAATTTCTTAATCTCTCTGGAATGTAACGACAGTGAAAAGCTCAAAAGAAATATGTTGAATATCCAGAGATTTGATTCCGATTCCAGCTGGAAAAATGTTTTTGGACAGGGAAAAGAACTGCTTGAATGTGGACGAACTTCTGTTAATGGAAAAACTCTTTTGCGGAATGAAATAAAAGCTGACAATCAGTCATCCTTTATTCCTGCTTCTTATTACAGATTTACAATTCAGGCTTTTAATGAAAGTACTTATAATGGGAACTCAGGAGTAAGGTTAAAGTACAGGCAACCTTACAATCCTCAGCAGCCTTATGATGATAAAGCAGACTGGAATGACTGGGTAGATGAAACAGAATATGACATGTATACAGATGAAACTGTTTCTAATACCGTTTACTATTATCTTCCTGATCCGGAAGAAAAACTTTCTGACATAAGAAATATTTTCTTTAAAAATACCGCTGCCTTTAGTTCAAATCATAAGGTTCTGGTTAATGTAATTTCCAGTATAAATGATTTGGGAAAAAATATTGATGAGTGGGAGAGAAGAGGTAATTTTGTAATGTCAAAGGTTTATGAACCAAATGACCAGGATACCTTTAGTGATCGTACTGCGATAAATGCAATGGCTGCTTCTGAAGAAACAGGCTTGCGATATTATGTTATAGTAATTCATTTTGCAGATAATACTTCTGCAATTTCGAATGTATATACAATGAATACAGCTGGTAGATGATATGAATACAACAACTTTCCGCATGTTAATAATTTTAGCCTGTTTTATAGGTTTCTGGTTTGTGTGGCAGCTTTTACTGTGGATTTTCTTTGCTCTGACAAGTCTGACAATCAGCAAGAAAAAGGAATATACAAAGCCTTCAAAATTTTACAACTGGGCTTTTGTTCTGGGCTACAGGTATCTGCTTCTGGCCGGTAGAATCAAAATTCATGTTTCCGGTTATGAAAAAATTCCTTTTGGAAAAAGATTTCTGCTGGTTTCTAATCACTGTTCTAAGTTTGATAATTTTATTCAATGCGCTGTTCTTAAAAAGACTCAGCTGGCATATATTTCAAAACCCGAAAATTTTAAAATTCCTATGGGCGGCCGCTTTATGAAAAGAGGTCTTTATCTGCCTATTTCCAGAGGAAATCCCCGCGAAGGTTTGCAGACAATTTTAAAGGCTATTGAATATATCAAGGACGATAAGGTTTCTATCGGAATTTTCCCTGAAGGTACAAGAAGTAAGGATGGTAATCTGCAGGAGTTTAAGCCGGGAGCTTTTAAGATTGCAGAAAAATCTCTTTGTCCTCTTGTTGTCTGCTGCATGAGGGGAACCTTTGATATTCATAAAAACTGGCCATGGAAAAAAACTGACGTTTATATGGATATTCTTGAGGTTATTGAGCCTTCGGTGTGGAAGGAAAGAAATACCGTTGAAGTTTCGCAATACGCTCATGATCTTTTATATAATGACATGTATAAAAAAGCAAATTAAGAGCTGCAGAAGGTAAAAAGTATGATTTACATTTTTATAAACAGACTTTCTAATAACGGAAAGGGTGGTGATGCCCAGCCGGAGCTTGAAAAAATCTTTGAAGGTCAGGCGCTCAAGTTTATTGATATTACAGAGGTTTCAAATGCTGCCGATTCCTGCCGCATGCTAAGCCCAGATGACAAAATTGTTGTTGCCGGTGGTGACGGAACATTGAGCCGTTTTGTAAATGATGTTTATGACATGCAGCTGACGAATGAAGTTTTCTTTTATACCTGCGGAAGCGGCAACGACTTTTTAAATGATGTTCGTGAGCGCTGTCAGATTAAAGACAACCTTATTCCTATGAATGATTTTATGAAGCATCTGCCGCTGGTTACTGTAAACGGAAAATCAAGCCGCTTTATAAATGGTATAGGCTACGGTATAGACGGTTACTGCTGTGAGGAAGGCGACCGCATCCGGGAAAATTCCAACAAAAAGGTAGATTATACTGCCATTGCCGTAAAGGGGCTGCTTGGAAAGTTTAAACCCCGCAATGCAACAGTTACTGTAGACGGTGTAACAACTGAATACAAAAAGGTATGGCTGGCTCCTACTATGATAGGTCGTTTTTTTGGCGGCGGCATGATGATTACTCCAAAGCAGGACCGCCTTAATG
>JAEEGL010494143.1_pt1 | contig 19060 bp, 14 predicted proteins | sample 9134231 | NCBI WGS metagenome assembly JAEEGL01 (sample SAMN16246548, study PRJNA631951) | gut metagenome | biome: gut microbiome; feature: rumen; material: fiber-attached | host: Bos | place: Iran: Karaj | collected 2018-10 | reverse complement strand
CCGGTACCGACGACGAACGAACCTTCATCGTTTCCGAGGTCCATCAGGAGCTGCGTACGCTCTCTGGCCTGCGCATTTTCAAATGCGACGTTGTGGTTGTCGATGTCGTGTCCGATGTCCTTGAAGTGCTGGATGACGCTGTCCTTAATGGAGATCTCATCGATGGTGGCGCCATATGCCTTCGCGAGTTCGTGGGAGTTATTCTTCGTTCGGGCCGTCGTGCCGAAGCAGGGCATCGTGACGGCGTGGATATCGCTCTTCGGAAGTCCCATGATGTCGAAGGCACGGGTGCAGACGAGGAAGGCAAGGGTGGAATCCAGACCGCCGGAAAGACCGAGAATGACTTTCTTACAGTTGATATGTGTCATGCGGGTCACGAGGGACTGAGCCTGGATCGTAAGGATCTGCTCGCATCTCGGGCGGATCTCGGAAGGATCGGCCGGCAGGAACGGGTTCTTCGCGACGGGGCGGATGAGGTCGAGCTTCTCGGGAAGCTCCTGCTCGAAGCTTATGAAGTCGAAGTCCGAATCGGCTGAAGAGTTGGCGAAGTCCGTTCTCCAGGCGTCGTCACGGATGCGCTCGCCGGAAAGAAGCTTCAGGTCGATGTCGGTATAGATGGCTCCATTGGCAAAAGCACTGGACCTCGTAAGTTCGCGTCCGTTCTCGTAGATGAAGTCGGTACCGGCGAAGACCAGGTCGGTCGTCGATTCGCCGACGCCGGCGTTCGCGTAGATATATGCGGCGTGGAGCTTCCGGCTCTGGGCCGAAAGAAGGGACGTGACCTTGTCGGTAGAGCCGACCATGTACGGACGGGCAGAGAGGACTGCCATGATGTGGCAGCCCGAGAGGGCGGCATCCACATCATCGGAGATCGGTGCTGCCAGATCTTCGTCGAAGAATACGCCGAAGGAGTAAAGGTCGTTCTCGCAGAAGTAAAGAGGCTGTCCGAAGGTGATCTCGTCGTCGAAGTATTCATCGAAGAACGTACCGTTTACTTCGTAAGGAGAGAAGTAGCGGGTCTCTTCTTTATTCAGTGTGAGCTTCACGTTACAGCCGAGGACCAGTCCCTGATGAAGGACAACGGCCAGATTCAGGAGTTTTCCTTCGATATAGGCGGGAAGGCCGATGATGAAGGTCACATTTGCATCTGCGGTCTCTTCCGCGATGCGGTAGAGGGCCTCCCAGGCCTTGTCCACGAAGGATTCCTGCAGGAAAAGGTCGCCGCAGGTGCTGCCTGTAACACAGAGCTCCGGGAAGACCAGAAGGGCGCAGTCCTTATCCGCGCGGTTGACGCAGGAGATGATCTCACTTGCATTGTAATCGATATCGGCGACACGCAGTTTCGGTGTCACGGCACCTACTCGTAAAAACCCGTCTTTCATAGCTGATCCTCCTTATTTTCTGCTGCCGGGGCGTCTTGTGCCGGAGTCTCCGGACCCAAGACCGGCGAAAGTACTTCTTCAGCTGTGGCTTGCACCGGTGTTTCCCCATCAACGGCCGGCGCTTCTTCGCCCTGATTATACACCAGGTCCACAAGCCCGTTGAAGTTACTGTAGTACATCTGGGAATTCTCGATCACGTAGCCGTAGAGCGCGCGCGGCTGTTTCTCATGCACGGCCCGGCAGAGCGCTTCGGCCTGAGTCTCGTCCTTGACGGGGAAGCGGATGCACTCGTGGTTACGCGTCAGGAACACGGCCTGGTAGACCGGTTTGCTGTTCACCGAATTGACCTTGTTCGGATACATCCAGACGACGTCACGGATCGTGAGGATCTGCGGGCTCATGGCTACCGCCATAACATGCTTGTCGCTCATATAGATATTCCCGAACTGCATAAGAGGCATGCGGAATTCTTCGTCGAGATCCTTCGACGTCATCGACTCGCGGGCGAGCCGGCTGTCCATCTTCTTGATGTGCTTCTTGCTGAACATGGACAGTAGAAAACCAACTGCGGAGACGAGGCAGACCAGCACGAGCAGCATATACAGGCTTGATTCGCTTAAGAGTGCCTTCTGCAGAGGATACATGACGAACATCTTATCGGCGACCTGGTTTCTCACACTGGCCGGAGCACCGGCAGCGTCGAAATACTGGTTGAGGTACACCATGGTCTTCGGATTGATCTCGTCGATATAGCCGTTGCAGTTGATGCTTTCCTTCAGGATGGAATCATCACCGGATTCGAGATAGTCCCAGGTCTGCTCGATGATCCGTGCGGCTTTCTCTTCATATTTATTCGGAATATAGACGATGAGGTAGGCATCTTCTCCGTCTCCGTCCTGCACGGGTGCCAGATAGAACTTCCCCTCGGAATTCTCGGCAAACCAGTCGTAGAGCGAGTAGGTCTTACCACGGTAGAACTGCTCTTTCTTATATTCATCTGTCGGAGTGGCGAATACGTTCTTTCTGGCGAGATAGTATTTCGTATGCTGTGGCAGCATTCCGAATGCGATGACAAGAGCGAGGATGATCAGGGCGATGGCGCAGATGAGCTTACCGGCCCGGACGGAGTTGCCGACTTTCTTCGTGACGGAGAACTGACTCATGATGGATTACCTCTTTGTTGTGTATAAGTTCAGGTGCCTGCAGTCTATTTGCCAGAAGCACTTAATCAGTATATCATATTAGGGTATGGGTCGGATGTGTATGTTCAGTCCGCATGATCCGTTTGGTAAGAAGAAATCGAGGAAAAAGAAGATGGATGGTTTTAATTCGAACCCCGAAGAAGGGATGAACCTTAACTCTAACAGCGGAATTCCGGCACAGCCGGTGTTTCAGCCGCAGATCCCGATGACGCCGCCGCAGGCCTTCGTGCCCCAGGGTGCAGTGAAGAAGGACGGGCCTCTTCCGCCGTTTACCGAACAGCAGATCCGTTCTTTCCGCCATAAGGCGGAGATGCCGATCTATATAGCGATGGTGATCTTTAATCTGCTGGTCGTCTCTATCGCACTGATCGGATCCTTCCTTGCGTTCTTCGATGTCGGTCCTCTGACAGGCAAGAGCGGTGCCATGATCAACCAGCTGATCCTGGGTATCCCGGCGGAAGCGTCGGCCCATATCGAGATCCTGATCGTCCTTATCGGATTGCCGCTCATTCTCATGTTTGCCGTCTATCTGTACTATGCGCAGTACCGCGCCAACGCCATCCGTATCACAGAGAAGAATTTCCCGGAGATCTATGAGGTCGTTGAGGACTATTCCCGCCGTCTGGGCCTGAAGCGGGTCCCGAAGGTCTATCTGACACAGGAGAACGGCGTCATGAACGCTTTCGCGACTTTTATCCTGAGAAGACAGTATATCGTGCTTCTGGCGGACCTCTTCGAGGTGGCCTATCTGGAGCATCACGATCTCAACAGCATTAAGTTCATCATCGGCCATGAGATGACCCATATCCGGCTGCGTCATTCGACGTTCTCTTATAATCTGAGCATCCTCTTCGCCGAGTATCTGCCGATCCTTTCATCCGCCCTTTCCCGTTGCCGTGAGTATAGCTGTGACCGTGTGGCCCAGCAGCTCGTTGGGGTCAGCGGCGTGGAACCGATGCTGGCCCTTATCGTGGGTAAGCACCTCTATAAGAAGGTCGATATCGAGGACTATGTCCAGCACTGCCGTGAGACACGTGGTTTCTTCGTGTTCCTCGTGAACCTTCTCAGTTCGCACCCGATCATGCCGAAGAGGATCCAGGCCCTTCTTAAAGACCACGGATCCGGAAGACTGTTCTTCTGATTGAACTGTAATGGATGAACCATGACGGCAAAAGCACTGGAATCCGTACTTCTGCCGAAATAAAAATCGGCTCTTCATGCAATTTGAATAAAATCATCTTGCAAAAACAGAAAACCCAAATAAAAAAGTAGAAAAAAGCGGAAAGACGTTGACAAGCGCTCTCGAAACCTTTTTACTATATACATGCGCAAAGGCGTGCATCTTCAAAATTTGCAAGCAGGAGGAACAAATCATGAAAAATATCGCGCTGAGTGACAAGAGTAATCTTCTGGAACAGGATCCTTATCAGTATACGCTGCAGGATGTCGAGAAGCCGGAGCTTTTCCGTGAACTGTTCCCGTATGCCGAAGTCCCGAAGATTGCTTATAACTACCGGAAAGTTCCGATGAACATGCCGGAGAATATCTATATTACCGATACCACATTCCGTGACGGCCAGCAGTCCCGTGCTCCGTATACCACCGAACAGATGGTGGAGATCTATAAGATGCTGCATCGTCTGGGCGGACCGAAGGGCATCATCCGTCAGACGGAGTTCTTCGTGTATTCCGAGAAGGACCGCCAGGCCCTCGAGCAGTGTATGGCGCTGGGATATAAGTTCCCGGAGATCACGACCTGGATCCGTGCGACCAAGTCCGACTTCGCGCTCGTCCGGAATATCGGTATCAAGGAAACAGGTATCCTGGTATCCTGCTCGGACTACCACATCTTTAATAAGATGGGGCTTACCCGTAAGCAGGCGATGGATAAGTATCTCGGTATCGTAAGAGATGCCATCGATGCAGGACTTCGTCCGAGATGCCATTTCGAAGATATCACACGTGCTGACTTCTACGGCTTCGTCGTACCGTTCGCCACCGCGCTGATGAGACTTTCCGATGAGAGTGGTATTCCGGTCAAGATCCGTGCCTGCGATACCATGGGCTATGGTGTTCCGTTCCCGGGCGTCGCGCTTCCGAGATCTGTATCGGGTATCATCTACGGTCTGCAGCACTATGCGGGTGTGCCCTGCGAGATGCTGGAGTGGCATGGCCATAACGATTTCTATAAGGGTGTCGTCAATGCTTCGACGGCATGGCTCTATGGAGCACAGGCAGTCAACTGCTCGCTGCTGGGTATCGGTGAGAGAACCGGTAATGTCCCGCTGGAGGCTATGGTCTTCGAGTATGCGCAGCTTCGTGGTACTCTCGACGGTATGGATTCCCGTGTGATCACCGAGATCGCGGACTACATCTCCCGTGAGACCCATTACGAACTGCCGCCGATGACTCCGTTCGTCGGTAAGAACTTCAATGTCACGAAGGCCGGCATTCACGCTGATGGCCTTCTGAAGGATCCGGAGATCTACAATATCTTCGATACAGAAGCACTTCTGGACCGTCCGCCGCTGGTTGCCGTAAGTAACGTATCCGGTCTTGCCGGTATCGCCTGCTGGATCAACAATTACTACCGTCTTGCAGGGGAGAGCGCCGTCAGCAAGAAAGATCCTTTTATCGCGAAGATGAAGGAGTGGATCGATGCGCAGTACGATGGTGGCCGTGTGACCGTTATCTCCGACGAAGAGATGGTTCACCTCTTCGAAGAGTACGGCGGGGAGACGTATCAGAGAGTGGCGCGTCCGAAGATCTGAGCAACAATTGAATAGATAATAAAAAAGTATCTCTTTTGCGACTCGTACAGTTTGCTTACGCAAAACTCGTCGCATAAGAGATATTTATTTATTTGCTTCTATCCCGTGTTGCTAAGATCTTTGCTTGGAACGTCAGGTGGAGCTGGTGGCTAGGACGCCGGGAAGGACTTCGTCGCCAACGGAGACAGGGCCGGTGAGGATCGTGTGATGGATCTTTGCTGCGAGGTCACGGATCTCTTCTTTCGGGATCTCGTCCTTGGATTTGACGCTGATCCGGCCGAGTGTTCCGTCCTCTCTGCGCACACGGATTGTGGTGGTCAGTGTACGCATGGGATGCGTGATCTCGTTGATCGCGTATTCTTCGCCTCGTGGGCAACTATTGCCGGATACGACAGGGTTTTCACCCAGCGTGACACAGAGATCACAGCCTCGCGGGCAGATGATGCAGGTCATGCGCCGGACCGCCTTGCCGGCATCGGCTGTTCCTGATTCAGCTGCGCCTGATCCGGAAACAGACGTGCCTGAACCGGTCGTATAGGAAGCCTTATCGGAAGCCGCCGAATCGCCGCCGAGAGCGAGGGCAGCGGCCGTGACCGGATCGATCGGCTTTACGACCTTTCCGGGGAAGACCTTCGGATCTTTTATGGCCTGCTCTGATGTGGAAGAGACGGCGCCGGAAACATAGAGCGCGGCAGCCTTTCCGGCTTCGATGGCTTCTTTGGTGACATTGTCAGCCAGGTCATGAACGTGAAGGACATTTCCGCAGGCGAAGATGCCGGGCTTGGAAGTCTCGTGCACATCCGAGGAGAAGGGGCCTCCGGTCTTCGGGTTGATGGAGATGCCGGCCTTTCTGGATAGTTCATTCTCGGGGATCAGACCGCAGGAGAGGAGGAGTGTGTCGCACTCGATCTCACGCTCGGTTCCGGGGATCGGCGTGTATTTCTCATCGACTTCCGATACAGTGATGCCGGTAAGACGGTCTTTCCCGTGAATCGCGGTGACGGTCTGACGGAGATAGAGCGGGATACCATAGTCCTGGAGACACTGCGTGATGTTTCGCGCAAGTCCTCCGGGCTGTGGGGCGATCTCAATACAGGCGAGGACCTTGGCGCCCTCGAGCACCATACGGCGTGCCATGATGAGACCGATATCACCGGAACCTAAGATGACGACCTTCCGGCCGACCATATATCCGTCGATGTTGACGTAATGCTGGGCAAGGCCTGCGGTCATGACGCCGGCGGGACGGGTGCCGGGGATGGCCAGTGCGCCGCGGGCTTTCTCACGACAGCCCATTGCAAGGATGACGGCCTTTGCGGTGATCTCGAAATATCCATCTTTATTGTTCATGGCATAGATCGTATTGACCTTCCGGCTTTCGTACTCGGCGGTTTCTAAATTGAGTTCTTTCCTCTCGGTTGAAAAGTCTGCGACGAAAGTGTCAAGAAGGATCTCTACCCCCGGCGCATCTCTCTTCAGTTCCTCGATCGCGCGGTGAGCATATTCCGGGCCTGTGAGTTCTTCGCCGAAGTGCGCAAGACCGAATCCATTATGGATACACTGGTTGAGAATCCCGCCGAGTTTGGTATCACGCTCGATAAGAAGGATGGATCGGCAGCCGTTTTCTGCAGCGCTCTTCGCAGCGGCAAGACCCGCAGGACCTCCGCCAATGACAACTATATCGTAGTTTCTCATACGTCCACCTCCTGACTGGTTGTAGTGCTCTCCGCGACAGCGGGATCTGATTCCTGCTCCCGCGGGAAGAAGAGGTTTGAGCCGTTTGCGTCCTGCCGGATGAGAAGATGAAGCTCGTCCGGTCTTAGCGGGAAATCTTTCTTAGTTAAGGACCCGGAAAACATCTTGGCATCATCGTCTGAAAGGGGCATGGAGGAAAGTTTTTCGAGTTCTTCCTTACGATAGGAAAGAAGCATCTCCACGACTCTCGGACCGCAGAAACCGCCCTGACATCTGCCCATGCCGGTCCCGACTCTTCGCTTTACACCATCAAGAGTGGTGGGTGGGATCGGGCTTTCAAGCGCATCTCTTATCTCCCCCTCGGTGACGCCCTCGCAGCGGCAGACGATCCGCCCGTAGGCAGGATCTCTTTTGACAAGGGTCTCACGCTCACTGTTGCTCATATCCCGGAAATGGACCTTGTTCCGGCCGAGAGAATATGACGGATACCGGTCTCCGTTGGGTTCAGTAATGTCCTCTTTGGGACACAGACTGACACCGCTCCTTTTTAACAGATCCACGACGTAACGACCGATGGCCGGACTGCTCGCCAGTCCCGGTGACTTGATCCCGGCCGCCTCGAAAATACCCTTCTTCCCGGGGATCTCGCGAATGATGAAGTCATCTTCTGTGGAGTTGGCACGGATGCCGGAAAAGTTTCTGACGTTGTCACGCCAGGAGATATTGTTTACGGAGCGGGCGGCCTTTTCCTTGATCTCAGAGAGTTTCCGGGAAGTGGTCGCGGTATCTTCGATATCGTCTTTCAGCACTTCGGAGGTCGGTCCGCATATCAGATTGCCGTGAACAGTAGGCGCGACAAGTACGCCTTTTCCTTTTTCGTTCGGACACTGGAAAATGACGTGATCGACGCGGTTGCCTTCGGATTTGTCCAGGAGAAAGTATTCGCCCCGGGTCGGCACGATCTTAAAATCGGGAACCGCGACAAGCCCATGAACCGTATCGGCCTGGATCCCGCATGCAAGGATGATCGTATCTGCTTCGAAGGTATTTAGTGTGGACTCGATCGTATATCGGGATGATGCGGACGGATCCTTGTTTTCGGAGATGGCGGTGACTTCTGCGTTGAGGAAGAGATTGCCGTCGTTTCTTACGAAGACTTCCGCCTGCGCGAGACAAAGCTCCCAGGGGTTTACGATAGCTGCGGAAGGTGCATAGAGGGCGGCTACGGCCTCTTCGGATACTCCGGGTTCCATGGCGCGGAGTTCATCCCGGCCGAGAATACGGATGTCGGGAACGCTGTTCTTTATGCCGCGGTCGAGAAGTTCTTCCAGTGTGGCTTTTTCTTCTTCTGAAAAAGCCAGGACCAGGGAACCGCAGCGGCGGAAAGGAACATCCAGTTTATAGCAAAGATACTCGCAGAGACGGTTGCCCTCGACATTGAGCTTCGCCATGAGCGTGCCCGGCTTCGGGTCGTATCCTGCGTGGATGATCGCACTATTGGCGCGCGTGGCGCCCATAGCTACGTCGTTGTTCTTGTCTAAAAGAAGCACGGAAACATCATAAGGAATGAGGTTGTAGGCGATCGATGTGCCGACGACCCCGGCGCCGATGATGGCGATATCGTATTTCATAGGAACCTCTTTCTGCAGGAAAAACTCCCGCGCGGATCTCTCTATTATTGTACTATACGAGGGATAAGATGGACGCCGTAAATTGACATCTTACGGGCAATTCATTATACTTTTGTGTGCTATATATTATATAAGCGCGTGTGTGCGCGATGAAAGAGGAATCAATCATGCGAGTATCTAAGCTTTTCATGTCTACTCAGAGAGAAGTCCCGTCTGATGCCGAGATCGTGAGCCATCAGCTCATGCTGCGTGCCGGCCTGATGCGTAAGGCCGCCGCCGGTATCTATTCATATATGCCGATGGGTTATCGTGCATACCGTAAGGTCGAAGCCATCGTCCGTGAGGAGATGGACCGCGCGGGCGCCCAAGAGCTCATCATGCCGGCCGTTCTTCCGGCTGAGACCTACATGGCTTCCGGCCGCTGGGAGAAATTCGGACCGGAGATGTTCCGGCTGAAGGACAGAGGCGGCCGTCAGTTCTGCCTTGGTCCGACGCACGAAGAGCCTTTCACAGAGGCGGTAAGAGATACGATCCGTTCGTATCGTAACCTCCCGGTCACCCTTTACCAGATCCAGCACAAGTATCGTGACGAGAAGCGCCCGAGATTCGGTGTCGTCCGTTCCCGTGAGTTCGTCATGAAGGATGCATACAGCTTCGACGTGGACGAGGCGGGCCTTGATAAGTCCTACCTCATCATGAAGGACGCGTACTGCAAGATCTTCGACCGCTGTAACCTCGACTACATCCTCGTCGATGCTGATTCCGGCGCGATGGGCGGTTCCGGTTCCCAGGAGTTCATGGTAAAGTCCGCTGTCGGTGAAGATGCGATCGCATACTGCCCGGATTGCGACTATGCCGCCAACGAGGAAAAAGCACCGTGCCCGGAGGTGAAAAAGCCGGAGGGTGTGGAGATGCTTCCGATCGAGAAGATCGAGACGCCGCATGTGAAGACCATCGAAGAACTCATGGAGTTCATGCACTCTGAGCCGACCGCATTTGCGAAGACGATCCTTTACAACATCGACGGAAAGATCGTTGCCGTAATGGTAAGAGGCGATCGTGAGATCAACGAGACTAAGCTCGGTAACCTCTTCGATGCGACTGAGATGAACCTGGCTTCCTTCGAGGAAGTCGAGCGCGTAACCGGTGCGGCAGTCGGTTTTGCCGGTCCTGTCGGCCTGAAGGAAAAGGTTGAGGTGATCGCTGACTATGAAGTAGCGGCGATGACGAACTTCATCGTCGGTGCGAACGAGACCGACTATCACTTCAAGAACGTCAACTTCGGCCGTGACTTTACACCGGACCGTGTCGTCGATATCCGCTGTGCCGTTGAAGGCGATCCGTGCCCGAAGTGCGGGAAACCGCTTGCTATGTGCCGTGGTATCGAGGTCGGCCATATCTTCAAGCTCGGCACGAAGTACTCCGATGCACTCCACTGCATCTACCTCGACAAAGACGGTAAAGAAAACTCCATGATCATGGGCTGCTATGGTATCGGTGTTTCCCGTACGCTGGCAGCGATCATCGAGCAGCACTACGATGAGAACGGTATCATTTGGCCGATGTCCGTGGCTCCGTATCAGGTCATCGTTGTTCCGACCACATCCCAGGATGAGACGGTCGTGAAGATGGCGGAAGAAATCCACGATGCACTCGAGAAGGCAGGTGCCGAAGTGCTTATCGACGACAGGGAAGAGCGCGCAGGCGTCAAGTTCAAGGATGCAGACCTTATCGGTTTCCCGATCCGCATTACTGTTGGCCGTAAGGCCGCGGAAGGCAAGGTGGAGTATAAGCTCCGTGCCGGTTCCGATGTGGTGGAGATGACAGCAGAAGAAGCGATCGCCGCTGCTCTGAAAGAGATCGAGACAAAAAAGTAAGACCAAAGATTGGAAATGAAATCGAAGAGGGGTCGTCTCCGGATTGGGAGAGGACCCCTCTTTTCACAGAAAAAATGTGAAATCATCTGTAACGAATCCGGTTTTTACCGCATTCATATATGTAAGGCAAAGGAGGTGAGAAGTTGCAGTCTTTCGATGAAATCTATCAGCAGTATGCGCAGACCGTGTACAAATACCTGCTGTCATTGACCTATCAGGCCGATCTTTCTGAAGAGCTGACTCAGGAGACGTTCTATCAGGCGATCCGGACGATCGACAGGTATGACGGGAAGTGCAGGATCTCAACCTGGCTGTGCGGGATCGCGAAGAATGTACTTCTTACCTATAGACGGAAGCATCCGCAGCACGAGGATATCGATGAATTGGCCATCCCCGTGGAATCATCCGAGAGTGATCTTCTGAGAGCAAGTGAGCGTGTCGAACTTCTTACTAAACTCCACGCGCTTGCTGACCCGTATCGCGAAGTGATGTATCTGCGGATATTCGGAGAACTGTCTTTCCGTGAGATAGGAGACATCTGTCAGAAGACCGAGAACTGGGCCAGGGTAACCTTCTATCGCGGGAAAGAGAAGTTGAGAAAGGAGTTCGAAAAATGACGAAACTACCGTGTGAAATCGTTCAGGATATTCTGCCGCTCTATGTCGACGGATTAACATCGGAAGCAAGTAATCACGATATAGAGGAACATCTCTCGGAGTGTGCTTCCTGCGCCGCCCTTCTTGAGACCATGAAGAAAGAGGAGACCGGTGCGATCAGTGCCTCGGAAGCCGATAAGGAAAGAAAGCAGATCGACTTCCTGAAGAAGACCCGCTCCCGGAACAGGACATTCATTCTGGCAAGTCTTCTGGCTGTGATCGTGATCTTCGTAGTGGGAATATCGGTAAAGAAGTATCTCATCGGTAATCGGGCGGAGCCCGGGATGGTGAAGTATGAGATCGAACTGAAGGGCAATAAGGAAGTGTATGTCAAGGCGATACCTCTGGGAAGCGGGAACGCCATATCCGAATTGAAACTTACGGAGGATGACGGTATCTTGAACATTACCAGCCGGGTCGTGTCCGCAAGTCTCCTTTACCTCGATGACCGAAGCACAGTCTATACATTGGAAGGTCCGATCAATTACATCGTCACCGATCACGAAACACTCGTCTGGAAAGATGGTGAAATGATCTCCGAACGAACGATGGATATCGTATCCACTGCCCATGATTATGTAGGAGATATGAGCAGCAATAATATGACCGCTGATGCAGTGCGTCTGCGTCAGAAGATCGGAGATTATACGAATGAACTTCAGACCGAAAGCGAACCCTACGGATGGACGATCCTTTTCAAGGAGCCTCTGGATGAGAAGGATCTGAAGTATTACCGGACCCAGATGAGGAATTCCGCATACGAGATGATTGCGGTGATCGGCAACCTGGATCACGTGACATTCCGGTATTCTGTGGGGACGGAGGAGATGGAGGAGACCTACACGGCAGAGGAAGCAACGGCGGCCTTCGGCGAGGACATTAAAGTCGGAAGAGATCCTGCCGGGTTCCAGCGGCTGGAGCGCTTCCTGTCCGTGCAGTGATCTGTGAAGATACTTAGAGTAGGCAAAGGGTATATAATACAAACTATAGAATCAGTATGGGGAACCGATACTGTGCAAAGTAGGAGAAAACGATATGAAGCTTAAAACCTTGCCGTATATCTTCAGTGTCTGCAAACTCACGGATGCCACAGGAATCAACCTTCGGGGAGAATATGTCTTCGTGGGGAAAACCGATGAAGAACTTTCACTGGTCTGCCCTCTTGAGGAGGTGCCGGCGAACACGACGGCGCGTGTCGATGGCTGGAAGGGCTTCCGGATCGAGGGTGTCCTGGACTTCTCGCTGATCGGGATCCTGTCTAAACTGTCCGGCATCCTGGCAGACAATAAGATCGGGATATTTGCGGTATCCACATACAATACTGACTACATTCTCGTTAAAGAAGAAAACTTCGAGCGGGCGCTATTCGCACTCGCTCAGGCGGGCTATGAAATCGATTAGTTTCTCGGCGGGGAGGAGAGGTTCTTCTTCTTGGCTTCTTCGAGAAGCTGGGCAAGTTCCTCTTCCGTATGCTCGACGGGAAGTGATGCCCCTTGCTTGGATTCCGCATCCTTTGGAAAAGCTCTGTGGAAGTTCTGTTTCCGGTATTCTTCGGGGGTGAGCCCCGTCTGCTTCTTGAATGCCTGGATGAAGTGGCTCTGTGTCGAGAAGGAAAGGAACTGCGAGATGCTGAGACATGAGTAGTCGGAGTGCTTGAGCATGTGCTTGGCGGCGTCGATCTTCTTGATGCGGATGAAGTCGCTGACGGACACGCCGGTTTCCTTCTTGAAAAGCTTAGAGAAATAGGCGTCGTTGAGCCCGAGGTATTCGGAGAGGTCCGGTACGAGGATACGGTCCTGCAGATGACTGTAGATGTACTCGATGGCACGGACGACGTGCTTGCTGAAGATGTTGTCCAGACGCAGTGCGCGCATTCTTGTACAGTAATCCTCGATGCATTCCTGCTGGATCTCGTCGAGCTTCGATGTGGTCGTGGCCGCGTCACATTTCTGGATATAGATATCGGAAAGGGAATAGGATGTCTCGACATCCATGCCGTAGTTGATGCAGTAACGTGCGATCATGGCGATGCTGATGATGAGGTGATAGCGGACGTTGCGGAGCCTGTCCGGCGAGAGGGTGCCGACACCGCGAAGTTCGGAGATATGATACTCTCTGACCTGACGCATGACTTCTTCGAGCTGGCCTGTGGCCACGAGATCATAAAAGTCCACCTCATGTTCGTAGGAAGAACGCACCATCAGATGCTCTCTCTGCATAAACAGGAGCCTCTGCAATTCCTGATTCACATCTTGATTCATGGATATTCTGCCTCCTTTATCGGACGTTTCCGGGGACCCGGATACGTCTCAGCCAGATTTCACTGCCTTCTGCAGCGGTCTATTCACAACCCCAATCGTAAACAAACTTACACCATTATTATGACATAAAGTGCAAATTTTTGGTATCGATTTTTCAAAAATAATATAGAATATAGTCAAGTGAGGTGCCGTGTGAAAAGACAACCCCAATGCCTCCGTTAGAGAAAGTTTGCCATCTTTCTGACGCACACATCTCAGGCATCCTCACTAGTTGACAACTTTCTGCATTTTTCATGACACACTTTACGGTGCAGAAAACGATTTCATTACAGATCCCGCTGTTTCATACAGCGGGATCCGTTTTTTCTTAGGATAATTTAATAAAGAGAATGGTCAGAAACACAACAAAAAGACAATGAATCTGATATCGGGCGGATCAGCCCAGGCCGAGGAGAACGCCGATCAGGTGTACGCCGTAGGCGGCGATCCAGGCGATGACGCACTGGAAGACGACCACGATGCCGGCCCATTTGGAACCGAGTTCTCTGCGGACAGAGGCAACGGCGGCGACACACGGAGTGTAGAGCAGGCAGAAGACCAGAAGGCTCATGGCCGACAGAGGTGTCAGAAGGGAAAGCAGGGAATCGCTTGATCCGACCAGTACATTCATGGTCGATACCACGCTTTCTTTCGCCATGAAGCCGGTGATCAGGGCGGTGGAGAACCGCCAGTCTCCGAATCCCAGAGGCGTGAATACCGGCGCGATGTAGCCTGCGGCTACGGCCAGGATGCTGCGGCTCGAATCATCGACCAGGTTGAAGCCCAGGTCGAATGACTGCAGGAACCAGATCACGATCGAAGCGATAAAGATGACGGTGAAGGCGCGCTGCAGGAAGTCCTTGGCTTTCTCCCAGAGAAGCTGGGAGACGTTCTTGGCGCCCGGCATGCGGTAGTTCGGAAGCTCCATGACGAAGGGAACGGCTTTCCCTTTAAAGACCGTATTCTTCGAGATAAGAGCAACGAGGATGCCCATGAAGATACCGATGAAATAAAGCGATACCATGATCAGGCCGCTCCACTTCGGGAAGAAGGTACTGGCGAAGAACCCGTAGATCGGGAGCTTCGCGGAGCAGCTCATGAATGGAGTCAGCAGGATCGTCATCTTACGGTCGCGCTCGGAAGGAAGGGTACGGGAGGCCATGACGCCCGGTACCGTACAGCCGAATCCGATGAGCATCGGGACGATGGAGCGGCCGGAAAGGCCGATCTTTCTTAGGAATTTGTCCATGACGAAGGCGATACGGGCCATGTAGCCGGTGTCTTCGAGAAGAGACAGGAAGAAGAAAAGCGTAACGATGACCGGCAGGAAGGACAGGACACTTCCGATACCGGTGAAGATGCCGTCTACGATCAGGGAGCGGACGACTTCGTTGACGTTCCAGGAAATGAGGGCATCGGCTACCACTTCCGTCAGGGCGGTGATGCCGCGCTCGAGGAGATCCTGGAAGAATGCGCCGATGACATTAAAGGTCAGGAAGAATACGGCGGCCATGATGAGGATAAAGGCAGGGATGGCCGTATATTTGCCGGTCAGGACTTTATCGATGGCTCTAGAGCGCTGGTGTTCCTTGCTTTCTTTCGGCTTGATGACCGTACGGTCGACCAGTTTCTGGATGAAAGTGAAGCGCATATCTGCGATGGCGGCTGCGCGGTCCATACCCGATTCCTCCTCCATCTGGAGAATGATGTGTTCGAGGGTTTCTTTCTCATTCTGATCGAGATTGAGCCTGTCGAGGACGCGTGCATCTCCTTCGATGAGTTTGGTCGCCGCGAACCGTTCCGGGATCCCTGCTGCCTTCGCATGGTCTTCGATGAGGATCATGATACTGTGCAGGCATCTGTGGATCGCACCGCTGTCGTTCTCGTCACAGAAGTCAAGACGCCCCGGGCGTTCCTGGTACTTCGCAACATGTATCGCGTGGTCGACGAGCTCGTGGATACCTTCGTTCTTCGCCGCCGAGATCGGGACCACCGGGATGCCCAGCTCGTGTTCCATCTGGTTTACCAGGATCGAACCGCCGTTGCCGCGGATCTCGTCCATCATGTTCAGGGCGAGTACCATCGGGACATTGAGCTCCATGAGCTGCATGGTCAGATATAGGTTGCGCTCGATATTCGTCGCATCGACGATGTTGATAATGCCGCAGGGCTTCTCGTCGAGGATGAACTGTCTCGAGACGATCTCCTCGGCCGTGTACGGGGACATGCTGTAGATACCCGGAAGATCGGTGATCTCGGTCTCGGGATGCCCCTTGATGGCGCCGCTCTTCCTATCGACGGTCACGCCGGGGAAATTGCCGACATGCTGGTTACTGCCCGTAAGCTGGTTGAAGAGAGTGGTCTTGCCGGAGTTCTGGTTGCCGGCCAGTGCGAAGGTGAGCTTCGTGCCGTCGGGAAGGGGATTCTCGTCCGCTTTGACGTGGTATTTACCGCCTTCACCAAGACCCGGGTGGGCGATGATGATACGGCGCTCCTTCTTTTTCTTACCTTCGGCTTCTTCGGCAGAAGCACTGTCATCGATGGCTTTCTGCTCTTCGGGCTCGATCTCGATCAGGCGGGCATCGTCGAGACGGAGCGTCAATTCGTAGCCGTGGAGGCGGAGCTCCATCGGATCGCCCATGGGTGCGAGTTTTTCGACCTTGACGCGGACGCCCGGAATGACGCCCATGTCCAGGAAATGCTGGCGCAGCGCACCTTCGCCGCCTACCTTCAGTATTGTTGCATGATGCCCGGCTTTCAGTTCAGCAAGATTCATGATGGTTCCTCGATTGTATGTGTTTTTCGCGTTTGCTATATAGCGTAATGATCAGTCGATGATGCGGATCTCTTTAATGACCGGCTGGTTCTCGGGATCGACCGCACCGTTCTCGCCGGAGGGGACCTGCGCCAGTGCGTCAACGATCTCGATCCCTTCGGTGACATGTCCGAAGGCGGCGTACTGTCCGTTCAGGGAAGGATAGTCGACCTGGCAGATGAAGAATTCTGACGAGGCGCTGTTATAGTTATTCTGCGTTCTGGCCATAGAGATCGTGCCGCGGGTGTGCTTGATGCTGTTGCCCTGCCCATTGGCAGAGAACTCACCGAGGATGCTCTTCGGTGCCTCACCGGTCCAGCCCGAAGGCATTCGGCCGCCCTGTACCATGAAGTCTTCGATGATACGGTGGAAGGTCGAGCCGTTATAGAAACCGGAGCGGGCCAGATCCATGAAATTCTGCACGGTGACGGGCGCGGTATCACCATCGAGTTCCAGCTTGATGGTGCCGTAGTTCTCTACTTCGATCTCTGCGTGATGGATACCGATCTGTTTCTTCTCGTATCTTGTAGAGGAGCAGGAGGGGATTGCAAATACCAAAATGAGGATCAGAAGCCCGATCCCGATCTCGATCAATGTCCGCTTCATGCGGGATTCTCCGCTCTGGTCATGGATGAAGATATCAAGTATATTGTCAAAAAATCGTCTCATGGTTTGTTGTTCCTTTTTTTCTATTTCTGTGGCAGTCCGAATAGATCACTGCCTGTTCTTTTCTCGCTTTTTCCTCGGAAAGCCCGGCTTTACAGCTTCACGTCATACCGCGGTTCGATGGAGAAGGTCCGTCCGCTTAAGCGGTGGTGCCGGTTCTCCTTCGGGATCTTCCCGAACAGAAGCGTCGAGGCGAAGAGCTGCTGATAGCGCACTTTCCCGCCTCTGAGGTTTCGAAAATGCAGATTATACTGGTTCCTTCCGTAGTTGCCGTCTCCGATGATCGGGTGCCCGAGATGGGCGAACTGTGCACGGATCTGGTGCGTCCTTCCCGTGACCAGCTCGACTTCGATGTCGGACACGTCTTCTCCGTCCGGACCGGCCCCATTATACACCCGAAGCACGCGGTAGCGGGATGTGATGGGAAGATCGCCCTCCTTCGGGATATCGTGGATAAAGACATTTCCCGTCGGCGGTTTCTCCAGATAGGCGGAAACTTCCTTCATGATAGCCTCATCCTGACAGATCACACTGGTCCCGGCGGTGGGTACGCCTCGGACGAGACAACGGTAACGCTTCGTGATTTTATCGGTCTTAAAGAGGGTGATAGCGTCCTCCAGAGCCTGCTTATTCTTCGCGGTAAGGATCAGCCCGCCGGTATTCATGTCGATCCGGTGGCACAGGTCCAGCTGGGGATTTCTATAGTCACGGCGGAGGATGTCGATGAGGCAGTCGCCGTTCATACCTTTGCCACCGTGGACGGCCAGCCCCTGACGCTTGTTGACGAGAAGGAGGTCGTCGGTCTCGGATACGACCTTGTAATCATCTATTTCTGATTTCTCCGTCTCCTGCTTCTTCTCGAAGAGTGCTTCCGGAAGCCACAGCTCAACTCTGTCTCCTTCGCTTACGACGGTATCGGAAGAGATACGCTTGCCGTTGATACGGATATCCTTATGTTTCAGTGCTTTCTGAAGGGTGGAAGGAGTCAGGTTCGGAAACTCCAGAATCGCTGCCCGGATGACCTTCTTGCCTGCACTTTTGCCTGAAACCGAAAACTCTCTCATCGAAACTCTCCCTGTCTTTACGCGGATCCGGCCCCCGCCATCACCGCCCTATGAAATGACCATGCCTATTATTTACTATTTTATAATAAATCTCAAGTGCAAATATGTATGAGAAATGAAATCGAAGCAATAAAGCGGATCAATCTACGGCGGCGAGTTTTGCGTAAGCAAACTGTCTGAGCCGAAGGAGAATGATCCGCTTTAAGATTGCTCTGAATTCTTTTCAGTTAAGATTTGCACTTGAGATTTATGGTAAACTAATTTCATTCATTGGCAAGGAGAGAAGAAATGGAGAAGACGCCCTGTCTGGTAAGTATTAAGAGTGCTTTTGAAGAAGAAGAGAAGATGCACGAGGGGACCTTCGAACAGTCCGAGGACCGGATCCGTGTGACGTGGATCCAGAGAGAAGTGGAAAAAGGGGAGGGCGACAGCCGGTTTCTTCTGAGCTATCGTGTGGAAGAGAAGCTTCTGTGCCTGACGAGAAAAGGATCGGCCGAGATGGAGCTGCGGTTCCGGGAGGGCGAGATGACGGACGGGGTCATGCACACCAGCCACGGGGACTTCGACCTTCAGGTCGAGACCTTCGGGCTCCTCTTTTTCCCGGAGACGGCGGACGAAGAAACCGTGATCGATGGGCGGGAGTACCTCGTCCGTAAGGCGATGCTCGAATACGATCTTCAGTTTCCGGGACAGGATCCGATGCGGAATACGATGTTTTTTAAAGTACATCTTGCCAAATAAGAAATTTATGTATAAAATCTATCGGTAACTCTTCGAAAGTTGCTTGACAAAGGGTTTTCATTAGTGCATAATATCTTTCGCGCCTCAGGGTTTAGTGTGGCTGCGAATATATTAGAGAAATCTAAGATTTGTATTGGAGGTGGATGCGATGGCTCATCCGAAGCGTAAATGGTCGAAAGCTAGAACTTCTCGTCATAGAAGTGCCTGGAAGCTCGTTTTGCCAGGATTGGTAGAGTGCCCCAATTGCCACACTAAGATGT
>JAEEGL010733967.1_pt1 | contig 19061 bp, 16 predicted proteins | sample 9134231 | NCBI WGS metagenome assembly JAEEGL01 (sample SAMN16246548, study PRJNA631951) | gut metagenome | biome: gut microbiome; feature: rumen; material: fiber-attached | host: Bos | place: Iran: Karaj | collected 2018-10 | reverse complement strand
TGAAATACACTAACAACAAGGCGGTCACCGGCGCAAAGAAAGCTTCCGTGACGGTGAAGTTCATCGGAAACTTTAAGGGCTGCGCACAGGTCACGAAGGAATTCGATATCACGCCCTATGACCTGAGCGCCCATGGCGTAAATCTCTATGCCGAGGATATGGTCTATACCAAGGCCGGCAAGTACCGGAAGACGCCTTACGTGGAAGTGAACGGCAAGCTTCTTTCAACAAAGGATATGGATCTGGGTTATGCCGTGTACGGCAAGGACCTGGCGGACGGAGACCTGATCGGAGACGAGCTGATGCAGGCCGGGAAGCTGGTCATCACTGTGAACGCCACAGGCAAGGGGAATTATACCGGGACCATCAGCGGCTATTTCACCCTGAGCAAGGCCGACAAAGCCCAGGATCTTTCCAAGGCGAAGCTGAGACTTGAAAAGAAGAAATACGAATTCTGCGGCGGCCCTATCGAGCCGGATGTGACGGTAAAAATGGGGGATGACACACTTGTGAAGTATCAGGACTACACGGTGCGCTATGTTATGAACGTGAACAAGGGCAAGGGCATCTGCATCATCACCGGCCTCGGCGATGCCGGCTACGGTCCGAAGAAGTACTACGGCAGCAAAGTCGTGAAGTTCAGCATCGTTAAGGGCACGCTGAACTGGATGTGAGGAAATCAAAAGGAAGCAAACAGACCGGCGGCTTGAGAGGCCGCCGGTTTTATGCTATCATAAAGCTGCACAGACGGACATGAACAGAAAGGGGGCGGCATATGCACAGGCTTTATGAGGATGAAGATATCACGGTATTCTGGGATTCGGAGAAATGCCGGCATGAGAAGAAGTGCGTGAGCGGAAGTCCGCGGGTCTTTGAATTCGGCCGGCGGCCCTGGATCGACCTGTCGAAGGGAGAGACGGCAAAAATCTGGCAGACGGTCGCAAGCTGTCCCTCCGGGGCATTGAGCGTGGTCTATAATCACGGAGTGACGTTACGCCTGGATGAGGAAGGGAAACGCTGTCTTGCCCTGCTGGAGGATAAGGTGATCGGAGAGTGTGATTACAAGGATGAGGGTGACTGCCGGAATATCTATCACACGGAGGTCTCTCCGGAGTACGGGGGAAAAGGGATCGCAAAACGCCTGGTGTATAAGGTGACGGAAGCCGGCGAGCGGAAAGGACTGAAGCCTGCCCCGACCTGCTCCTATGCGGTGAAGGTTTTGGGATAAAGTGAATAGTAACAAAAAGCGGCCTCCGGGCCGCTTTTTATGGTATATATTGACATAATATGGTATAATATTTCATACAATTATTTCGCTTATTATGTAAAGTTGCATGATAAAACTACATTTTTCGGCAGTTTCTGCCGATATACATATCGAAAACATGTGACAGCTGAGGGATGAGAGACGTGAGAAAGGCAGAAAGAGGGAAAAACCGGGGCTTTACGCTGGTAGAGCTGGTCGTGGTGATCACGGTCCTTGGGATGCTTATGGCGATCCTGATCCCTCAGCTGCTTGGTTATATCGATAAGAGCAGGACCGAGGCGGAATACGCAGCCGGAGAAAACTGCCGCGTGGCGGCCCAGGCGAAGCTGGAAGCGCTTCAGTATCTTGGAACCGAGCCGGATTTCAACAGTAAAGGCAACCATGCATCGGCTGCGGATATCGATGAGTGGCATAAGGCCTTTGCGGATCCGGTGCTGGAGATGGCCGGACAGGAAGTGCGCAACCTCTTTATTGCGACGGGAAAATATTCACATTATAAAGAAACGGCGGATATCAGCCCGGCATATCATGTGTATTTTGTCGTATACCAGAGGACAGAGGATTCCCCCGTGGTGTATTATGACGGGAAGGGATGGAGCGATCAGAGTCCCTGGGGCGGTATGCAGGAGTCGGCGCAGGTCGGCGGCGATACCGTATTTTTGCAGTATTATTGTGTGAAGTGCGAAACGGATGCGGCGCATTCCACGCCGGGAATGGTATTTACAGCGTTATTGGGCGGAAACTGAGTGGGTATGCGGAAGGGATATTTCAAAAACAACCGGGGTTTTACTCTTGTGGAGCTGGTGGTGGTGCTGGTGATCCTTGCGCTGCTCGCGGCGCTGGTCATGCCCGGGCTTCTCGGCTACGTGGACGGCGTAAATGAGAAGGCGTATATCAATAATGCGAAAGCAGCGGTCACGGCGGCTCAGAGCGAGCTTTCGGCGCTGTACCAGTCCGGGAAGCGGAAAGCGGATAAGACAGAGCGGCAGAAGTGGATCGAGAACATGGAATTTGAGGCGGGTTCATCCCTCTCCGTGAACTGCTACGATTATGTGGAAGAAAACCGGAGAGCCGCCTATACGATCAAAGAAGCTCTTTATACGGAAGGCGATTACAGCGTCTATTATGACGGAAAAGAATATACGGTGGAGCCGAAAGGCAGGGCGGAACTTAGCATGAGGATCTATCATGACGGAAATAAATGTGATGATCTGGAAGTGAATGCGGCGGTGGCGACGGAATGACAGAGAACGGAAAAAGAAAATTCAATAACGCGGGCTTTACCCTGGTGGAGATGATCGTGGTGCTGGTGCTGATCACGATCCTTCTTGGCGTGGCGTCCATCGGCATCATCGCTTTCCAGGACCAGGCAAGGAGGATGAAGCTGGACGATGCCGCCGAGAATATCTTCAGCTCTGCCCAGGCACGTCTGACCCGCATGTATACCAGCGGGGATCTGAAGCACTGGCAGAAGCTTCTTAAGGATGCGGACGGAAATTATACCGTTGAAGCGGTTCCGGTGATCAATATGGCGTCGAGCTTTGTCCCCGATTCCAACTATATCACAAGATCCCTGATGCCTTCCGAGTCGGAGGAAGGCAGGGTCATGAATACCATGGCTATGCTGCAGGACAGTGCTTCGATCTGGGGCGACTACAGTGAGGACAATGTCCTGATCTCGCTGAAGGCAAAGGCGGGGGATTATGACAGATACCTGACTTCTCCGGGATCGCTTCCCAACGATACACTTTTCCTTTTTGCACTGCTCACGGAGAATATCACGGATCCCGAGATCCTGAATGCGGCCATCTGTCTGGAGGTCGCTCCCGAGGATGCGCAGGTCTTTTCGGCATTTTACAGCCTGGATGCGGAGAGCTTTGACTATCTTGGAAAGACCGAAGGAGCGAGCGGGGTCGTGGACATCTCGAGACGCGAATATACCAGCCGCGAGGATAAGGAGCTGGGCTATTTCGGCGTGGAGACGCTCACGCATGTGAGCGTGAAACCGCCGCAGGATCTGAAGCTGGGAACATTAAAACTGTACAACGAAGATACCTTTAACGGCCATCTGTCCTTTGACGGAGAAGTGGAAGAGTCGGCACCGAAATATCTGAACTATACCCTGACCCTGTATGATGAGCTTACAAAGAAGAAAGTACTGGTATTCCGTTTCAGCGGAAATGATGTGCAGAACCGTGATGCGGATATCGTAGCAAATTACGTGACTTGCGAGACCTACCGTTACGGTTTCAGCCAGGAGGAAACGGCGCTGGGAAGCTGTACGCTGCCTGTTTTCTGGGAAAAGAGGACAGGGGATGAGAAAGTTCCCGGTCTGAGCTTTGTGCTGGATGCGGCGGACGCATCGGCTGCGACCTCGATCCTGGACGGAAATAATAAGGAGGCGGAAATGATCCGCGCGGGCCAGATGACGGGAGCTTTTGCGGAGACGCTTTCCTTCTTCCGTTTCGGTACCTGGACGGAAAACAGTCTGGGGTCCTGGACAGACCGGGTCTATGCGGAGATCAACGCCGTGGATGACGGTGATGAAATGAGCGGTCTGGAGGAAGAGGCTTTCGCAGTGAGCGATCCCGAATGCCCTTTCTTTGCGGATATGGAATTTGTCTCTTCGCAGGCAGACGCCAAGGTGAAGGAATTCGGAAAAAATGCGGAGATCCTGAATGCGAGACATCTCTATAATATCCGCTATTTTGAAGATTTCGAGCTTGGAAATCTCGGCGATAAGAATATCACGAATTATAATCATTACCGTTTTACCTTCCGTCTGACGCAGGATATCGACTGGGCCGAATTTGCAAAGACTTCCTATTATGCGACTTCGGATAAAGCCGTGCATGTGGAGCGTGACGGAAACCATAAAGTGAACGCAGAGGAATTCGGATTTCCTTCCATACGTCAGTTAAGAAGCCATAACCTCGGCAATAACAAGATGTCTTATGATAAGCTGACCGGGAAAAAAGAAGGAAGCACTCCGGAGGGGACGGATAATCTGAAACTTGCCTTTGCCGTGAGCGGGCTTGAGATCAGCCATCTTGATAATGAAGTCGTAAATACCTACGTGGATTACAAGGAGGGGCAGAAGGAGCCGACCGGTCTCTTCCTGGAGAATCAGGGAACCATAGAGTATTTTGCGGTCGATCAGTCTCATATCATAGGAAATTATAAGGTGGGGGCGATCTGCGGCGTAAACCGCGGTATACTCCAGTTCTGTGGGACGAGATCAACAAGAAATGATAAACATCCGGATCCGACCATCGTGGAAGGTTATGAAGATGTGGGCGGCGTGTTCGGATATAATGCCTGCACGAAAAACCCGGATGCAAAAGCAAATCTTTACTACAGGGATCTGACAAATAACGCCAGAGTCCTGGGACGTAAATACGTGGGAGGTATTACGGGACGTCTTGTGAACGGCAGCAGTGTATGCCTGGATGACAGCGGGACATCAGCGGATTACGGCAGCATTGATATGATCGGCTTTACAAGATGTGAAAACTATGGACAGGTGCGGGGCGAAAGCACTGAGGGAATGGATCCCGCAGATACCTGTTTTATCGGCGGGATCGTTGGTTATATCAGTAATACCCAAAAACCGCTGGATGCCGCCTGCGCGCTTACAAACTGTTATTCCCATCCGATCTATGATAAGAAATATGATGAAGAGTATCCGGCAATAGAACAGCTTCTTACGATACGACATGCGGAACTGGATGAAAACTCGGATGTGATGAAAGCCTTGAACCGGCTGAACGTGGGTTATTACGTGGGCGGGATTGCAGGCTTTGCATATGACATTACCATTAAGTACTGTGGTTCTCCGCTCCGTAACAACAAATATACGGACGGCTACGGAAATGAACTGGAGCAGAACGCATTTCTCTTCGGAGACCGTTATGTGGGCGGTATCGTCGGTTTCACTGCGTCGCGTTTTGAAGACAACAAAGTGTCCACGAACTGCATGACGGTATGCGGTAATGATTATGTGGGCGGTATCGCCGGGATAACCGCGGCTGCGGATCTGGAACAGACAGCAGACGGCGTGTACAGTGTTTCCGTTATTGAAGAGAGGGTCGATAACACAAAGATCAACGTGAACTTTGCAGTGAACCGCGGCTGTGTATTTGCAAAACACGATTATGCCGGAGGCCTGGCGGGCATATCGTACGGTACCATGAAATCAAACCGCGTAGAGGCTTACGGGGATATGAGCGTGAAGGTTTCCGGCCGCAATTTTGTAGGCGGTATCACCGGGCGGCATTGCGGCGGTTCGACTGCGGACGGCTCGAATGTCACGGTGAGCTGCAGTGTGGATGGTGAAAACTATGTGGGCGGTATGATCGCCTATGTGGGATCGGGAGATGTGAAGCCATATAAAAAGAATACGGATGTCAGATGCAGCGTCTACGGTAACGGAAGCTTTGCCGGAGGTGTGTTTGGGGCGGTCACGGACAGCGCCATGGCAGATCAGACGGATTACCGCTATTTATCGAAACCCATGGCTCTGGATGGCCGTTTCTACGTAGGCGGCGCAGTAGGTGCGGTGATGCTCCATGCAGACGGAGCTGAACATCTTCTGATGATCCCCGTGGATGCATCGGAGCTGGAACTTCATGCTACGGCCTTTGCCGGAGGTCTTTCGGGTTACACCGTGCTTGTTGGTGCAGAGAGCGAAGAGGAACTCCGCAGCAGACTGGATGCGGTCGGCGGCGTTTCGTACACCGAGCTTCATGCAGCGGATATTACCCTTCAGAAAGGGATCGACAGACATCGGGAGCAGAACGCCGGCATCGGAGAAAGCTTAAGCGGGAGTCTTTATGTCACTACTTCCAAGGATACTTATATTTGCAAAGTGAAGTCCATAAGTCCTCTGGATGATAAAGGTCTGGTCTATGCCGGCGGCGTGGTGGGGATCAACGGAGAGATCAGCAGACTGAACTTTAAGCAGATGAATTATGCTTCGAATAAATGGAAGACCAATTATAAAGTGAGTATGATCAGTGCAACTCACATCATGGATGTTTATGAGGTCTATGATACCGATCAGCTGCATTTTGTAAATAAGGAAATTGCCTGTGCATATGCAGGTCCGCTGATCGGGCTGAACAATAAAAACTCTACGATCGAAGACAGCCTGGTAGTGGAGTGTAAAATGTCTTCCGAAGCTTATTACCGCGGCGGGATGTGTGAGATCAATCAGGGTGATATCAAATGGTTTAACATGGTAAGTGATAACATGCGAACCGGCTACATCAGTGATGATGAGGCAGTGGATCATGTGGGAACCATGTGCGGAAAGAATGAAGGAAAGATTTACTTAAACCACTCGCCGCGTTTTATCGTAAAAGGACGTCATGTGGTAGGCGGTCTGGTGGGTGAGAATTATAACACCATCGTGTTGCAGACAAAGGGAACGGGAGACACCCTTGCCCTGCTGAAGCAGGTGGATGTAGAGGCCAGCGAGAGCGTGGCCGGCGGCGTTGTCGGAAGGAATATGGGCAATATCGTATGTCCGTATGCACCTCAGAAAGAGAGTATCATACTGGAATACGGCGTAAAAGTTAAGGCAAAGGATGCGGCCGGCGGATTTATCGGGGAACAGTATGTGGACGAGACGCATGATAATGAGGTCACCATTGAGTACTTTGGTATTGACGAGAGGGCAAACGGACGCAGCCCGTCCATCGAGGCGACAGAGGGTGCTGCCGGAGGTATTATCGGGCGCCTCGTGGATCTTGGGCAGGGTATCCTGATCCAGAACTGTTCCTATATTCCCAATGCTAACGGTACAATAACTTTCGGTACTGTAGTAAAGGGACGGTATGCCGGCGGACTCATCGGTGAGGTGAGCATGCAGGCACAGTATATCAGTGAGAAAACAACAAGGATCAGGGAATGCACGGTCTTCGGACAGCAGATCGCGGACGGAACGGATGCGATGGCCGGAGGGATCATCGGACGCATTGATGTGAAAACGACCATGGCAGGCTCTGCGGCAGGAAATGTACAGATCCTTGACTGTATCGCCATGAGCAAGCCGAAGAACAATAACAGCAAAGACAGGACCGCCGGAATTATTTATGACGCTGCAGGAAGAGCCGTGATCGACAACTGCCGCTGCTATTCGCCGACGGATGCAGCTTACGGGATCTGCGGGACGGATGCTTTTTCCATCACCAACTGCCTGGCCAATGACCGTCAGGGACAGTTCGGAAGCTGTGTGGAAATGGAGGATAAGAGTAATTTCCGGAATAATTACTGCATTACGACACATGAAAGCAGGGAGCCACAGGGATACGCGGATACGATCCCGGATGTTACTGCGCCGGACGTATACTTTTTGGCGGAATACAATCCGGCCAACCAGCCTTACCATTATTACGGAATCTATAAAGACGAGAACGGCGTTCAGCAGAAATACAAAACGGATCTGGTGATACGTTATACCGGAACCAAGCCTGCCTGGGCCAGTACGGATCAGTACAGATCGCTCTATAAAGGGGTGGATGCCGATTTTGAGTCATACATCAATGCGCACGGATATTCGAATCCATACCGGAATTAAGGAGCAGGCAGCATGCGGGAGAGAGAGGGCAGAAGAAAGCCGCTGAAACAGAATAAAGGTTCCTCCCTGATCACGGTCCTGGCCGTGATCACCATCGTGATGGTGGTGGTCTTTTCGGTGCTGGCGATGGCGTATCGTTATTATATGTCGGAGTCGGGAAGCATCTTCCGGCAGAAGGGAGACGAAGCGGCGCGCAGTCTTTCGGAAGAACTTGGAGACGAACTGATAAAGACCAGCTGCGCGACGGCGGAGCAGGCTGCCGCGGCCGGAGGATTGTGGCAGTATCTGCGCTCGCATATGGGACAGCCGGGCTGGCTGTATTTCAACAGCGGAAAGTTCAGTGAGCGAAAGCCTTATGACGGCGGCAGCGATGTGTATGCCGTGGATCTGAGTGAACTGAAAGCGGACAGCCTGGAAGCGGCAAAAAAGACCTTTGCGTTAGAAGCGGTATCGGTGGGCGGCAGCGCGGACAATGAGGTGCCGGAGATGGAAGTGGCACTTTACTGGGAACCCGGGAAATATACGGACAGGCTCAATGACAGCCGTGTTTATATCGAGGTGAGCTGCCGTATGGGAGATCATGTGACGGTGATCACCAAACGTTACAAGCTTTCAACCATGCCATTTGCGGAAGGGAACAACAGTATGGAAGTGGCGGAAGACGGCAGTTATAAGTATCAGAACTGGGTATGGACCTATGACGGAGAGATTTAAGGAAAAACTGAAGGATAACAGCGGCATGACCATGGCGGAAACCCTGGTTGCTTTTGCATTGCTGATCATCATCAGCCTTTCTTTCCTTGCGATCTTAAGCTTTTCTTCGCGCATGACCATGGAAGCGGACGACCGGAGGATGCTGGCGCAGGAACTGGATGAAAAGCTTGCACATAAGAATGATGAAGGCTTTGTGGAGCAGGGGATGCTCATCACGCTGAAAGAAAAGAGCGGGACGGACAGTATCCAGCTGGACGACTGCGGCGTATACAGCCTGGCCTGGCCGGAGACCGATACGGCGGTGACGGTGCTGCGTTTTCATTATCAGGGGGAGGCCCCGGCGGGAGACTGAGGGATATGAAGAAGGCAGGAGCTTTCAAACCGATGCGGGATAACAGAGGAACCACCATCGTTGAGATGCTGGTCTGCTTTGTGCTGCTCGGGATACTGATGGTGGCTGCCAGTCAGTTCCTGACATCTTCCATGCGTACTTACTCCTCGGCAAAGCGCGGCCTGGCAGGCAGGGAGGCGGCGGATCTGGTGGCAGATCATATCGAAGGCCTGCTGGAGAGCTCGACGATAAAAAAAGCCTTGCAGCCGTTTACCGAAGAAAATAAGCAGATCACTTTCTGGGACAGGGAAAAGAGAAAGGCTGTGATCTGCTGTGATGAGGACGGTTATCTGGATGTTGTCTACGCCAACGGAAAGGATGTCTCGGTACACTGGAAGTTTGATCCGGGAGTATACCGGGGGTACCGGATCAAGAGCATGCGCTTCCTGCTGACGAAGCCGGAGACGCCGAAAGCAGGAGATACGGAGGAATATCTCGATCCTTCGGTTTATGATCCGAAGACGGTGAAGCTGGAACTGGTGGTGGAGAGCGCGCAGAACGGTGAATACGCGATCGACCGTTATATACGTTTCGGAAATGTGAAATAGGCAAAAAGACATGAAAGAAAGAAAACGCTGGGTAGATATTCTGATCAAGATATTGCAGGGACTTGTGCTGGGGGCAGCTCTGATGCTCCTGGCCTTTGTCGCTTTTTTCTACTTCCGTGTCAAATCCGACGGGCATCTGGCGCTGCGCGGAGCCAAAAATGCGCGTTACGCCATCGAAACGGTGGCGATCGAGTTTTACGGAGAGGGCAGGAATGTGTTTTCGCCGAATTCGCCGGATGGCATGGCAAAAGGCGTGAAGGAGAGAGTGCAGAAACTGGCGGGGGCAGAGGGAGAGGTCCTTTTGCAGGGATACGATCTGAGCGAGAACCGGGTCGTAAAGATGCGTTATACGGAAGGCAGCTATGTCGTGAGCTTTTCCATCGATGAAGCCGGAAACGAGCAGTGGAAGCTCGCTTACCTGTTGGACCTGGACCTGTTGTAATATCTGTTGTATAATGAATGAAGGCGGCTCAGCCGAAGATCGGATAAAGTTTTCATAGCACGGGGGAAGAGATGGCACAGTACAGATACAAAGCGGTAGATGATGCGGGGAAGACCTACAAGGGCAGCATAAACGCACAGTCGGAAGCGGAACTGCAGGAAAAACTGAAGGCGGAAGGACGTTTTCTCCAGGAATACCAGGTTATGAACCGGACGCTGCGTTCCAAGCGTCTGCGTTCCGACAAACTCGGGGACTTTGCACTGAATATGAGCAAGCTTCTGAAAGCCGGCGTTACCATGGTACGTTCCCTGGATATCGTGGCGGAGGATGAAGCCACGGCAGAGAAGGAACGCGCGATCTACCGTGATCTCTTAAAGATCGTGAAACAGGGCCGCCCTTTATCCGCGGCAATGATGGATCAGGGAGATACCTTCCCGCCGCTTTTTATCAACATGACCAAGAGTGCCGAAAACTCGGGCGGCATGGAAGAGACCATGCTGCAGCTTTCGGATTATTATTCGAAGGAATACCGTCTGAACCAGAAGATCAAGAGCGCCATGACCTATCCGAAGATCCTCTGTGTCATGATCGTGATCGTGGTAGCCATCATCGTCGGTTTTGTTATCCCGCAGTTTAAAGAACTGTTTGATGCCATGGGCGAGCTTCCGCTGGCTACGAGGATACTGCTTGCGGTCAGCAATTTTGTCGCCGAACGCTGGTATGTGATCATATTTGTAGGTGCCATCGTGGTGCTTTTCTTAAAACTTCTTTTCTCACTTCCGAAGCTGAAGATCTGGAAATCCAAGGTAGAGATCCATCTGCCGGTGATCGGAAAGCTCCGCAAAGTCGTTTATACCGCACGTTTTTCCAGAACCCTTGCAAGTCTTTATGCAGCGGGTATCCCGATCCTGAACTGTTTAAAGATCGCGCGTTCCACCATAGGAAACGCTTATATCGAGCAGCAGTTCGACCAGGTGATCGCGTCCATCAGCGCCGGTGAGAATCTGAGCACGGCCGTTGGGCAGGTGGACGGCTTTATCAAGAAACTGACCTCGACCATCATGGTCGGTGAAGAAACCGGTTCGCTGAATTCGATGCTGGTCTCCATAGCGGATCAGCTGGATTACGATTCCGAGATGGCGACGCAGAAGATGGTCACGATGCTGGAGCCGATGATGATCGTGGTCATGGCCGTTATCGTCGGCTTTATCATGATCGCCGTGATCCAGCCGATCTACGGCTCGTACCAGACCATCGCGAATAACAGCCATTAATATAGGGGAAAAATATAAAATGGATCATAGAGAGGGAGGAAAGCAGCATTGAGTGTGATCGTATACATATCCGGGCATCAGCTTCAGATCGTGCAGGCATCCGGGAGCGGCGGTTCCGTGACAGTAAAGCGGAGCTTTGTAGTCCCGGCACCGGAAGGCAGCGTGATCAACGGAACGGTCATGGACGCGGACAGTTTCACGGCTTTTATCGGGGATTTTTTCCGTACAAACCGTCTGCCGCTTAAAGACGTGATCCTGGTAGTCAACAGCAGCAAGCTTGCCGGTAAGACGCTGGAGATCCCGGCCATGAATACATCAAAGACCCTGTCCTATGTCATGCGGGAATTCGCCGACATGGAGCGCGACGAGTCACAGGATGTGTGCGGCTTCACGGAACTGAAGAATAACGCCGACAGCAAGCTGAGGCGTATTTATGCGGAAACCGTCAGCCGTGAGTTTTTACAGGCGTATATCGAGCTCTTTTCTTCCGTCGGGATCAAACTGAAAGGGATCTACAGCAGTGAAGGTCTCCTGATGAAGATGGTGGAGATGACGGCGGCCAAAATACGGAAGACTTTTCTCGTCCAGATCGCGGATGACAATCTCCTGGCCAGCGTGCTGTGGGTGAACGGGGTTTTCTATTATTACAATTCCCAGCGCTGCTTCCAGCCTGTCGGGACGGAAGAGTATTTTGAGGAGTGCCGGCGTACCGTAGACCAGATCGGGCAGTTCATGAAGGCAAATCAGATCACGGAGCCCATCGAGACGATCTATATCGGCGGTATGGAACGTGAAAACGCGGAGTTTTACATGAGTAAGCTTCGGGAGAGCGGAACAAGCGCCGTGATCGACGTCTTTGACTGCGGACTGACCCGGAAGGTGAAAGCGTCCGCAGATCTGCAGGGGATATTGATGGGGATCTGCGGTGCCATGGGACAGACAGGCACCAATAATCTCCTGAATCACCTTAACAGGCCGAAGGAAATAAATGACCGGCAGACAAGGGGGCGGATCATCCTTGTCGTTGCGGTATTTCTCCTGATGGTAGGGGCGCTGGTCGCGTCTATCCTGTACCGTATGCGTGTGGAAGACGAACTGCAGGCTTTGAAGGATTATAACGAATCGCCGAAGATGGTCGCGGATCTGATGGATTATGAGCTGTATCGTAACGACGCGGCCATGTCTGCCGCAGACGTTTATTCCATGATATATATACGTGCCGCAAGAGATACCTATCCCGTACTTACCAGCCCAGTGATAAAAGAATTGGAGGATACGGCGAGAGGCTATGCCGATGTGGAGATCGGCAGCTTTGATGCGGTCAACGGGACCATGAGTTTTACGGTTTCGGCGGATAAGGTGGAAGATATCAACCGTTTCATCGCGGAGCTTTTGAAGATCGATATCTTTACGAACGTGGATTATACGGGTTACAGCTTTGACGAGGCGAAGAAGCTTTGGGATGTTCATGTGAGCTGTAACATCTCCGAGAGCGTGGGAAGGCAGGTGGACTGAAATGCAGATGACGATGACCGAAAGAGATAAAAAACTGATCGTGATGCTCTCGATCGTTGTGATCGTTGTCGCCATCGGCTGGTGGGGCATCCGGCCTGCGCTGAAGGCTGTGAGCGATGCAAAGGCGGACATCGAAGAGGAGCAGGAACTGAAGGAAACGAACGACATGAAGGTCGCGCGCATCCCGTTCCTGCAGGAGCAGATCGAAAGCAATCATGCAAAACTGGATGAACTGAAGACCGGCTTTTTCCCGATGATGAACAGTGATCAGATCGATAAAAAATTCACCGGGATCGTACTGGAGCGGGGGCTGTTTGCATTTGACCTGAGTATCGGTATCGACCGTGCTCCGCTGGCGATGAGTCCCTACCGTTATTCGCGGCTGGCGGCGAATCCCGATCTTCTGAATGAAACGGACGAAGAGGATGGGGCGGCGCCGAATGCGGATTACGAGGAAGAGTATTCGAATGTGAATGACCGTGTATACCGGGCGCATATCAATTTCCGTATTGGCGGCAGCAAGGAAGAGCTGATGCGCCTGATCGATGATCTGGCCGCTTACGAACCGATGCTCCTGATCACAGGTTACCGCTGGAGCGAATCTACCTACGTCGAACCTTATGATCCTACGCAGTCTATGGCAGCGGAAGGGGATACACCGGAGGAGGGAGCGCCTGATCCCGGCGCGGAGCTTCCGGCAGAGCCGCAGATCCCGGAAGAAGACCCTGATCTTCCGGAGAATGCTCATGTGGAGGAAGATGCGAGCGGCACCTATCTGGTCGTTGTACGGCAGGTGCTGGAACTGGATCTGGATATCTTTATGTATAAGGACAGCGAAACCGCAGCACAATGAGAGTAAACGGGTGCGGCGGACCGGCAGGCAGTACAGGATGCCGGATCCGGATATTTAATATATCGGACAGCAGAGCAGAGGAAAACTGAGGTGAGTGTCAGGAACGGGATGGCCGGGCAGACGGCCTGAGTACCGGACAAGCCGGATATCAGTTTTCGATCGCAGAGGAGAGGAGAAGGGAAGTGGATTTCAGACAGACAAAGACGATACGTATCGGTGACGTGCTGAAGGAATTCGGCTACGTTACGGACGAGCAGATCGGGCAGGCCATCGCATACCAGAAGGAGCATAAGGGCGTGCTGATGGGCGCGGCGCTGATCGAGCTGGGCTTTATCAATGAGCGGCAGATGCTGGACGCCATCGGTAAGCGCATGGATCACGAGGTGGTGAATGTCTCGGATGTGAGCGTGGATATCAAGGCGGTGGAGCTGCTTCCGAAAGCACTTGCCGAGAAATACTGCATCCTTCCGTATGCCAGGGATGAACGGGCTCTCTACCTTCTGATGAACGATCCCTTAAACTTCTACGGGATCGAGGATGTGCGCCAGATCACGGGTATGCACGTCGAGATCAAGCTTTGCGAAAAAGCACCGCTGGAAAACGCGATCCAGTATTACTATTCCGATGTGGCGGCCAGAAAGGCGGCAGGCCGGGCGGCCCAGAACAGTACGGCTGTGGATGAGATCGTAGAGCTGAACCTGGAGGAAGGCGATGAAACGCCGATCATCAACCTCTTAAACAGCCTGATCATCCGTGCGTACAATTCCAACGTTTCGGATATCCATATCGAGCCTTTTGAGAATCATACCTCGGTGCGTATGCGTCTGGACGGCGTCATCACGGATATCATGACGCTGCAGAAGAACATCCACAGTTCCCTGATCGCACGTATCAAGATCATGGGCGACCTGGATATCGCGGAACGCCGCGTGCCTCAGGACGGACACTTCCGTACCAGCTTTGAAGGTACAGCCTTAAACGTCCGTGTTTCCGTGATCCCTACGGTTTTCGGTGAAAAGGCGGTGCTGCGTATCCTGGCCTCGGCGGCGACCATCGATCACGCCGGAACCTTCGGCATGAAGGATCAGAATTACGCGATCGTGAGCTCGATGCTCCAGTCGCCCAACGGCATCATTTATGTGACCGGACCCACGGGCTCCGGTAAATCCACGACCCTTTATATGATCCTGGAGGAACTCTCAAAGCGTTCCGTGAATATCTCCACGATCGAGGATCCCGTGGAAAAGAATATCGCAAGACTGAACCAGATGCAGGTGAACAATGTGGCGGGCCTGACCTTTGAAGTGGGACTGAGGGCTCTGCTCCGTCAGGATCCGGATATCATCATGGTCGGTGAGACGCGAGACAGCGAAACGGCATCCATCTCGGTCCGTGCGGCTATCACCGGTCACCTGGTGCTTTCCACCCTGCATACCAACGACGCAGCGTCTTCGGTAGTGCGACTTCTGGATATGGGCGTCGAACCCTATATGCTGGCCAGTTCCCTGGTGGGCATCATCGCCCAGCGTCTGGTACGTAAGGTATGTCCTTTCTGCGGCGTGTGGGAGCCGATGACGGAGCAGGAGGCGACGGTCACAGGCGTGCGGCTTCCGCAGGTGAAACACGCCCGCGGCTGCAGCAAGTGCAATAATACCGGTTATAAGGGCCGTATCAGTATCCACGAGATCTTGCCCGTGGACAAGATGGTTCGCTACATGATCTCCAAAGGAAATACGGCGGAAGAGATCAAGGATTACGCACGGAATTCCCTGGGGATGCAGACCCTGAAGGAAAGCGCCCTGGAGCTGGTGCAGGAAGGCATGACCACCATTGACGAGCTGCTGAAGGTGGCTTATTACGACTGATACCGGGATTTTTGCATTACAAAAAGCCATTTAATGCACGATCCAATAATTATTCTGCATGAATGAGCTTGAATAATTGCAAAAACAGACTAAAGTGGAAATCAAATCTGTCGATATAATAAACAGATGCGAGTGTGTAAGGAAACACAAACAAATCAACAAGGAGGGAAAGCAAATGAAGAAAAAGGGAATCAAGAGTAACAAAGGTTTTACACTGGTAGAGCTGATCGTAGTGCTGGTCATTCTGGCCATCCTGGCAGCAATCCTGGTACCGGCACTGTTGGGATATATTGACAGCGCACGTAACAAACAGACTCTGCTGAACGCACGCAGCGCCATGACCGCAGCACAGGCAGAACTGAGCGCGATCTACGGCTCCAGCACCGCGACGCCGGATGAACTTGCAGATGCAGACTCGGTTCATAATAAAAATCTGAAGAAGACAGCAGATTTTGACAATCTGTCACCGAAGCCTTCGGTATTTGAAGTAGGATGTGATGAAGAGTATCCCGCTACTTTGGCAGAAGGTAAGACCCGCAAGGATTATCATAAAGCATTTACTGTCAGCTATGTACACTATAAGGATGAGAGTGCTGAGGTCTGGTACATCAATGGTGAATGGGTTGATACCGGAGAGAAACCCGATTCTGTAAAAGCTCTTTATCAGGTACTGACGGAAGGATCTGGCTCCGGAACGACAACTCCGTGATCGTATACGGAAAGCCAATCCATATAAAAAACAATGCTCAGCCGGACGATCGTCCGGCTGAGTTTTTCTTTAGTAGGAGGATGGCGCGCTTTTAGCATCCGTCCGCTCACTACGCTTCCCGGGCAGAGTGAGCCCCGGCAGACCGCGATGTCCGGAACAGCTATGGTGCGGAAGCAGCGGGCATAAGAAGTGGGCGCATATGAAGGAGCCGTAGCATGCTCTTGAAGCTGCTGAACGCAAAAGGGACGAGCCGCCATGGAAGGCGGCGAGAGGGAGAGCCGATGCATGGATGCAGCGTCTCGACCGGTCCCGGTCGGTGAGAAAAAGCGGAGCAGCTTCCCAGAGCTGCTAGGCGACTGAATCGCGCCCCGCGCTTATGCCCGCTGCGCCGCACCCAAATGAATACAGACATCCCGATCTGCCGCAAGCGAACGGCAGCCGCTCCAATCCTTAATGCCTAGTCCGCCGAAGCGTTGCGACCGGTCCGGAGCAGGATATGTCCGCAAGCGGCGATCAGGAATGCGAATCGCGCCCGCGCTTATGCCCGCTGCGCCGCACCCAAATGAATACAGACATCCCGATCTGCCGCAAGCGAACGGCAGCAGATCTCCCCATAATAGTTTTCCCCCTTGTCTATCCCCCAAAAACAGAGTATAATATAACCGTTTATTTATCCGGCAGCTATAGACTTTATTTTTTGCCGCTTATTACCGATATCATTATTGAAAGTGTGTATCCAAAGTTCAATCTGCTCAAAGTCACAGGATGCAGAATAAACAAGAGGAAAGAGACATGAAGAATATCAGGAAGAACAAAAAAGGCTTTACACTTGTGGAACTGATCATCGTGCTGGTGATCCTGGCGATCCTGGCGGCGATCCTCGTACCGGCACTGCTCGGATGGATCGACAGAGCGGATAAAGCCCAGGACATTGTTGATGCCCGAGCTCTTATGAATGCAGTGCAGGCGCAGATGACCGAGGAGTATGGCCGGCATGCCAAAAGCTTCAGTGGTTTTGACGACAGCAAGAAAGCATTTGATGATGTATTCATGCAGGGCAATCCTGACTTTCCCGAGTTTATGGAAACGGCGCTGAACCGTTCCGGTGTGGAAAAACCCTTTGTCTTTCTGTTCTATACCAAAAGAGTAAGTGCCGATGATATCAAAAAGGAGGGGATCACGGCGCTTCATGATGCGTATACGATCATCTCCGCCGTTTATTGGAGGGATAAGGAAAGCAAGCCCATCTTCTATGATTTTGTCAATAACAGCTGGGAGGAGGGATCGCCCTACAGCGCGGATCTTATAAAGAGAGGTGTAAACGAGATACAGGACGGAGATCTCAAGGGTATCCCGGTAAGGGTATGTATCGCGGGAGGTACTTCAAAGTACGCAGATCACAACAATAATCTGAATACCAGAGTTCAGAGGATCACAGCGATCAACAATATGGTCCTGAAGATCATGGAATATAAAGGAAGCCTTAATAACAAAAACTATAATGCAAATATAAAGATCGAGTGATCGTGATCAGGGAATGCTTTTCCGGCCGGTCGGGTTTTCTGTGGATCATAAGGGCTGGGGCGGATCGCTCCGGCCCTTTTTTCATCGCCCTGTTCCCGGAGTGTCTTGCAAAGACCGGGAATATATAATATAATAGGAAACTGCTTATTCTGAGGCAGACATTGGAACGGGTAATCTATCGTGAAAAAGATGAAAAAAGAAAAAGCACGCGGCACTGCGTTACTGCTCACAGCACTTGTGATGATGGGGGGCTGCGGTGTGAAATACAGTGAAGCGGATCCGGCAAAGAGCACGCTCACGCTTGCGGAAGACGGCAGCGTGGAGCTGGATCTGAAGCGGAGCTTTACGGAAGACTATTACAGCGAGGCAGAGCTGCTGGAATATACCAACGGACAGATCTCGGCGTATAACGGCACAAAGGGCGGAGATCGGGTCGCGCTCAGGGCCTGTGCGGTAAAGGACGGAGTGGCGGAGCTTACGATGTTTTTCAGCTCCTGGGAGGATTATGCGGCTTTTATGCCTACGGGGCTGTATGTGGGTACGGTACAGGGAGCCTACGATGCCGGCTTCGATTTTGACCAGTCGCTTTCCAAAGCTTCGAACCCGCAGAGGGTGATCGGAAAGAACGACCTGATGGGGATGGCAAAAGAGCGTATCGCCGTGGTGGAAGGAGATATGCGGATCACGGTGCCGGACGATATCGAGAATTATACTTTCGGCATGAAGGCCATCGATAAACAGACGGTGGAGTCCTCCGGAGACGGAGTAAACTTTATCTTATACTAAACTGCGCGGGGCACAGGACAGAAAACCATCCCCGTATCATGTTGAGCAGAAGCGGGGAGCGGGACAGGAGAACCGTCTCCGTGTCATGAAGGAGGAAAAACAGAAATGGAAAAAACACTGGACAAGATCAAAAATCTCTGCAAAGGGCGCGGGTTTATCTATCCGGGTTCGGAGATCTACGGAGGTCTCGCGAATACCTGGGATTACGGTAATCTGGGCGTAGAGCTGAAGAATAATGTGAAAAAAGCCTGGTGGCAGAAGTTTGTGCAGGAGAATCCCTATAATGTGGGTGTGGACTGCGCGATCCTGATGAATCCCCAGACCTGGGTGGCCAGCGGACATCTGGGCAGCTTTTCCGATCCTCTGATGGATTGCAAGGAATGCCATGAGCGCTTCCGTGCCGACAAGGTGATCGAAGACTGGGCGAAGGAGAACGGCGTTACGCTGGAGAGCAGCGTAGACGGCTGGGACGGCGAAAAGATGATGGCGTATATCAAGGAAAAGAGCATTCCCTGCCCTTCCTGCGGAAAGCACAATTTCACGGATATCCGCCAGTTCAACCTGATGTTCAAGACCTTCCAGGGCGTGACCGA
>JAEEGL011229092.1_pt1 | contig 19062 bp, 21 predicted proteins | sample 9134231 | NCBI WGS metagenome assembly JAEEGL01 (sample SAMN16246548, study PRJNA631951) | gut metagenome | biome: gut microbiome; feature: rumen; material: fiber-attached | host: Bos | place: Iran: Karaj | collected 2018-10 | reverse complement strand
TATTTAAAATGTGCTCCTGACCGACAAATTCATCAAGGCTCTCAGGTCTTAAACGACTCGCGAGAGGAGAATCATTTTTTGATCTCTCCTCCCGCATGTAATCAAAAATGTCCATACAAATGTATCTCCATTAACTATCCATAAGTCCCAGCTTCTTGATAATATTATCAAACTTAATAATATCAATAGGCTTACAAATATAATCATCATAATCATTGCTTGCATAAGCAGCATCAAAATCTTCGTCCAATGCAGAGATCATGACAACCTTACATCTGGAAATTCTAGGAATACCCAGTTTTCTCTCAGCATCTCTTATGGACTGAAGTGTTTTGTAACCATCTATCTTTGGCATCATAATATCAAGACAGACTAAATCGAATTCTTCACCATTAGATATAGACTTTACAAACTCATCTACAGCTTCTATACCATCTGTTGTAAGAACTACTTCACCATATCTGGAAAGTAGCTTTGATAAAAACTTTCCACTAGCTATATCATCTTCTGCAACTAAAACCTTCATTGAATAAACCCTCCCTTAATCTGCCTTAATGAAGCTCATTGTTTTATCATAACAATCTAATAATTCAAACTTAATATCTCGTTTATGATTTCTAACTCTTCTGTTAAATATCAAAGAAGCTAAAAAACCATGTACAAGATTAGTTAATGTCTCGGCACTGAGATCATCTCTGATCTCATGATCATCAATTGCTCCCTGGAAGAAAGCCTGAATATTTGCATTTCTATAATTAATGCCTTCAAGAACTGCATCTCTGGTTGCAGGATTATGTAGAAGTTCCTCATTCTGAAGCATTATAGATGATAACGCAATATAGTTAGAATAATATGAGGCATATGATTCCAGATATCTTCTAACCTTTTCAAGATTACTGATATCCTTAGAAGCAAGAGTACTGAATATACCTTTATCAAACCTGAAATAATATTCAACCACGTCAACAAGCACTTCATCAACATTAGAATAATATTTGTAAAGCATAGCTTCATCAACGCCTGTATATCTAGCTATATTTTTTGTGTTTAGCGCACCGAGTCCCGAGTCACTGATAATATCAATTGATGACGTAAGAATACGGTCTTGTACAGATATAAATTCTTCAGTCATAATCCTTTCCTCTGATCTTTAAACCTACACTATTATTTTATGTAAATTTATACATTTTGTCAACGAAATACAAGGCCTATAAAGCAGAGAAAAAAAGGACTATAAAACAGAGAAAAGGACTGCCTCAGCAGTCCTTCTAATAACTTGATGGTACATTATAAGTTATTACTGTATCACAGTCACGTTTGTAGCCTGTGGTCCCTTTTCTCCGTCTGTTACGTCAAATTCAACAGAAGCGCCTTCTTCAAGGGTCTTAAAACCTTCCATGTTAAGACCTGAGAAATGAACAAATATGTCCTTGCCTTCTTCGTCTGTGATGAATCCGTAACCTTTCTGGTTGTTGAACCACTTCACTGTACCTTTAGCCATTTCCTCTTCCTCCAATATTCTCTTGTCAAAATCATATTAATTATAAAACTCCTGTCTAATTTAGTCAAGGTAAATAAAAAACATTTGTCTTTTTATACAAATTTTCTGACATTTTTACTCAACGATGGATAAGGCGTTGGTGGAATGAAAATATCTGTAAATATTATCCGACAGATACTCTTCTTCCTTTAGTACGGTGCTATTAATCTCTCTGACCATATTCTTCATGTAGTCAATAGAAAGGTCATCATTATATGGGCATACAAGAAATTCATTTATGCTTGATGGAATAAGTATATAATCATCTTCCACAAGCTCGTAAATATCTGAAAAAGAATCCTTTAACAGGATTGCTGCCGCGCCATAATAACATAGATCATTTGAAACTATATATAATTCGGGTTCTGAAGGGGGACTGTCAGGTGGTAAAGCTCCTATATCTTCCATAAAGCTTTGAAGATTCACGATCTGAACATTGAATATATTCTTATAATTTGATAATGCAGTTTCTATACAGTCATCAGTTGTTATATTCCATTCTTTAAGTACACCCTTCGGAATCATATATGATCCATAGCTGTCATTAACTTTGCTCCTGACTCTGGGTACAATTGCAAGATCAAGATATCGCTTATGAACATGTCCTTCAAGCACGGATTTATTACGTTCATAATTAACCAGTGTAGCGAATATATTATTCTTTGTATTTTCAAAACTCAGTACATTTGAATCAAAATCATCAATCCAGGTATGAACAGTTCTAAACCTATCTGACAGCTTATTGATCACACACTGGATTTCTATACCACTCATTTCATTCAGATCAATATCTAAATTATCAAGATACAAACATGGTGATATTTCTATCGAATCAAAAACAACCCTGAACCCTTCATGGGTTACACCATTGTTTTTTACTGTTGAAATGTATTCAACATCAGCAACATTCAAATCAGCCAGGTTATTTTTTAACCCGGCTTTTATTGTTTCAATTATAACTTCTTTCATATTCCTCCTATTCGGAGAGAATATTGATCATCGTATATTGGGAAATAGAATAAGAATATATGTCAGATTATATAGATATCCTACTTAGAAGTCAACTCTTTAAGAAACTCAATGAGTGAATCCATATCCTCTTTCATGCCAATAGTAATACGCAGATAATTATCAATACGAGGAGTGTTAAAATATCTTACATATATATTTCTTTTCTTCGCCTCTTCGTAGATATAAGATGCTTTAATATCAGGATGTGAAGCGAATACGAAATTTGCAGAGGAAGGCAGAACTTTAAATCCCAGCTTCTTGATTTCTTCTGAGAAATACTCTCTTGTTTCAATTATAGATGCTATAACCTTTTTAAAATAATCATCCGACTTAACAGATGCTGCGCCCATCTTAATAGTAGCCACAGTAAGGGTATATGAATTATATGAAAACTTTACATCATTCAGATAACTGATAAGCTTCTCTGAACCAACAGCATATCCTATTCTCATTCCGGCAAGGGTACGTGATTTAGAATAAGTCCTTGTTACAAGAAGATTTGGATATCTGTCTATAAGATCAATACATGATGATCCTTCCGGTGCAAAATCAATATATGCTTCATCTACTATTACTACAACATCTTTATTATTTTCAAGAATACCGATTATCTCTTCTTTAGGCATAAATATTCCTGTTGGTGCATTTGGATTAGGGAATACTATTCCGCCATTTTCTCCATAATAATCTGATGGTATGATCCTGAAATTCTCATCTAAAGCCTTAGTCTCAAAAGGCACATTAAAAAGATCAGACCAGACAGGATAAAATGAATATGTTATATCCGGAAAAAGAATAGGCTTGTCTGAGTTGAAAAATGTAAGAAACGACATACCAAGAACATCATCGGAACCAACTCCAACAAATATATTCTTTTTATCTAAATTATGATATTCAGCCAGAGCTTCTGTAAGCTCAGAGCAAAGAGGATCAGGGTATTTCCTGAACATATCTCCATCAATACCATTTAAGGATTCCATAACCTCTTTTGCAGGAGGATAAGGATTCTCATTTGTATTAAGCTTTATAACATTACTATCCTGAGGCTGTTCCCCAGGAACATAAGGTTCTATAGTTCTTACATTTTTTTCCCAAGAATTATTCATTGTTTTTTACCCGACATTATTTATTGATTTTTCAAATGATTAGCTATCTCAGAAAGCTTCATACCGTTTGAAGCCTTAATAAGTACAACATCTCCTGCACTTAAGTTCTCATCAAGATATTCTGAAGCATACTCATTTGAAGTAAAATGTTTAATTACGATACCAGTGTTCTTCGATGCAACACTGCCGATATATTCTGACTCTTCACCCAGAAGGATCAGCTCATCTATGGCACTTGATGCCACATAACCACCAACTTCTTCATGATACATACGGCTTTCTGTACCAAGTTCAAACATATCTCCAAGAACAGCTATCTTACGCTTGATCTCGTGACTGTCGTCAGTATAATTATCAAGAAGCTGTATAGCAACCCTCATGGAATCAGGGCTGGCATTATAAGAATCATCGATAACAATGACTCCCTTAGAATTCTCATGAATAGTCTGTCTCAGACCCTTAAATGTTTCAAATGATTTAGCAGCCTTTTCAAGATCTAGATCAAGATAATCACATATAGCCATTGATACTAAAGAATTGAGTACGTTGTGCTCGCCAAATACTGATAATCTAACCTTGATCTTCTTATCTTTGTGGCAATAATCATATGTATAAAAACCATCTTCTGGATGGATATCTTCCGCTCTGAAATGTGATTTAGAATTAATACCATAGTAAAATGTATTGACTCCTGTCTTTCCCTTCATTTCAGATAAAAGCTTGTCATCTCCATTTAAGAAGAGAATTCCATCTTCATCCATACGAGAACATATCTTAAGCTTCTCATCTCTTATATTCTCTTTAGTTTTCAGGAATTCTATATGAGCAACGCCGATAATAGTTACAACTGCGATATCCGGTTTAACCATGGATGTGAGCTTATCCATACCACCATCTTCACTTATTCCAAGCTCCAGAACAGAGATATCTGAAGGCTCATCAAGTATATCCACCAAAGTAAGAGGAACACCTATTTGAGAATTCCTATTACCCTTAGTTGTATATACCTTGAGATTACTTGATATAGCCCAGGTTATCATTTCTCTGGTGGTGGTCTTTCCAACACTTCCGGTAACAGCAATTACAGGCTTATCATATTGTTTTCTAAAATATGCTCCTAAATCCTGAAGAGCCTGTATTGTGGAATCAACATATATATAAGCCTTATTCGGCGGAAGTACATCTACTCCTGACGCCTCTGAAATATAATTCAGATCCTTTTCAATAAAAACAGCATCTGCCGAAGCCAGAGCATTTGGAACATATTTATGACCATCTGTATTCTCACCATTAATAGCTACAAACAGAGATCCCTTCCTGAGTCTTCTGGAATCAACTTCCACATGATCAAGAATAATACTATTTATGCTGTCTTTATCACAGTTTTCATTAGGAAAAAGAAGCTTTCCACCAACTGTATTAACTATTTCTTTTACTGATATTGCTTTCATTATTCTGCCACCTTATATACAACTGATTCTGCTATCTTGTCAGCAGATTCTTTATCTTTAAGAAGTTCGATTAATTTAAGAGAAAAATCAATAGCTGTGCCAAGGCCACGGCTTGTTATAACATTGCCATCCACTACTACTGATGAATGATCATCATACTTAGCACATTTTACAGATGCCTGCATACCTGGATAGCTTGTAGCTCTCTTATCTGCCAGGATTCCAAGGTCACTGAGTACAGTTGGTGCAGCACATATAGCAGCCACATACTTTCCAGCTTCGTAATAATTACTAACCATATCTCTGACATAAGCACTGTTCATAAGATTAGTAGTACCCGGCATACCTCCCGGAAGAACAACCATATCTCCTTCTTCTATCGCATTTTCAATAGAAATATCTGTTGTAATAGTAATGCCTCTGGCTCCTTTTACAACAGTATCAGAGAGATTTATAGAAGTCATTACAACATCTATTCCGGCTCTTCTCATAAGATCAACTACTGTGAGGCCTTCTATCTCTTCAAAACCCTCTGCAAAAAGTACATATACTTTACTCATACCTTTTCCTCCTCCAAAAACCAATTAACCCATAATACTATTATATAGATCATTCAGATAATCACCTGAAAACTGATCGATCTTTCCTTCATCACATAATCTGGCAAATTCAGGATTGATAGGAAGTCTCGCTATGTCAGGAATGCAATATTTCTCTGATAACATAGCGACTTTGCTTGGTCCATATATCTCATGTTTCTCATGGCAGTTTGGACATTCAAAATATGACATATTTTCTACCATTCCAAGCACTGGAATATCCATCATAGCAGCCATTTTAACAGCCTTAGATACGATCATTTCAACCAGATCCTGAGGTGAAGATACAACTATGATACCATCTACAGGAATAGACTGGAATACTGTAAGAGGAACATCACCTGTTCCAGGAGGCATATCTACAAAAAGGACATCTATGTCACCCCAGATAACGTCAGTCCAAAACTGCTGAACAGCTCCGGCAATAACAGGACCTCTCCATATTACTGGATCTCCAGGATTATCAAGAAGCAGATTTATAGACATCATTTTAATACCCGAAGCAGTTTCTACAGGAATTATGCTGTCTTCTGTTCCAAAAGCCTTCTGTTTAACTCCAAAAGCTGTCGGAATAGATGGTCCGGTAATATCTGCATCTATTATTCCAACCTTCTTACCAGCTCTGTTGGCCAGAACAGCCATCATCGAAGTGATGATAGACTTTCCTACTCCTCCCTTGCCACTTACAACACCGATAACCTTCTTTATATTTGAATCCTTGTTGGAAGGCTTCTCCATAGGACGTGGAGTATGTCTCTCAAAAGCCTTATCAAGAGCTTCCTGCTGTTCTTTAGTCATATCAGCCATTTCAATCTCTCCTTATATCAGTTAATTTTTAAAACACAAAGTATATTTTACCATGATGATAATAAAATGCAAACTTATACTTTGACATTTTACATATATTACAGATACAATAAACTACATAACAAATCATATATAGAGGTTATCATGGAAATAGAAAGAAAATTCTTAATTAAAAGACTCCCTGAAGGATTGGATACTTACGAACATCACGAAATCAGCCAGGGATATATATCAACTTACCCGGTTATAAGGATAAGACAGCTGGATGAATCATACATTCTTACTATGAAATCATCTGGTCTTCTTACCCGTGAAGAATATGAAATGTCAATATCGAAGGAAGAATTCGATAATCTGACAGCCAAGGTTGATGGAAATGTTATTATGAAGACCAGATATTATATTCCTATCAATGATCTAATGATAGAACTGGATATCTTTCATGGTTGCTTCGAAGGACTGATGTACGCTGAAGTAGAATTTCCAGATGAAGAAACTGCCAAAGCCTTCAATCCACCTGAATATTTCGGAGAGGATGTAACAGAAAAGAGCGGGTATCAAAACTCCGCTCTCAGTTCTATGTCCGCCTCTGAAATAGACGCATTTATTCACGATCTTCAATCTTAATGTAAGGCTTAAAGGCCTTTCTAATATAAACAACTGTAATGATCACTGCTGCTATTGCAACGATCAGATAAGGGATAATATTTCCCAGCGCTTCATTTAGATTAAGTATGACCAGTCCCATGGTCTCAGCATACAGACATAAGATATAAAGATCCGACAATTTAAGATCAACCTTAGCTACCTTGCTTAGAGGCCACGCTATTATCAAGTACAATCCTGTTAATACCAGCTGTTGTACCAGCATCATTCCTGCATAGAACAGGATAAAAAAGGCTATTGATATATAGAACATAATAGACATATCAGCCAATTGCTGGTTATTGAAACCATCAGGGAACATATAATTTATCGGGAAGTTGTACATTTCATAAAATGAATTCTTAGCTCCATCATTTATGTAAGTGAACATTTTAACAGTATCACTTCCGATACCTACATATGCACCATAGGAATCTATATCGCTTTCTGTTATCTCAGCCTTGCTGGTATCCATTAATATCTTAATATTACCAATATTCATTTCAAAGTTTTCCTCAGCATTAAGCTTGCCGTCAGTTACGGTAAAGGCAGGAACCTTATTTAAGAATAGATTCCTTAATCCGCCAAAACTGACAACATTTGCTATGGCTGACATTCCATATGCAACAAATGCCAGAAAAACAAACATGACAATAACGTACAGGATTGCACGGGATACAGGCATTACACTAACTCCAACAAGTTTTGATGGTTTTGTCAGAGCTATTATAAATCTGTCCAGAAGGTTGGTCTTAAGAGAAACGCCATACTGTTCGCACCTCATCTTGTCGTCATTCTTTGAACTATCCAGTTTTCTCAATTCATCTAAATCATTATAATATTTCATTACAAGTACCTATATAAGGTCAAAATGCTTCATTGCCTTAAATAATCCGTCATTTTCTACAGTGTCAGTAACAAATGTAGCTGCCTTCTTTGCAAGTTCACTTCCACCGCCCAGACATATGCTGTTATCAACATAATTCATCATTTCCAGGTCGTTGTTACCATCACCAAATACATAAGCATTATGAATGTCTTCGTCAAAATAGTCAAGAAGGAACTTAATACCGGTGGCTTTTGAATGTCCGGCCGGTGGCATTTCGCAGAAATTACCTTCCCTATCTATATAATCAAAATATTTGCTTATATATTTCTTAAATCCTTCTATATCACTATCTTCATAATACCATGCCGAAAACTTATCAAATACAAAATCCGGATCTTCAATATCAGTAATAAGTCTTCTGCTTACAGTAGAAAAATACTCAACCAGTCTATCCCTGAAAGGGTCATCAATACTGGAATCAAATGCAGTATGATGAGCATATTCAAAAAGTGAATAGAAACGGAACTGTCTGCATTTATAGGCTATATCTCTGCATACATCCTGAGGTATTTTGTGGTGATACAGTACATTTCCATCATTCACAATATAACTGCCACAGCCACATACATAACCATCAAAACCAACATCCCTGATAAAATCATCTATATTCACAAATACTCTGCCCGTATTTATAAATACCTTGTTGCCTCTCGCTCTGGTCAGAGCTATAGCCTCTCTTGCAGAATCCGGAAGAAAACGTCTCTCATCATCTGTAATCAGAGTTCCGTCAATATCAAAAAACAGAAGCATTATAATTTCTCCATAAGATTTATCATCTCAATTGCTCCAAGAGCACAGTCATATCCCTTGTTACCAGCTTTTGTACCAGCTCTTGTTACAGCCTGCTCTATAGTATCTGTAGTAAGGATTCCGAACATAACAGGCATCTCACACTCCATGCTTACAGCAGCAATTCCCTTAGAAACCTCGTTACATACGTAATCATAATGGCTTGTTTCGCCTCTTATAACAGTTCCAAGGCAGATAACTGCATCATACTTACCAGATTTAGCCATCTTCTTAGCAATCACAGGAATCTCAAATGCACCTGGTACCCAGGCGATATCAATATTATCCTCATTCACTTCATGTCTTACAAGTCCGTCTACAGCACCGCTTACAAGCTTAGAAACGATAAATTCATTAAATCTAGCTGCAACAATACCAATCTTCGCATCCTTCTTTGCTACTACATTTCCTTCAATCTTATTCATGATTTTCTCCTCCAAAATTTAAATTATAATAAAATGTCCTTTATACTCATATATTTAATCAAGATTAAGCATATGTCCCATCTTATCTTTCTTTGTCTTTAGATAAAACATATCATATGTAGATGGCTCAATCTCAATAGGCACTCTTTCAACTATATCCAGATTAAATCCCTTGAGGCCATATATTTTATCCGGATTATTAGTCATCAGCTTCATCTTCCTTATGCCAAGATCCACAAGTATCTGTGTTCCTATTGTATAGTCTCTTGCATCAGGTGGAAATCCTAATTCTACATTTGCCTGAACAGTATCCATGCCCTCATCCTGAAGTGCATATGCTCGTATCTTATTAATAAGGCCGATACCTCTTCCTTCCTGGCGCATATAGAGTAGAACGCCTCTTCCTTCTTTGGCTATCTTCTTCATGGCTGCATCCAGCTGTTCTCCACAATCACATTTTGCAGAACCAAATGCATCACCTGTAAGACATTCCGAATGAACTCTCACCAGAACCGGATCCCCATCAGATATATCTCCCATTGTAAGAGCTACATGATGTTCTCCATTTAACTTATTTATATAACCATGTATCATAAAGTCGCCATATCTGGTTGGAAGCTTGGCTGAACTGACCTTCTCAACAAATACTTCATGTTCTTTTCTATATCTTACAAGATCGGCTATTGTGGATATCTTTAGATCATGTTCTTTCGCAAACAGAAGCAGGTCATCCAGTCTCGCCATACTGCCATCGTCATTCATGATCTCACAGCATAATCCAACCGGCTTAAGGCCTGCAATTCTGCATAGATCCACAGTAGCCTCTGTATGTCCTGGTCTTTCAATTACACCACCTTTTTTTGCTTGAAGAGGAAACATATGTCCAGGTCTTCTGAAATCAGTTTTAACTGCTGTATCAGAAGCAAAGGCCCTGGCTGTGATACCTCTTTCCACTGCAGATATACCTGTAGTAGTACTGATATGATCTACAGATACAGTAAAGGCAGTTGTATGATTATCTGTATTTACTATGCACATCTGAGGCAGATTATATCTGTCGCTATATGATTCATCCATCGGCATACATATAAGACCTCTGGCGAATTTTGCCATAAAGTTTACATTTTCAGTAGTTGCAAACTCTGCAGCACATATAACATCTCCTTCATTTTCTCTTTGTTCATCATCTAATATTACTACTGACTTACCTGCCTTTAAGTCCTCCAGTATTTCGTCAATACTGTTAAATGTTATCTCTGACATAAATGCCTCCCACATTTTCTATATTTATAAAGTCTTAAGGATTAATCACATAAAACCATTTTCAATCAATGTATCCATGGTCAGTCCGGTTTTTCCATTATCTGGTGTCTGATCCGAATCAGAATCAATCCTTCCATATTTAAGCAATCTCTCAACATATTTACCTACAATATCGTTTTCAAGATTGACTATATCTCCCTTTTTCTTCTCGGAAAGAATTGTATTTGATGAAGTATGAGGAATTATAGAAACCTTGAATACTTCGTCATCAACATATGCAACTGTAAGACTGATTCCATCAATTGCAATAGAGCCTTTTTCAACTATATATTTTAATATGTTTTTATCAGCAGAAATGGAATACCATACAGCATTACCATCCTTTGAAATATCATTGACAAAACCGGTTCCATCAATATGGCCGGATACGATATGGCCGCCAAACCGACCATTTGCAGCCATGGCTCTTTCCAGATTAACATGACTACCAGTTTTAAGATTTCCAAGTGATGATCTCCTGATGGTTTCAGCCATTACATCTGCAGTAAAGCCCTTTGGAGAAACAGATGTAGCAGTCAGACACACTCCATTCACAGCAATACTGTCTCCTATTTTCACATCACCCATAATGGATGTAGCTTTTATCTTTAGGGATCCGGATTCTCCTTTCAGAAGAATACTTTCAATTGTACCGATTTCTTCGATTATTCCAGTAAACATATATACCCTCAGTCTTTCTTGTAGACAGCAAATATATCCTGACCGATCATTTCAACATTAGTAAGTCTAAATTCTTTTGCGTCTGTAACTCTTTCAAAGCCTATTCCTTCTATTGGAGATTTTGCTGAATCCCCTCCAAAAACTTTTGCCCCAACAAACATTCTGATCTCATTTACCAGGTTCTTTTCCATAAGGTCAAATGCAAGAGTTCCGCCACCTTCCAGCATAACACTGTCTATGTGCATCTTTCCAAGCTGAATCATCAGTTTATTTATATCTACTCTTCCGTTATCATCAGAAGGAAGAAGAAGCGTACCGATACCATGTTTCTTTAATTCACGTATCTTATCTCTTTTCTCTTTCTCTCTATCTGTTGTAGTGGCAATATAAGTTTTGATCGATTCTCCTGAATTTACTATTTGTGAATCCATTGGAATCCTGAGTTCACTATCACATATTATTCTGATAGGATCTATGCCGTCATCAATTCTGCAATTCAGCATAGGATCATCTGCAAGCACAGTACCTATCCCAACCATAATAGCCATGAATTCATTTCTGAATTGCATTACACGCTCTCTGGATGCTTCACCGGTTATCCACTTGCTGTCATTATTAACAGTAGAAATCTTGCCATCCATTGTCATAGCATATTTATACATAACATAAGGAATATTATTCTGAATGTAGTAAAAGAATACAGTATTAATGGCATCACACTCTTCCTTCATAACATGAGTAACAACCTCGATACCATTCATACGAAGCTGAAATATACCTTTACCATTAACACTTGGATTAGGATCATCTGAACCCACATATACTCTTTTAATATTATGCTCGATTATCGCTTCTGTACAAGGAGGCTGTTTACCAGTATGACAGCAAGGTTCAAGTGTGACATACATTTCAGCACCAGAACAATCATTACCCTTTTCTTCAGCATCTCTAAATGCATCTCGTTCAGCATGAAGGCCGCCAAATTCATGATGATATCCTTCTCCGATAATCTCATCATCCTTAACTATAACAGCTCCAACTAAAGGATTTGGATTAACATGTCCTATACCTCGTTGTGCACGCTCAATAGCTCTTTCCATGTATTTCTTTCCGTACGCCATTTAACTCATCCCCTCTCGTATACTCTTTTGAAATAAAAATGCCCCGAAATACATCGGGGCACGTTAAACGTAATCATCCTTCTTCCATCCAGACTATACTGTCGGCTTCTGAATTTAACAGAATCAGCTTTAAGAAAAGCTCGCGGGCTATACCGCCGGTCGGGAATCAAACCCTGCCCTGAAGTAATATTTAATAATCTATTTAATTTGATAAGCTGACAGTCAGATTATTAAGAATTACTGTCATCATCACCCTTGCCGATTGAAAGGAATCCACTCTCGTTAGCCTTGAGAATAGCTGAAAGACCGATATTCTTTCTACTTCCATCCTCTGAGATATAGATCTCACCACTTTCAACAAGTGACTTGGCAATAGCTGTAACCTCATCCTTAAACTGGATCATCTGACGTCTGTCCTTAGAACTCAGCTTGAAGAGATACTGATTCTTAGAACTGATAAGAAGGATACTGAAGCTGTGAATTCCATCCTTCTGTTCTCTCATACCAGAACCGATCATACGTGAATTTGCAATAATTACATCAGCACTATCATCTGGCAGATATTCAGAAAGTATCAGTTTGTAGATCTTAAGGTAATCATCTTCATTCTCAACCTTGATAGGAAGTTCTGCAACAGCAAACTCAATTGCTGAATCAGCCAGTTTTATAGTACCACCATCATCATTAATGACAGCTGTACATGACTTTGGAACTATCAGACGGAAGAACTTATTCTCAATAACCTTCTCATCTGATGAAGGTTCCTTAATAATAAGGTCAGGATAAGTTTTCTCAAGCATATTCATAGATATGATAGCTGAATCCTCACCACTCTCAGCAGTCTTCATGAGAACTTCGTAAAGCTCACTAATCTGTGGAGTATGATACTTAACAAGTTCTATTATCTTCTCTACAGCAGGAACATAGGCCATAGCTGCATTCTGAAGATAGAGTGATATAAGCTCTTCGGCAGATATACCTTTTTCTTCTTTATACTGAATAACCTTGAAGAGATTCTCTTTATCGAATTCTTCAAACTTATTATCAAATGCTTTTTCATAGTACTTAAGAGACTTCTTCTCTCCCTGATAATTAGGAGCTGCCTCCTGACGCTCATAAATCTTACCAAGTTCATAAGCAGCCTGTGTACTTCCGAGACCAAGAGCTTCAAGGAAAGCCTTTTCAATCTCATAATCGTTAGCAATAAAGAATACCTGACTCTGTTTCATAAGTGCAACCTTAAGTGCAGTTGCAGCAGAACCAGCCTTTACAGCTCTCTCCCATTTATCTACAGCACTCTGAAGGTTCTCACCATGCAGATCCTTGATATCCTTAATATAAGCATCAGCCTCTATGATACCATTCTTCTGAGCTTCAGTAAAATACTTAAGAGCCTTCTCGCCATCTCTGCCACTTGAAAGAAGTCCGTAATAATAGAATCTACCAAGATAAAATGGAACTCTCTTATGTCCAAGTCTCTGAGCATCCTCATACCACTTAAGAGCCTTAGTATAATCCTTCCTCTCCTGATCAAATATGTTACCAATAAGGAATGCAAGATCCGGATCCTTAGTAGCATCAAAGAGCTGCTTAGCATAGCTAATAGTCTTCTCTACATCACGATATGGTGAATCCTTATCGAAGTAAAGATCGATAAGCAGATAACTTGCTTTTATAGAACCAAGCTTAAGTGCCTGCTTAGCATTTGTCATGGCACCTTCGTAATCCTCAAGATAATAACAATATACAGCCTCGCTGTAATACTGATTATCCTTACGGTTCAGACTCTGATCACTAACACGTGTAGGAGTTACAAATGCAAATGAGTTAGCTGTCTCAAAGATGATCTCTTCGTACTGCTCTACAATCTCCATGGTAGCACAAACGAATCTCATACAAGCAAGACGTCTGCCCTGATAGAAAGCAAATGTAACTATACCTTTATTCATTTCCTTATGATAGAAGGTTGTACATATACCATCAGCATATTCTGTGATATATGACTTCAGCTGAAGTTCTTCATCAAAAGCATCATTACAATATCTCAGATAATTTTCAAGAGTCTTCTTGGAATCTCGTGGAATACTATCATAGCTGACATACATTTCGAAATCCTTATATGTCATATTAGGAACATAGTATTCTTCATCTGTCTCTTCATTTATAGTCTTAACCCAGTCTTTTGGAATCTTGTGAATATATCCATCAACCTGGTTATGTACATAAGTATACTGATATTGAAGTGAAGCAGGATCAATGAGCTTATATCTAGGCTCCTTACCTTTCTCCTTACGCTTTGCAGATATTTCGGTATAGAGCTTATCCTTCTCTTCGAATTCAAGAGAATCTGTATGCTGACTTGCATACTCAACTCTGTCGTAAGCCTTCATGGCATTCTCATCACCCATGTCAGAAAGCTTCTTATACCAATGCATAGCCTTGTCATAATCCACAGGAATTATGAACTCACTCTTATTACCATATTCATCAATCTTAGAAAGACCATTCTCATAGATTGAACCAAGATTCATATATGCAGATTTATATCCGCCATTTGCTGCTTTCTCATAAAATGTGATCGCCTTGGAGAAATTCTGGGCATCCATGTACATTTTAGCTGTCTTATACATAGTATCCACATCATTTGTCTGATTAGATATCTTCTCAAGATAAGAAGCAGCCTTATTTATATCTACATCTGTCTTAGCATTGCTATATCTACCCGTCTCAAAAAACTCGCTAAGGACTTTAAGTGCGTCCAAACCGAGATTCTTGTAAGTCGGATCCATCATACCAATATCAGCAATTCCTTCAAGAACTTCAACAGCTTCCTTACCGTTGGCATTTTCAAAAAGGTTCATGGCTTTGTCATATTGAAGCTCAACACTGCTCTTATTTGACTTTCCACCACCGCCAAGACCAGATAAAATAGGAATCTTCTCTTTTAAATTACTGAAAAAACCCATCTATAACATCCTCCAGATTTTAATCACTAGCATACATTTTAAATAATTACTGTTAACTAACTTATCATAACACATTTATAATAATCATTCAATGGGACTCATGTAATTTATAACAGCATCTACAGCTTCTTCTTCATCAGCTCCATCTGCTTCTACCTGTATTTCCTCATCGTTGCATAAACCAAGGCTCATCATACCCATAATACTCTTAGCATTGATCTTCTTATTACCAGAAATAAGGTGAATGATACTATCGTATCTGCTGGCAATCTGTACAACTTCTGCAACAGGTCTTGCTTCTGCATAATCTGGCAATTTAACTGTAAAGCTCTTAGTAATCATGATGAATGTCTCCTTCATTTTATAAAAAAATTACTTATTAATATCTTCTCTTAATCTGTCAGCATAGTCACTGATTTTTTTAAGCCTGTGACTTACACCCGACTTGCCAAGCGGAGGATCTAACATTTCGCCAAGCTCTTTAAGAGACAGATAAGGGTTATCAATTCTTATCTCAGCAATAGTTTTAAGACTATTGCTAAGCTGTCCCAGTCCACCATGGGAATCTATATAATTTATATCATCAAGCTGCTTTGATGCAGCACTTGTTGTCTTAGCTATATTTGCCGTATCACAATTTACAGCACGATTGACAGTATTTCTAATATCTTTAACAATCCTTATATTCTCGAATTCCATCAGTGAGTTTGTTCCACCAACGATACCAAGAAACTCAGATATAGAATCTCCATCTTTTATATAAACAACATATCTGTTTTTTCTATTAATGTATTTGGCCGTGATATGAAGACCAGCCAATATTTTAACAAGCTTTACTGCCTCATCTTCTGTAACAGCAGATATTTCAAGCTGATATCCTTTTTCAGGATTCATCATAGATCCACCGGCTAAAAATGAGCCTCGAAGATAAGCTTTCTTGCAGCAACTACGTTCTGTAACTATATCATTAACTTTTACATAGTTAGTAAGCACTTTCGAAAACTTGCATATATCAGAAAGTTTCTTCTTATCATTATCATCCAGAAGAATAAGCTTTCTATGATGTTTGCTCTCATCAGACAGCTTAAGTCTCGATGTAGGAATATCAGCAACGTGATATAGCAGATTTGCAGTTCTTTCTTCTACTTCTTCGTTTTCAACTCTGATTGAAAAAACATCTTCTGCTTCATCTGACTTTTCATATCTTCCAGATACCGAAGCCAGGCCTGCCAGATATGCTATTCTGCAATGTACTGACTGCTCGTTCTTACGACATAACTCAAGTTTAAGTTCAGAAGAAAAAGACATTAATTTTCACCCTTAACATAAGTATCAAGCAGGCTGTCTCTATGGAACACTCTTACAGAACAAGGCAGGTCCTGAAGTAATTCATAAAGACCATTTGCAACAGTAACTGACCTATGTCTTCCTCCTGTACAACCCACAGCTATGACAAGCTGATGTCTGTCATCTGTTTTAATAAACTGTTCCACAAGGAACTTAGCCATATTATTAAGCTGATCCAGGAAAACCTTAGAGCTTTCAGCAGCCATTACATATTCACGAACTTCATCATCATTACCGGTCTTTGACCTTAAATCCTTTTCATAATAAGGATTTGGCATGAATCTAACATCAAATACATAATCTGCATCCTGAGGCACACCGAATTTATAACCAAAGGACATAACAGTTACGATCAGATTAGTATAATCCTTGCTGTCTACTACTATCTTATCGACTTCACTTTTTAACTCTCTAGTAAGGAGTCCTGAAGTATCTATAGTATAATCAGCCATAGTTTTAAGGAAATCAATACGTTTTCTCTCTTCGTTGATTCCTTCTTCTATTCGACCTGACATTGCAAGAGGATGCTGTCTTCTCGTCTCCTTAAACCTTTTAACCAGTTCCTTATCACTGGCATCAAGGAATAAGATTTCATACATAAACTTACTCTCTCTAAGCTTTGTCAGCTCTTTACCTAATTCTCCCAAGGCTTTACCACTTCGTATATCAATACCGACAGCAACCTTGTCATTTGAAAAATTAGGATCACTTGCAATAACAGCGAATTTTTCAATCAATAAAACCGGAAGATTATCAACACAAAAATACCCCGAATCTTCCAATGAATTAAGTACAGTTGATTTACCGGCTCCACTCATTCCTGTAACAATAATAAACCTCAAAGCAAACCTCCAATACCATAAAGGTCAGATGATCACTAAAATTCCCCTAATAATCTGACTTCAGTTTCCAGCGTTACATTATAGTTTTTATAAACTGTATCTCTTACAACATTTATTAATTCATATACATCTGTTGAAGTGGCATTATCGTAATTAATAATAAAACCACAATGTTTAGGACTGACCATAGCACCACCAACACTCTTACCGGCCAGGCCGCTGTCCATAATAAGCTTTCCAGCAAAATATCCTTCAGGTCGTTTAAATGTTGAACCTGCGCTAGGATATTCGAGAGGCTGTTTAGATCTTCTCTTTTCTGCAAGCTCATTCATATATGAAGATATCTCATTCTTGTCTCCAGGCTTTAGTTCGATCTCCATACCCAAAACTATAAAGCCCTCATCCATAGCCCTGCTATGTCTATAACCAAATTGCATATCTTCACATGAAACTCTTTCAACTTTACCATTATGGATGACATCAACATAAGTACATACATCTTTGATCTCACCACCATAGGCACCGGCATTCATTATAGCACCGCCACCAACTGTTCCAGGTATTCCGGCAGCAAATTCAAATCCTGTCAGAGAGTTCTCTTTTGCGAACTTTGCAACAGAAGAAAGTAACGCACCAGCCTTTGCATATATTTTATTACCATCTAATGTGATTTCATCCATCCCATCATAAATACGTATGATGGTACCATTATAGCCCTTGTCAGATACAAGCAGATTACTTCCATTTCCAATAATGTAATAATCCTCTCCAGACTCCTGACATTCTTTAATAATATCAATTACCTCTTCAGAAGAAGATACATTTACCAATCTTCTGGCAGGACCTCCTGTCCTGAAGGTAGTATATTTACTCATTGGTTCATCGAACCTGATATCCATAATATTCTCCAATAAATATATAATTAAAGGGTATAAAACTCCATAGAAATACCAAATTATAAAGACTCCATAATGAAGTGTACATTATGAAGTCTTATTTTTCAATGGATAAACTCTATGAAACTTTTCTATTTATGTAAATCTTTTTGTTAATAATGACAAATAATAATATTTATTTTAAATTTAGCCGAGTATTACAGAAGCTGCTCCACCATACATACCTGCATCATTTCCGAGAGTCGCAAGTTCGAAAGCTGTTCCTCTACAAGCATGGAACGCATATTCCTGGAAATACTTCTTTGTAGTCTCTATAAGGATATCACCGGCCTTACTAACGCCGCCACCGATTACAAATACTTCCGGATCAACTACACAGGCTATATTTGCAAGTGCATATCCCAGCTTCCTGCCATGATCCTCAACAAGTTCAAGTGCAACGTCATCACCGCTCTTAGCCGCATCAAATATCTCCTTAGCATTAAGATACATAACCTCGCGAAGCTGTGATGGTCTGTCTGTAGCATTAAGAACTCTCTTTGCCATTCTTCCGCTACCTGTTGCAGAAGCATACTGCTCAAGACATCCTCTATTGCCGCAATTTCATACTTCCTGCTCTTCATCATCAATGGTCCTGTGTCCTTT
>JAEEGL014760619.1_pt1 | contig 19063 bp, 17 predicted proteins | sample 9134231 | NCBI WGS metagenome assembly JAEEGL01 (sample SAMN16246548, study PRJNA631951) | gut metagenome | biome: gut microbiome; feature: rumen; material: fiber-attached | host: Bos | place: Iran: Karaj | collected 2018-10 | reverse complement strand
TCGACTGCATCGGCGGCGGTGCGGCGGGGAGCTGGCAGCTTGCGAACACGGCGCCGCGAATGCTGCGCGGGGATTTCGCGCCCGGGTTTTTCGTCAAGCATTTCATTAAGGATATGACGATCGCTTTGGAGGAAGCCGAGGAAGCGGGCGTGGACCTCGCGGTGGTCAAGACCGTGCGCGCCATGTACGAAGACCTCGCGGCTTCCGGCCATGCCGACGAAGGCACGCAGGCGCTCCTGAAGCACTATATCAAGGAGGAACAGTTATGAGCCGCATGCGCATGTGCGACAATGCGAAGGACGGTAAAACGGTGGAAGGCTTCTGCGTGGTCAAGACCGTGCAGGTGCGCGCCAACGTGAAGGGCAGCAATTACCTCGACATGGTGCTCTTTGACGCGGGCGGCGAGAGCGTGGCGAAGCTCTGGGATTACAACGTCGCGCAGCACGGCGTGTTTGAAGCCGACCAGGTCATCAAAATTCGCGGCAGCCTTGTGCAGTGGAAGGACGCCGAGCAGATCAAGATCGAGCGCATCCGCGCCACGACCGACGAAGACGCGGTCGACTTTGACAAGCTTGTGCCCTGCGCGCCCTTTGACACGGAGATGATGTACGAAACGCTCTACGAGACGGCGGGGGCGTTCGAGGACGACGACCTGCGGCGTCTGACGCAGTACCTTTTGCGGGAGAACAAGGAAAAGCTGCTGCGCTATCCCGCGGCGGTGAAGCTCCACCACGCGACGCGCGGCGGGCTGCTGCACCACCTGACGAGCGTGCTCGCGCTCGCGCGGGCGGTCTGCGCGGCGTATCCGGCCGTCGACGCGGACCTTCTCTACGCGGGCGTGATCCTGCACGACATCGCGAAGCTCGACGAGCTTGACACCGGGAAGCTCGGCCTCGCGGGCAGCTACACCGTGCGCGGCCAGCTTTTGGGACATATCAATATGGGTGTGGCGCTCATACGCTCCACGTGCGAGCTTTTGGGCGTGCCGGAGGAGTTGTCGACGCTGGTGGAGCACATGCTGCTCGCGCATCACGGCGTGCCGGAATTCGGCAGCCCCAAGCCGCCCATGTTCCCCGAAGCGGAGATCCTTGCGGAGCTGGATATGCTCGACAGCCGCATCTACGAGATGTTCGACGCGCTGGAGGGCGTGCCCGTGGGCGGCTTTTCGGAGCGGATCTGGGCGCTCGACAACCGTCAGCTCTACCAGCACGGCCACCAATTTCTAAAGAAACCGAAAGAGGAATGAGAAGATGAAACCCCTGATTTTATACGTATCCTATTCCGGCAACACGCGCCGAATCGCGGAGAAAACGGCGGAGGAACTCGGTGCGGACATCGAAGAAGTGCGCGAAGTGAAGCGCCGCACGAAGGCGGGCATGTTCCTTCACGGCTGTCCGCAGGCGATGCGCCGCGAGGCGTCCGAAATACAGCCGATTCAAAAACATCTGGCGGACTACGAGGACTTTATACTGTTTTCGCCCATCTGGGCGGGGTATCCCGTGCCCGCGTTCAACGCCGTCGCGGCGAAGCTCCCGACGGGCGGCTCCGTAGCGCTCAGGATGGTCTCCGCGGGCGGCGATTCTAAGAAAAGCGCCGAGGGGACGAAGACGATGCTGGAGCAGATGGGCTTAAAGGTAACGGAGTATCTGGATATAAAGTCATAAATTGGGGAACAATCCATCCTGAGGTGATAACTGATGAAGGATGGAACCAAAGAAAAATACACATCCCGCAAACAGGCGGCGGCAGCGTTCCTGAAACGAAACGGGTTTACGCTGGTACTGTTGCTGTGCATGGTCGTGATCGGCGTTGCGGCGTTTATCACATTCCTGCCCGTTCCCGAGGAGGAAAACGAGCCTGTCCGGCAGAGCGGCGACGAACGTCTCTCCGCGCCGGCGCCCGCACCGACCATGCGCATTGCCGTACTGGACCTGCCGGGCGAAACGCCGGAGGAAGAGGATACGCCCGTGCCCGAACCGGCCCCGCCCACGCCGGACATAAAGTCCGTGCAGGCTGCCGCGCCTGTAAAGGCGGCGGCGCCGCTCAAAGGGAACATCATCTGCGGCTACGCGATGGACGAACTGATCTACTCGCGTACGCTCGAGCAATGGACGACGCACGCGGGCGTCGACATCGCGGCGGCGCCGGGCGCGCAGGTGCACGCGGTACTCGGCGGCGAAGTGAGCGCGGTGTATAAGGACGACGCGCTGGGCGTTACGGTCGTCATCGCGCACAGCGGCGGCCGGAAGAGCCTGTACGCGAACCTCGCCGAACACCCGCCCGTGAAGGCGGGACAGCGGGTCAACGCCGCAGATGTGATCGGCGAAGTGGGCAATACGGCGATTTCGGAGTGTATGGAGGAAAGCCATCTACATTTCGGGATGATCGTAAACGAAAAATACGCGGACCCGAAAGAAACCGTGCTGTTTGCTTCCTGAGATTTTCTGTGAATAAACATTGAATTCTGCAAGATTTTGCTTTTCGGCACGGAAATAAGTGCTATGATAAGTAAGGAAAAACTTGTTTGCAGACGACAACTAAGGGGGGGATAAAAATGAAAGCGGTACATCAGAAGAAGATTTTGGTACGTATGCTTGTGACGGTTTTGACGCTGGCGTTCCTTTTCGCCATCGCCGCGCCCGCATTGGCAGCCGGTGAGCAGGTATACGCGACGACGGGACTCAACGTCCGTTCCGGCCCGGGGGTAAAGCACCCGGTGATCGGCGGACTGGAGAAGGGGGACACCGTGACCCGTATCGGGACGAGCGGGAAATGGTCCGTTATCATCTATAACGGCAGCAAGGCTTACGCGTACAGCAAGTACCTCAATCTGAAGGACGGCGGCAGCGGATCGAACGCGGCCGCGCAGATCAAGATGTACGCGACCACGACCGTGAACGTGCGCGCCGGCGCGAGCGCGAAGACCACGCGGCTGGGCTCGCTGAATAAGGGCGACCTGTTTGTGGCCACGGGCGTGAAGAACGGGAACTGGGTACAGGGCGTCTACAACGGAAAGACCGCCTACGTGTACGGCAAGTATCTGACTTTGGATGCGCCCTCCGCGCCGCAGCCGCCGCAGCCGACAGCTCCCGCCGCCAAGCAGCTGTTTGGCGCCGCCAACACGAACACGAGCACGTATCTGCACAAGGAGCCTTCCGCAACGAGCGCGGTGCTGACGACCGTTCCGACGCATCAGGCGCTGGTGTGCCTCGGCGGCACCGGCATCTGGACGTACGTGCAGATCGGGAAGAACTTCGGGTACATTCTCACGAGCAGCATTGCCGGCGCGTCGGGCGCATCGGGCGCATCGGGTGCGCTGACCCACACGGAGGTTTATTTCTATGCGGCAGGCAGCGTGCCGGTGTATGAAACCGTGAGCACGGCCGGCACGATCAAGACGTATCTGGTGAAGGATCAGCGCGTCTTCTGCAGCGCGAAGAACGATCTTTGGGCTTATGTGACGACCGAAGCCGGCATAAGCGGTTTCGTGCTCATGACCGGCCTGACGAACCCGTCCTCGCAGCTCATCTCCGTCCCGACGCCTCCTGTGCTCGAGGTTGGAGTACAGCAGCTGTCGCCGGAACTGTATAAATATCCTGCGCCCATCGTCAAAAAGACGAATTCGAGCTTTGTGCCGGTGCTGAAATCGCCGTCCGAGGACATGACGAACAAGGTATCCACCATTCGGGCCATCCGCACAGCCGTGCGGGTGATCGGCGTAGAGGGCGAGTATTCGTTCATTACTGTTACTTTATCGGGCGAATCTGTCGCGGGATACGTCCGCACGGAATATCTGGACGCTGTTTGATCTGAACGCAGCGGATATGACGGAAGAAGGGCCTGCGCTGAGAGCAGACCCTTCTTCTTGCATCAAAGCGGGATTTCTGTTACAATGAACTTTATCATATAAGGGAGAGAAAGGGCATGAGCGCGAAGAAACGGGTAGTGCGCAACAAGCGAAAAACGGCGACGCGGCTGGGTATGCTGCTGCTGCTTTTTGTGGTTGTGATCGGCTGCATCGTGGGCTTGATCGTGCTGCTTTCGAGAAGGGGCACGCCTTCGCTCACCTTTGCTTCGCTGCCTTTTTCCGCGTCCGATCCCTACGTGTATCGGGGCACGGGATTTTTGTATATTTCCGGCAATGAGATGGGCTACCACGATCTGAAGGATTCGTCCAAGGATTATACGCTCTCCATTGCGACCTCGGACGTTTCGCTGGCGGGCAGCGACAGCATCGCCGTCGTGTACAGCAAGAACGCCCTGCAGATCGTAGGCGCGGAATACCCGATCGCCTGCGCGGACCCCATCGTGTACTTAAAGTGCGGGAAATCGCACATCGCCGTGCTCTGCAGAAACGAGCAGACCGGAACGGAAAAGCTGCTGATCTACGATACCGCGGGCGTGCAGACGGATGAGCTCGGCTCCGACGGCGGGTTTATAATGGACTTCGGGTTCACCGGCGGCGCGGGAGACGCGCTGTGGGTGCAGATCGTCCACGTGGACAGCTCGATCTCCGTGTCCACCATCACGACGTACGACCTCGACAAAGCTTCGACCAAGGGCGTCGTGCAGGTGCAGAATCAGATCATCGAAAAGCTCTTCTTTACCAATAGCAGCATGTATGCCGCCGGCACGAACCAGATCATCCGCTATACCTCGTCCAACAAGGAAAGCTACCGTGAAATGATCTACGGCTGGCGCGTGCTGGATGCGTACCTGTCGGATACGTCCGCGTTCCTGCTCACCCCGCGCGCGAGCGTCGCGCTGAGCGCCGTGAAGGTTTGCATGCTCGCGGAGGGCGACGTGTCCCAGCGGCAGGAGACGTACATGCAGCTGCCGCCGGATTCGGTATGCGCCTGCATCATGGGCGGCCAGCTCGTCGTCGTCGCGCGGGACGAAGTGATCACCTATTCGCTCACCGGTACGAAGCGCAATACGTACAGCCTGGAAGAGCCGGTAAACGCCGCTGTCAAGCTGGACGATTCGACATTGCTGCTGACGGTGGGCAATTCGGTATATACCGCTGTCCTGAAATGACAGGGAGAGAGGATAAATGAACCTTCTTGATTTTGCAATACTCATACTGCTGGTTCTGTTCCTGCTTGCGGGCTATTATCGCGGCTTTTTGGCGACGCTGTTTTCCGTGGGCGGGTATCTGGCGTCGGCAGTGCTGAGTTTCCTGTTCATGCCGGTCGTCGCGAACGCCGTCAAAGGCAGCGAAGCGCTTTACGGCATGATGCTCAATTATACCGAAGGCGCGGAGTATATCGGCAACGTCGAGCTTTCCCGCACGGCGATTTCGGGCATCAGCCACGAACAGCTGACCGCCATCGTCAGCAATCCCGACCTGCCCTACCCGATGGGCGCGCGCATCGGCGAAAACGTCGCCAAAGAAGCGTTTGCGGCGCAGGGCGTGAGCACGCTGGGCGAGTATTTCAACCTCACGATCGTGAACGTGTTCATCAATATCCTCTCGTTTCTCGTGTTGTTCATCGCGCTGTATGCGGTCATTTCCTTTATCCTGCACATGCTGGATTACGCGAGAGGCGGTTTCCGCGTCCTGCAGGCGGCCGACGGATTCATCGGCGCGGGCGTGGGCGTGATCCGCGGCTTTCTGGTATTGTTCGTGATATTCCTGATCGTGCCGATCGTATTGACGCTCATCCCCATCGACGCGATAGAGACGTTGATAGACGGTTCGTTCTTCGGACGATTCTTCTGCGAATCCAATTTCCTGTTGTATTTTATTCCGGGCACATGAGGGACGCTGCATATGATTGAAATTGCGATTGTAGATTACGGCATGGGAAACCTGCACAGCGCCGCGAAGGCGTTTGAGAGCTTCGGCGTAACGACGTATGTCACGCAGGACGCGGCGCGCGTCGCGGACGCCACGCATGTGCTGCTGCCGGGCGTGGGCGCTTTCCCGGAAGCGATGGCGCGGTTGAAGGAAACCGGCATGGATGCGGCGGTGCGCGCGGCTGCGGCCGCGGGTAAGCCGCTGCTCGGCATCTGCCTCGGGATGCAGCTGCTCTTTGCGTACAGCACGGAAGGCGAACGGACGGAGGGACTCGGACTCGTTTCGGGCGGCATCACGCTCATGGACGCCGCGGGAGAGAAGATCCCGCACATGGGCTGGAACGAGGTGGAGGACAAAAAAAACTGTCCGCTCCTTCAGGACGTATCCGGCCGCAATTTTTATTTTGTACATTCCTTCTGCGCGGCGGACACGAAAAATCCGGCCGCGGCAGGGATCACGACTTACGGCAGACCTTTTGTGAGCGTCGTATGGGACGGAAAAAACGTCTTCGGCACGCAGTTCCATCCGGAAAAGAGCGGCGACGCGGGGCTCAGGCTGCTGAAAAATTTCCTCGCCTTCCAGGGAGGTGACTGAAAATGCTCAAAAAGCGCATCATCCCCTGCCTGGACGTTCGCGGCGGACGGGTCGTAAAGGGCGTAAACTTCGTGAATATCCGCGATGCGGGCGACCCCGTGGAGATCGCGCGGCGGTATGACCGCGAGCGCGCGGACGAGCTGGTGTTTCTTGACATCACCGCCAGCCACGAGGGACGCGATACGGTGATCGACATGGTGCGCCGCGTGGCGGAACAGGTGTTCATCCCGTTCACGGTCGGCGGCGGGATCGCGGATATGGACAAGATCAAGGCGCTTTTAAGGAGCGGGGCGGACAAGGTGTCCATCAATTCGCCCGCGCTCAATTCGCCTTCGTTCATCGACGAGGCGGCCGCGCGTTTCGGGAGCCAGTGCATCGTAGTCGCCATCGACTGCAAGCGCCGCGAGGACGGAAGCGGTTACGACGTATACAAAAACGGCGGCAGGATCAATACCGGCCGCGACGCGCTGGAATGGGCGCTGGAGGCCGAGCGCCGCGGCGCGGGCGAGATTCTCCTTACCAGCATGAACGGCGACGGCACGAAGGCGGGATACGACATGGACATTACCCGCGTGATCTGCCATGCCGTGCGCATCCCCGTGATCGCCTCGGGCGGCGCGGGGAAGAAGGAGCATTTTGCGCAGGTGCTGACCGACGGCGGCGCGAGCGCGGCGCTGGCGGCGTCGCTGTTCCATTATCGTGAACTGGCGATCAGCTATCTGAAGGCTTACCTCGCGGACGAGGGGATCCCCTTGCGTCTGGACTGAACGGCCGAGGGAAAAAGGAAAGATAAAAAGCGTATGCGCCTTAATTAGACGCATACGCTTTTTCAACGGAACCGTTATGCAATGATAGTCTGAATGCTTACGCCGGGCAGCTTGCCGATCTTGGCGGCGATGTCGTCGATGACGTTCTGCGGCGCGTCAAACGCGATGCTGATGATATGCACATCCTTCGCGCGGTACGGCAGACCCATGCGGCCGATGATATCGCTGCCGCACTCGTGCAGGATCTGGTTGAGCTGGTTGACCGAGTCGGTGTTTTTCACGATGATTGCCATCAATCCGATCTTCTTATCCATTCTAAAGCACCTCTTTCTCCTGAACAGGCATATGATTTACTTAACAGTGTACCCGAAACTCCCGTGAAAAGCAAATGCAAAACGCCGGGAACCGTGTTATACTACGGACATGGCGAATAAGATCAACGGAAATACCACGGGAATCAAAACGGCTCTTTTGGAACAGACCGCCGCGCTGTACGAAATGCGCATGGGGCAGGATGAATTTGCCTCTGCGGAACTTTTGGAGGCGATGGCGGCCTTTACGGGCGCGACGAATCGCGAGCTGTCGGTCTATATTTCCCGCAGCGGCGCGGTGGTGGACGTCAGCGCGGGCGAGAGCGGGAAGGTGGATATGCCCAGTATGCGCCTCGTGCGCAACGAAGACCGCCTTTGCGGCGTGCGCTGCATCCACACGCACCCGAACGGCGACGGACGGCTGTCCGGCGTGGATTTGGGGACGCTGAAGAGCATGCGCCTGGACTGCATGGCGGCGCTCGGCGTGCGCGCGGGGGAGCCTGTGAGCCTGTACGCGGCTTTCCTGGGGGAAAGGACGGAGGACGGCGAATTTCAGGCGCTCGTCTACGGGCCGCTTCGCCCGAAAAAGCTGCCGCAGCGCGCGCTGATGTACGAACTGTATCAGGCGGACGAGCGCCTGCGTATGCGCACGCACGAAACGGAGGCGGCGCGGCCGGAGCGCGCCATTCTGGTGGGGCTGGAGAACAGCGAACCCTACGACACGCTGGCGGAGCTGGCGGAGCTCGCGAAGACCGCGGGCGCGGAGGTGACGGACACCCTTCTGCAGCGCCGGCGCACGATCGACAGCGCGACGTACATCGGCTCGGGCAAAGCGGAAGAACTGGCGCTTCTGGGCAGCGCGAAGCAGGCCGATCTGTTTATATTCGACGACGAGCTTTCGGCGATCCAGCTCCGGAATCTCGAACAGATACTGGGGAAGCCGGTCATCGACCGCACGACGTTGATTTTGGATATCTTTGCTTCGCGGGCGCAGTCGCGCGAGGGCAAGCTGCAGGTGGAACTGGCGCAGCTTAGGTACCGGCTGCCGCGGCTTCTGGGCGCGGGGCAGGAGCTTTCGCGTCTGGGCGGCGGCATCGGGACGCGCGGCCCGGGCGAAAAAAAGCTGGAGATCGACCGCAGACGGATCCGCAGGCGGGTATACGAACTGGAACAGGAACTGAAGGAGATCGAGCGCCAGCGCGGGCTCCGGCGCGTGCAGCGCCAGAAGAACGCCGTGCCTCTCGTCGCGCTGGTCGGATACACGAACGCGGGGAAATCCACGCTCCTGAACGCCGTTTCGGGGAGCGACGTGTTCGCGGAGGACCAGCTCTTCGCCACGCTCGATCCGGTCGTCAGGAAGGTCGCTTTGTCCGGCGGCACGGAAGTCCTTTTTTCGGATACGGTAGGCTTTATCAACAAGCTGCCGCACGATCTCGTCAACGCCTTTCACGCGACGCTCGAGGAGGTGCGGCAGGCGGATCTCATTTTGCATGTGATCGACTGCTCCTGCGCGCATTACGACGCGCAGATGCTGGTCGTCGAAGATGTGCTCGCAGGCATCGGCGCTGCCGATACGCCGCGAGTGAACGTCTACAATAAAATAGACGCCGATGCCGCACTGCCCGGGAAACAGGGCGTGTATGCGCACATCAGCGCGAAAAACGGGACGGGTCTGGAAGAACTGCTGGCGCTCGTCGAACGCCAGCTCAACCGCGATCAGGTGCGGGTGGAGCTGACGATACCCTACGACCGCTACGACGTGATGTCGGCCGTCAGGAAATCCGGCCGCGTGCTGGAGGAGACGCATGAGGAGACCGGCACGCGCGTAGTCGCGCTTTTGCCGCAGGATGACCTGTGGCGCATCAAAAAGCAGCTTTAGAGCGCGTAGAGGATGATGCTGAAGAATTGCAGGATGCTGCCGGCGACCACGAACAGATGGAATACGCTGTGCATGTATTTGACCTTTTTCCCGATGCCGTAGAGGACGGCGCCGACGGTGTAGAGGATGCCGCCCGCCAGCATCAGCCAAAAGCCGATCGGCGTGAGCGCCTGCACGGCGATGTCCCAGATGATGACGATGAGCCAGCCCATCACGAGGTCGAGTACCAGCGCGACGATACGGAACTGCTTTAAGTCGATCGCGTTCAGCGTGACAGCCAGAACGAATAATCCCCATTCAATGCCGAAGAGAACCCAGCACCACGTCGGGTCGACGAGGCGTATCGCGCTCAGCGTGATCGGCGTGTACGTGCCCGCGATCAGGAAATAGATGGAACAATGGTCCAGCACCTGCATGACCTTTTTCGCCAGACCGGGATTCAGGCCGTGATAGATGCTGGACATCGTGTATAACTGGATCATCGATATTCCGTAGATGACCGATCCGACGATTCCCCAGACGTTGCGGTGCAGTGTGGATACGATGATGCAGGCGATCAGCACAGCCATGCCCAGCCCGCCGCCGACGATGTGCGAGATCATATTGAACAGCTCTTCGCCGCGCGTGTAATGGGGCAGTATCCGGTCCGCCAGCTTCGTTCTCATCGCAGTGATTATACCTTCCGATCAAAATTCGTACATCCATTATAACCGAAAGACGGAAAAATCTCTATATCGCGGTTTTGTATAAATGTGAACTTATGTAAAAAAACGGCAGCACTGCCTGAAAAGACGGTGCTGCCGCGTGGTTTTTGGAGAGGATGCGATCAGATTTCGGTCGCCAGCGTATCGGCGTCGCGGATGGCGTCGATGATCTTTGCAACCTTCTGCGAGTCGCCGAGGTTGTGGAGCTCAGGCACCTTGCCCTGAAGCGCTTCGTACAGCGCGTTGTCCGAACGGGAGCCGACTGCCATGATGATCGTGTCGCAGGGGATGTCGAACACGGACACTTTGCCTTCCTTGTCCGTCTTCTCCACGGTGACGCTGTCGTTGCTCACGGCGATGACCTTGGTCAGCGTGTGCCTGCCGACGCCGAAGCGGCGCAGGTCCGCGATGATCGGCCACTTGGTGCCCGCGTCGAAGTTGGCGCCGAGGGTCTTCAGGATCTCGACGATGCTGATGTTGCGGTCGGTCGTGCGCAGCATCTCCTGAATTTTCTCAGGCGTTTCGGCGTTGTTGGCCATGAGGAAGTATAAAAGTTCCGGAGAAATGGAGCTGATGTGCGCGAGGTACTGCGCCGTTTCGCAGCCGACGGAACCGCCGCCGATGATGACGACGTCCTTGCCGACGACCACTTCGCGCGCGAGCACCTGCGCCGCGGTGTATACCGGAATGGTGGTCTCGCCCGGCAGCGGGAGGGTCTTGGGGATGACGCCCGTCGCGACGACGACCGCATCGTAATTGCCCGCGACGACGTTCTCCACGGTGGCTTCTTTATTCAGCTCCACTTTGATGTTCAGCTTCTTGAGCATGGCTTCAAAGTAGCTGATGAGCGTGAGGAATTCCTTCTTGGCCGGCGGTACGGCTACCAGGTGTACCTGACCGCCGATGCGGCCGCTCTTTTCCCAGAGCGTAACGGTGTGGCCGAGCTCGGCCGCCTTGATCGCGAACTCGCAGCCGCCCGGGCCGCCGCCCACGACGAGGATGTTCTTCAGCTTAGCGGGTTTCTTGTCTTCCAGCAGGTATTCGCGGCCGGCGTTGCCGTTGACCAGACATTCGAGGGGCTGACGGTGGAACGTGCGCGCAAGGCAGCCCTGGTTGCACGCCACGCAGCGGCGGATTTCGGTGAAACGGCCTTCCTTCGCCTTGACGCACCAGTCGGGGTCGGCGACCAGCGGACGGCCGAGGTTGACGACGTCGCAGCGCTCCATCGCGAGCAGCTCTTCCGCGACGATAGGATCGTTGATGCGGTTGGAAGCCGCGACGGGAACGTTCACGGCCTTCTTGATGGCCGCTACGAGGTAGCTGTAGCCCGCGCGCGGCAGATCGCCCGTGATCTGCGGGACGCTCGATTCGTGCCAGCCGCCGGTGACGCTGATGAAGTCGACGCCTGCCTTCTCGATGACCTTGGCGAACTCGACGGCTTCCGTGTTCGTGTTGCTGCCCTTTACGAAGTCGTTGCCCGCGATGCGCATCATGATCGGGTAATCCGGCCCGACCGCCTTACGCACGGCGGTGATCAGCTCCACGGTGAAGCGGCAGCGGTTTTCCCAGGAACCGCCGTATTCGTCGGTACGCTTGTTGGTGAAAGGAGAGAGGAACTGACAGGGCAGGTATCCTGCCGACGCGCACAGCTCGACCGCGTCAAAGCCGGCCTTCTTGGCACGCACGCACGCTTTCGCGCAGTCCTCATGGGTCTGATGGATCTCTTCCACCGTCATCGCATGCGCTTCGCTCTGCGAGTAATTGGAGAAACCGTCCGAAGCAGACACGACCTGCGCATGGTTGAGCAGCGCGTCCTGATGCGCGTAGCGGCCTGCGTGCAGCATCTGCACGGCCACCTTGGCGCCGCGCTCGTGAACGCCGTCCGTGAACGACTTCCACGGCTCGATGTAACAGTCGTCGATCAGGCTGAGCATGCTGTCGCCGTTGCAGTGATCGTCAAAACGGCAGCCGCCGGCGATCAGAAGGCCTGCGCCGCCTTCCGCGCGCCGCCACATATAGCGGTTATAGCGATCGGTCGGATAGCCTTTGTCGGTGTAAAGAGTAGACAGTACGGGCATAGCGACTCTGTTCTTGAGAGTCAGGCCATTGATTGTAATGGGAGAAAATAAACGTTTCAGTTCCATATGTGCGCCTCCTGATAAATGTGCTTATATAAATCCAGGAAAATGATACTTTCTGCTGCGATTATAACATATGCAAAAATACGCGTCAACCGCGCAGCGCCGCCGCCATTGCCTTTATAAGGAAAGAATGGTAAAATGCATTCACAGGAAAAACAGGGGAGTTTTGAGTATGGATTATGCGAGCGAAGCGTTGAAATGTCACTACCAGTGGAAGGGCAAACTGGAAATCGTCTCGAAGGTGCCGATAAACGACGCGAAGGACCTGTCGCTGGCGTACACCCCCGGCGTGGCGCAGCCGTGCCTGGAGATACAGAAAGACCCGTCGCTTTCCTACGAACTGACGGGCCGCGCGAACACGGTTGCCGTCGTGACCGACGGGACGGCGGTGCTGGGACTGGGCGACATCGGCCCCGAGGCGGGCATGCCCGTGATGGAGGGGAAATGCCTGCTCTTTAAGGAATTCGGCGGCATCAACGCCGTGCCGCTGTGCATCCGCTCGAAAGAGGTGGACGACATCGTCAACACGGTCGCCCTGCTTGCGGGCAGTTTCGGCGGGATCAATCTGGAGGACATCAGCGCGCCCCGCTGCTTTGAGATCGAACGGAAGCTTAAAAAGCGCTGCGACATCCCGATCTTCCACGACGACCAGCACGGCACGGCGGTGGTGGTGCTGGCGGCGCTGACGAACGCGCTTAGGGTCACCGGCCGAAAAATGGAAGAAATCCGCCTGGTCATGTCCGGCGCGGGCGCCGCGGGCATCGCGATCGCGAAGATACTGCTTGCCGCGGGCGTCAGGGACATCACCATGTTCAACCGCGACGGCATCATCTGCGAGGGCGTGAAGGGCCTCAACGCGGCGGAAATCGAAATGGCAAAGCGGACCAATCTCGAAAGGAGAAAGGGGACGATGAAGGAGATCATCGCCGGCGCCGACGCGTTCATCGGTGTGTCCGCGCCCAACGTCATGACGGAAGAGATGGTGCGCTCCATGGCGGCGGATCCTATCGTGTTCGCCATGGCCAATCCCGTGCCGGAGATCATGCCCGACGCCGCGCGCGCGGCGGGCGCGGCGGTCGTGGGGACGGGCAGGAGCGATTTCCCCAATCAGATCAACAACGTGAGCGCGTTCCCCGGGATATTCCGCGGCGCGCTCGATGTGCGTGCGAGCGACATCAACGACGAAATGAAGATCGCGGCCGCGCAGGCGATCGCAGGGCTGGTTTCGCCGGACGAATTGGATGCGGAGCATATCATCCCCAAGGTGTTCGACAGACGCGTGGTGCCTGCGGTTGCGGCGGCGGTCGCCGATGCAGCGCGCCGGAGCGGTGTGGCAAGGATATGAAAACGGACAGATTGTATTTAGATAACTCATATTTGACGGAATGCAGCGCGGCGGTGCTGGCGTGCGAACCGACGCCGGACGGACGCTGGCGCGCGGCGCTCGACCGGAGCGTGCTCTTTCCGGAAGGCGGCGGCCAGCCGCCGGACACGGGCTCGATCGACGGGATACGCGTGACGGACGTGCAGGAAGAAAAGGAAACGGTCTGGCATACGCTGGAAGCGCCGGTTGAAGTCGGGAAAAACGTCCGCGTGAAGATAGATTGGGAGCGCCGCTTCGACCATATGCAGCAGCATACGGGCGAGCATCTGCTCTCGTTCTGCGCGCACAAGCTGTTCGGTGCGAAAAACGTGGGCTTTCATATGAGCGCCGCGTACTGCACGATCGATCTCGACCTGCCGCTGACGGCGGAACAGGTCGCGCGGATGGAAGAGGAAACGAACCGGATCGTGATGAAAAACCCGCCGGTCACCTTGCAGTACGTCACCGAGGAGGAGCTCAATGCGCTGACGCTTCGAAAGAAGGCGAAGGAGATCGAGGGCGTCATCCGCATCGTGTGGATCGAGGACGCGGACAGCTGCACCTGCTGCGGCACGCACTGCGCCTCGGCGGGCGAGGTGGGGCCGGTCGTCGTGACGGCGGCGGAAAAGCACAAGGAGGGCGTGCGCCTGACGTTCCTGTGCGGCATGCGCGCGTATCGTTACATGCGCAAAACGCAGGACGCGCTGGATAAAATTGCCCGCCGTTTTTCCACGGGCGCATTTGAAGCGCCGGATGCGGTCGCCAAATTGCAAGAGGAATACAACGCCGCAAAGCACGAGCTGAAGGCGCAGGAAACGAAACTGGCCGCGTATTTCGCCGCGGAACTCGTCGGCGGCGCAAAGGTCATGCGGCGCGGAGCGGTCGTGGTGCGTCTGCTGGACGGCGTCGCGCCGAAGCAGCTGAAACCGCTTTCGCAGAAGCTCCTATTGCAGGCAAACATGCACGCGGTGCTGTTCGCCAGGGACGGCGAATGCGTGCAGTACGTCGTCGCGTGCGCGAAAGGCGCCGCGCTCGACGCGGGCGAGATATGCCAGACGGTCAATGCGTCCCTGAACGGCAAAGGCGGCGGACGCGGGGAGCTGGCGCAGGGACGGGCGCCCGCAGGGACGGGACTTAATGAGGCGATCGGCCAGCTGGAAGCGTACCTCTGCGCGCGCCTGAAAGGCTAGTTGAGCGGACATGAAAACGGGCATGTACCCTTTTAGGTACATGCCCGTATTTTTTGCGTGCGCTACGCGATCCCGAGCGACTTGATCGCAAATATGAATAGGAACAGCGTAACCAGAGACAGGACGGAGCCTACGGCAATGACCTCGCTGGCGAGCTGCCCGTCGCCGTCCATGGAGACGGCCATCGGCAGGGAGCTTACGGCGGTGGGCGTGGCGAAAAGCATCGTCAGCACGACGAATTCGGCGCCGCGGAAACCCAACAGATAGGCGAGGCCCATCCAGATCAGAGGTACGATCACCAGACGCATGAGCACCGTGAAGGTGACCGGCTTGCGGTTGGCCTTGGAGGAGGTGAAGTCGATCGTAGCGCCGAGGACGACGAACGCCAGCGTGGAAGCCATCTTTCCGAGGCTGTCGATGGGGCTGAGGATGATGTCCGGCAGCTTGATGTTGAACAGCGGGAATATCAGTCCGGCCACAAGACCGAGGATGATGGGGTTGGTCACGATGCTTTTGATAATGCGCTTGGCGCTTATTTTACCGCGTCCGGGGCGGAAAAGCTCAAAGGAAAGAATGGATAGTATGCTGTTGAACGGCACCTGCGCGAGGATCGCAAGACTGACGATGGGGCTGGAGATCTCGCCCACGAGCGCGAGCGCGATCGGCGCACCGAACATCGGCAGATTGCCGCGGCAAATGCCTTGGATGATGACGCCGCGCTTGGCCGCGACCGGTTCGAGGCGGGGTACGACGATCAGGAAAATAATGTAAGAGAGCGCGGAAGTGGCAGCCACGAATACGATCAGCTTCCAGTTGCCCAGGGAGTTGATGTCCGCATAGTACAGGCTTCGGAACATCATGGCCGGAATAAAGCCGTAGAATATGAGCTTATTCATCTGCTGTGTCGTGTGTTGATCGACCACGTGAAAACGTCGGAGCAATATCCCGATTGCCATCAGGATCATGACAGGGACGATGACTTCGGCCGAAATGACCAAGTTGTCCATAGAAAACGGTTCCTCCACTCATTGATATACGGATATCCTAAAACGATAACGCATATAGTATAGCACTCTTTTATACCTGTGTCGAAAAAATTTTATACCTTTCCTGCTTTGCCCGTTTTCAAGCGAAAATGGTTGTTTTAGCCGGATATTTGTTGTAGAATATCTGTGTTTCTTAATGCTTATACGGCCTTTTCGACCGAAAACGATCACAAAACAGAACTTAATGAAGGGGGTATTGTGCTGATGAATCAGGTAAAAGCGCCATGGCTTGACCTGTATATGGACGTCCCGAAGACGCTCGATTATCCGTCCTATTCGATGGTAGAAGCCGTGGAAGCCGCCGCGAAGACGTATCCGGATTATATCGCCTACGATTTTATGGGCAAGACGACCAGATACAAACAGGCGGTGGAAGACATTCATCGTTGTGCGAAAGCATTGCGTGCTTTGGGTATCCGGGAGAATGACCGCGTAACGATCTGCATGCCCAATACGCCGCAGACGGTCGTGATGTTCTACGCGGTCAACATGGTGGGCGCTATCGCGAATATGATCCATCCTCTCTCAAGTGAGGGCGAAATTATTTTTTACTTAAATGATTCGCAAAGCGTCGCCGCCATTACACTGGATCAGTTCTACGGGAAATTCGCCGCAATCCGAAAAGAAGTCCATCTTCCGAAGCTGCTGCTTACCAGCATCAAAGACGCGCTTTCGCCGCTCATGAAGGCGGGCTATGCTGTGACCGAGGGACGCAAGATTCCGCACGTGCCGGACGACGCGGACGTCGTCTGGTGGAAAGATTTCCTTGCCGCAGGCGACGCGTGGAAGGGTGAATACCGCGTGAAGCGCGTGGATAAGGATCCCGCCGTCATCCTCTACAGCGGCGGCACGACGGGCACGACCAAGGGGATACTCCTGTCCAACCTGAACTTCAACGCGCTGGCGTATCAGATCGAAGCGGTCAGCCATTGTCATGTGCCGGGCAACGCCATGCTGGCGGTCATGCCCATGTTCCACGGATTCGGGCTGGGCGTGAGCATCCATTCCATGCTCGCGCGCGGCGCAAAGTGCATTCTGGTACCGCGTTTCAACGCGGCGAGCTACGCGAAGCTCCTGAAAAAGCGGCGCCCGAATTTCATCGCGGGCGTACCGACGCTGTATGAGGCGATTTTGCGCAATCCGGACATGGACGGCGTAGACCTTTCGTGCCTGATGGGCGTGTTCTCGGGCGGCGATTCGCTTTCGATCGAACTGAAGAGAAAGTTCGACCGATTCTTAAAAGACCACAACGCTTCCGTGCAGATCCGTGAAGGCTACGGGACGACCGAGTGCGTGACAGCGAGCTGCCTCACGCCTTACAACATGTCCCGCGACGGCAGCATCGGCTTCCCGTTCCCGGATACGTTTTACCGGATCGTCCGCGTGGGTACGGACGAGGAAGTGCCCTACGGCGAAGAGGGCGAAATCTGCCTCTCCGGCCCGACGGTGATGATGGAATACGTCAACCATCCCCAGGAGACGGCCGATACGCTGCATAAAGACGCCGACGGGCGCATCTGGCTGCATACGGGCGATCTGGGCACCATGGACGAGGAGGGCTTCGTCTATTTCCGCCAGCGCATCAAGCGCATGATCGTTTCGAGCGGATATTCGATCTACCCCTCGCAGCTCGAGAACATCATCGAACAGCACGAGGCGGTGCAGATGAGCTGCTTTATCGGCGTGCCCGATCCGTACAAGATCCAGAAGGTCAAGGCGTTCGTCATGCTCAAGCCGGGCATACTGCCCACGGAAGAGCTGAAGGAATCGCTCTTCGAGCATTGCCGCAAGAATATCGCGAAGTACGCCATGCCCTACGACATCGAGATTCGCGACGAACTCCCCAAGACTTTGGTCGGCAAGGTCGCCTACCGCGTGCTTGAGGAGGAAGAGGCGAAGAAACAGGGACAGATCGCAGGGTAACTGCCTGTCGGCACGGCTTTTTTGGCTGTTCCGCAGAAGAGAAAACCGCCGTTTACGGCATAGAAAAACAGGGCGCGATACCGCGCCCTGTTTTGTCTTTGCCCGTTTTTACTGCAAATGCCTTTTGTTTTCGAAAAACTCCGTCAAAATCGCCGCGCACTCCTTATCGAGCAGTCCGCCCAGGACTTCGATGGAGTGATCGAACCAGCCGTCCGTAAAGTCGATGACCGATCCGCAGCAGCCCGCTTCGGCGTTGTACGCGCCGAACACGATGCGCGAGACCCGCGACAGCAGCGCCGCGCCCGTGCACATGGCACAGGGCTCCAGCGTTACGTAAAGCGTGCTTCCCTGCAGCTGACCGCGGAGCAGGCGCGCGCCGGTGTGCAGGGCGATCATTTCCGCGTGCGCCGTGGCGTCGTCCATCGCTTCGCAGAGATTGTGCGCGCGTGCGATCACGCGGCCGCCCTGTACCAGCACAGCGCCTACGGGTACCTCGTCCAGCTCAAATGCATGCTGCGCTTCCTCCAGCGCCATACGCATGTATTTTAAGTCCACGTTGTTCTGTTCGCTCGCCATCCTCCTAAGATCCTCCATAAAATTTATACCCATTGTGCCGTGTCAAAGTGGGGGTACTCAACACGCACAAGCGTTAACCCATGTGCCGGCGCCGTCGCGCCCGTGTGGCAGCGCTGTCCGCTCGTTACGGCGCGCTCGATCGCGTTTACGGGAAGTTTGCCCTTGCCCACTTCCAGCATGGTGCCCACGAGGATGCGTACCATATGGTACAAAAAGCCCTTGCCTCGCACATTATAATACAACAAGTCGCCTGCGCTTGTCCATTCCGAACTGAAAATCTCGCGCACGGCGTGGTCGGGGTCGATCGTGCTGCCTGCGGACATGAAGGCCCTGAAGTCGTGTACGCCTACCGCGTACTGCGCGGCCTGCTGCATTTTTTCCACATCGAGCGGCGCATGCACGTGCAGTGCCGTGTTGCGCGTGAACACGCGCGCGTGCGGGCCGGTTTGCACGCAGTACCGATACTGCTTGGCGATGACGTCGAAGCGCGCGTGGAAATCGGACGGCGCTTCGTCGCTTCTCAATATGCGTATGTCGCGGGGCAGTCCGGCGTTGAGCGCAAAGGCGAACTTGTCCGCGGGCATGCGCGCCTGCGTGTCGAAGTGCGCGACCTGCGCGGCCGCGTGCACGCGGCTGTCCGTGCGTCCGGATCCGTGCAGCGCGGCGTGTTCGCCGGTCACGGCCTCGATCTGCGCTTCGATGACCTGCTGGATCGCGAGGCCGTTGCTCTGCGTCTGCCAGCCGGCATAGGCTGTGCCGTCATATTCGA
>JAEEGL012884215.1_pt1 | contig 19063 bp, 5 predicted proteins | sample 9134231 | NCBI WGS metagenome assembly JAEEGL01 (sample SAMN16246548, study PRJNA631951) | gut metagenome | biome: gut microbiome; feature: rumen; material: fiber-attached | host: Bos | place: Iran: Karaj | collected 2018-10 | reverse complement strand
GTCGCCGAAACCTTCACGCCTCCGGTCTTCGCGGTGTACCAGCCGTCGAACCCGCAACCGGCGCGGGTTGGTTTCGGGAGCCCGCCGACGGCCGAATCCTCCGCGACCATGCGTACAGACTCGCCTGTCGCGCCACCATTGGCATTGAACGTGACCTTGTAACCAGACACGACGTGAATGACGTATGGAGACGTCTCGTCGCCCAACGCGTCGGTTGCCGAGAATGGGATGTCTCCGTTCAGGGGCAGCATGAACCCCTTCGCCTTGTTCCAGATGCGAACTTTCAGCCCCGTCTCCATCCCGCTTTCAACCGGCGAATAGATGCCAAACACGTAAAGGCCGTTCTGTCCGTTCAGTTCGCTCTGCGTGTCGCCGAATCCGTTTTCGGACGAACCGCGGCAGACGCCGTCCGCGTCCTCGATTCCGACGATGCAGACGGACGGATCGAGGAAACTCCCGGTCGTGTCGTCGTACACTTTCATCGTCGCCGTCATGACGGACTTGAAATCCCACGGCAGGGCCACCCACGACGGCCGATCCTCTGCCACGGGCGACCAGACGGCGAACAAGGTCGCAGATTGGCTGGGAACTTTGTCCGTCGACGACACCAGCTTGTCCGAATCTCCATGAAGCGACCACCCTTTGAAGTAGAGGCCGTTTGTTTTCGGGAAGGACGGGAGATTGCCGAACGTCTCGTTCACCCCGTATGTTCGCGGCGGCGGCGTTGCAAGGCCGGGCTGCACGGGGTCGAACGAGACGTCGACCTCATCCCACCGCGAATCCTTGCCGACGACGTCCACGTAGACGGTGTCGCTCGCCTGCATCCAGTCGCCGAATGCCTTGACCGCGACGTCCGTGTCGTAGTCGAAAACCAATTCGCGCGCGAAGACCGGGCTGCTGCCAGACGGCTCTTCGCCGTCGGTGGCGTAGTGAAGCACGGATCCGTCCGACTGATTCCCCGCCGACACGACCCCGCCGTCGTTGGCGGAAACGACGGGCGCGCGGGCGACGGGCGCGGCGTCCTGCCGGATGACGCAGTCAATGCCGCCGCCCTCGTATCTGAAGGGGAACACTTGCTCGCGGGATTTTTCCGCATTTCTCTCCGCGGAGAACGACAACCAGCAATACTTCCCCTTCACCGCAAGCGTCTTCATTCCCGACGTGCCGATGTTGTACGTCACGGCGTTCGCGATGTTGCCGTCGTCGCTGTACAAAAGGGAAATGCCGTTAATCCAGCCGTCCACGGGGAAACGCAAGCAGACGGCCGAAGGCATCTGTCCCACGTAGACGGACGTCGACCCTCCCGTGGCGCGTATTTCCGTCACTTTCCTGCCAATCGTCGGGAGAAGCGTGATTTCCTTCGTCGCCGCGACGCGGCCGTACGAGGTCTGGACGGCGGCCTGTATGACGGCCGTCGTCTTTGCCGACAACTGGTGCACGAAAATCTCCTCGCCGTCAATCTCCACGCCTTCCCCGTTGACGACGCTCCATTCAACATCCGTGCCTGCCGGAAGCGTGGACGTCCCGCCGCCGACGTTTCCGCAGAGGCACGAAAGCCCCACCCGTTCACCGGACGCGAGGCTGCTGGGGACGTCGCCCAGATTCAGGCTCCGAATGACCTGGGTGGAAGACACGTAGACGTTTATGTCCCGCGATTTCTTCGTCGTTGACGAACTGATCGTCGCGCGAATGACCGCCGGAGCGGACGTCGTGGCCGACATCGGGGTTATCTTCAGCAGCGGATATCCGGAGGAGTCCGTAGACGTGGAAATGGACACTTTGCCCGCGCCGCTGACCAAGGAGAACGACACGCTGCTTGGCTTGCTGTAGTTATTTGACTCGCCCAAATTGTTAGTGTCCAGAACATAGCAGTAGTAACTGATCGCCGACGAACCGGGTTGCAATCGTATTTCAAGCGGCACACGGTAGGGATCCCCCGGCATTTCCATCCCCCCCTCAAAGAACGATGCCGTCATGACCGCGTCCATCGTCGAACTGATGAGGAAGGCCAACGACCCGGGTCTCTCCTTCGAGAACATGATCTCCTTGCCCGAAAGCGACGCGTCGATCCGGACCGGATACGGCCGTCCCATGTCGCTTGGAAGATCGCCGTATGAAGAAGTGGCCGCCTGGATCATGTAGGACACGACCCGGAAATAGGAATTGTTCATCGCCACCGAGTCGGTGAAGGAACATCCGCTCTGCCAACCGCTTGTCGCTTGGGAAACGGCGCCGTCTTCCGTCTTGCGGAAAACCTTGTAGTGCGTCGCCCCTGGCGACGGCTCCCAGCGCAACGCGACAGTTGACGTGCTGACGCGCGGGTTGACCGTGGCTTCCGCCACGGAAGGAGGCGTAAGTTTGCGATAGGCCGCGGGAGACGTGTCGCTCAACGTGTTGCCGTATGCGTTGACGGCCCGGATTCGGTAGTAATACGCACGGCCGGGATCGGTGCCGCCGTCCAGAAACGTGAACGTGTCGGCCGTCAGCGCGCTGGTGACGACTACGGGATTCTGCATGTTCGACGATTCGGAGCGCAGGACGTCATACGACGAGGCGCCCTCGCCCTTTACCCAGTTGACGATGATTCCGGAAGGCGTGTCTCCTTGCGAAACCGACGTGATCAGCGCCTTCTGGGGCGCGCTCTTCTTCGTCGTGTAGGCCACGGAGGCGGAATCGCTGGGCGTCCATCCGGATTTGAACGCGCGAACCGTGACGGTGACGTCTTTCGTGATGGTTATGCTGCCTGAATAAACTGCGCTGCTCGCCGTTGGCTCCGAACCGTCGAGCGTGTAGCGAATCGTCGCGCCGGCCGTCCCGCAGGACGCCGTGACCGAACATGGCGCATACCCCAGCGTCCCGGACGAAGGGTTCAGCGTCGGCGTCATCACCTTCTCCTTCACGATGACGGAAGGAACGTCGGCATACTTCGTCATGAACATCTTCTTGCCGAGATTGGCGGTGCTCTCGTCGTACTGCGGCACGTCGTCGCCGACGAACGGGTTCTTCTTGCAAGCAAACTGGTGCGCCTCGTAGAAACTCACGCGCCCATCGCCGTCCAAGTCGGCGTCGCATGCCGAACCGACGTGCCGCGGATCCAGTTTGTCCGAATAATAGGTTGGCGTCGGCCCCGATCCGTATGGATAATATCCGCACAGCGCGCTGAAGAAATAATACGTCCAATCGCCCATGAGGACGTGTGCGTACGAAGGGTCGTAGCGGTCGGCCGTCGCCATCATCCGATTCGCGGACGAATCGACGAATTCCCGCAGCATCCCTCCGCTGTAACATGTCTTGAGGGCGGCCATCACAGGGCATTTGATGTTTTTCGTGAGAGACGCGAATTCCGTGTCCTGCAAGTTCCCCCCCCAAAGGCAGACCGTGGCCTTGTTTGCCGTCTTCCCGTCATAGTAGCCTCCATGGTCGGAGAAGAAAACAAGCAACTGGTCCGTGTTCCTCAAAGTGTTCGCGTAAGACGAAAGCACGTTGCGAACATTCGCAAGCGTCGCGGCCCCGTCTATGTCGTTGTTCCCGTCCAAGTCGAAATCCGACAGGTTCGACGTCTCAAACGCAAACAACCGGCAGGGATTGTTCTGACTCGTACAGGTCCCGTTTCGGCACAAGTCCGAGGCCGGGTTCCCGCCGGCCCACAAAACCGTGATGTTTTCCCTCGGGACGCCGAAGCGTTTCCTCATCACGTTGTAGACAAAGCACATCTCATTCCAGTAGCGGCAATGGTTGTTGGCGATGTTACATCCCCCCGACACCAGCAAGACATGGCAATTGGACGCGTCGCCGTCCGTTACGGCGGGAAACTCGGACGGGGAGGACGCCATCAACTTCATGCCGCGCGGGACGGCGTCGTTCTGCGCGACGGACGCCTCTCCGCGCACAACCTCCACTTGGACGTGATTGCCGCCAACGGTCACCTCCAGCGGCTCTTCGGCATACATCACGGCAAACGCCTTCGCGTCCTCGCTCACGAACAGAAAGCGCGTGGGGTGACGCCAATCCGCAAGCGGCATGTCGTCCGACACGAACACGAAGAAGCGGCCGAACGGCGGCTCCACGCGATGCCCGCGCAGTCCTTCCGTCAAAACGGCGTCCCGTGCATCCAGGCACTGCGGCGCTCGGGTAATGACGTTGTTCGTGGTCCCTCCAAGCGACAGAACCGCCAAAGCCGTGTCCGCGACGTCTCCCGCAGTCCTCTCTTCCGCCGTCAAGTACAAGGGACGGACCTTCCCCTCGACAACCGACACCCCGTAATTATACCGCGCCCCGTCCCCAATGCTGAACGGCACGTCATACACCGCGCCAACTTCATTGGTGGCGACGAGTGCGGGTTTCGAGATTTGCACGCCCGCATGACCGACCTGCTCGCGATAGGATTCCCAGATGGCCTGCCGCACGTCCTTTGGAACGGCCGCCGCGCGTTCGACGGCCGCCGCGCCATTCGTCGCCACGGCCATGCGCCACTGCGCCAGCGAACCCCCTTCGTTCTCAAGAGGAGCGCCCGCCCGCGCGCCCAACGCAACGCCCACCGACATCATCATCACCATCGGCATCTTGAATATCATGCTGTTCCTCCTATTCTTGGAAAACGTTTCGGAAACAATCGGCCTGTCAACACGCCCCCCGCATGAAAAGAACGGCCCCGACCGTACGGAAGAGGATCCAGATGTCAAGCCACGGCGACCAGTTCAGCACATAATAGGAATCAAGCGCAATGCGACGCGCATAGTCCGTGTCACTGCGTCCGCTCGTCTGCCAAAGACCGGTGATCCCCGGTTTCACGGAAGAGAAAATCGAATAGGCCTTTCCGTAGTAGCCAACCTCGCGTTCGACGATCGGACGCGGGCCGATGAGCGCCATCTCGCCCGAAAACACGTTGAAGAGCTGGGGCAGCTCGTCAAGCGACGTCTTTCGGAGGAAGCGTCCGAGCGGCGTGACGCGCGGATCGTCCACGAGCTTGAAGTTCGCCTCGAATTCGGCCTTGAGCGCAGGATTGGCAGCCAACATGCCGGCAAGTCTTTCGTCCGCGTCGGCGTACATCGAACGAAACTTCCATACCCGGATCGGCCGCCCGCACTTGCCCAGACGGTTTGCCCGATAGAACACGGGACCGCGGCTCGTCAGTTTCACGAGAACGGGGATGATCACGAAAAAAGGCAGAAGACAAAAGAACGCCAGCAGAGAAAGCAAAAGGTCGAGCGCGGATTTTCCGAGCCGCATGGCCTTCATTCGGCGCTGGTTCACCATCTCAAGCCCTCCGAGCCCGTCAAAGGCAACCGGTTGCGCGCCCAATACGGGGAATGCCTCTGCCGACGGCATGTACTCGATGAACGTAAACCACGAGGTAAACGCCTCGATCTGGGCTCGGAGCATGCGCATGTCCTGGCAGGCCACGAGAATCTTCACCCCGAGCCTGCGGGCTTGGGGCACGATCTCGCGAAAGTCGTTCCCAAACGTCCTGACTACGCGGAAACCCGTGTAGGCATCGGCCGCCAGCGCGCTGGCAACGTGTTCGGCCACCGCGCCGGCACCGGTCAGGATGACGGGAATCTGCCCCCAACCCACTCTCAGCATGACCGAGCGGATCAGGTTCCTCGCCGGCTGGGCGAAGAAGGCCGTGAAGATGCCGGACAGCACGATGACCACGCGCGAGTAGTCCTTTGTCGTCTGGCGTGAAAGCGCAAGAACGGCGATGACCCCAAGATGCGTAAACGCCGCAGAGGCCATCAAGCGCCTCAACTCCTCGACGGGCGAAACGGGCGCCGCCGGATAGAGAATGCTGCCATGATAGAGTTTGAACACAAGGTTCAGCGCCGTGAAGGCGATGCCGACTGGCCAGAGCCGGAGATAGAAGTCAAAGCCATACTCGTAATGTCCGATTCCGACCACCCAGTAACCCCACACCGCCAACGCCCAGCATGAATATACGCACGCGAGGTCGGCCAGCCAGAGCAAGAAGACTCGAACACGTCCTTGAGACATTCTCGCCTACTCCATTACGTGTTCCATCCATCTGAGAACGTACCGCTCCATGCCGGGAACGATCGTGACGAAAGAAGGAGGCGTTGCGTATTCCTGCTGGAATCGCGCCGCGAATTCGCCGACGACCACGCGGACCTTGCAAAAATGCAAAAGGGCGGCCGGTATCTCCGACGGAGCGAACGGAGGCGTGACGAAGACCACTTCCCTCGGCAGGTGTTTTCTGGCTTCGGGATTCTCCGAGAGGAGGAGCAGCCACTCGTTTGCGGCCTTGCCCGATAGGACAAGCCGCTGAATGCCCCGTTCCGGCAAATCGTGGATCGAGCGCACGTAGCCGACGTTCGGCGCTTGCGGACTGTACTTGTAGAACTCGCGCAGGTCTTTGCTTGCGAATATGCCCCCCAACGCCCCCTGCGTGTCGTCGACGATCCAGATTGCAGGCGCCTTGCCCCGCACGCAGACCTGCCGCCCCGTCGCGAATACGCGCAGTCCGTCGACAGGCTCCTGCGCGGAACCGATCCAGAAAAGCACCGCCACGAGCCCCCCCGCCGCACAGGCGGAAACAACGACCGGCAGGATCAGACAACGGCCACGCGTGCGAAAGCACCAAAAGGCGAGGAGCCCTGCGGCTACAACCGGAACTGCCCACAAGCCAATCTTGGCGAACATCGGATTGAAGCACGACATCGCAACAGTGGCCGTCAAGACCGAAAGCGGGAACCCGCCCTTCCCGCGCCGCGCATACGAGCACGAGAGCAGGAGAAGCGACAACAGGGCAAACAGATAGGCGAATCGCCCGAGCCAGCCCGCGTCCGCGAGAATCGTCAGATGGTCGTTCATCAGGGAACCAGTCATGAACAAATTGTCGAGCGGCTGATACCAGTCGAAATAGGCGCGCCCCGCGCCGACGAACCCCCATCCGCCGGGGGCGTCCACCATCATCTTCGGCGCAACCTTGAGCATGTCGACCCGAATGGCGTTGCTCCAGTCCATGCGACCGTCGGCAAAGCCGCGCAGGAGCTGATCTGAATGCAGCCATCCGAACCAGCAGACAATCGCGGCGACGCCGACAGCCAGCGCCGCCCAGAATGCACGCGACCGAATCAACGACCGGAACCGAAACGCGAAGAAGGCTGCCAACCCAACCGCGAAACCGACCAGGGAGCCGCGCGAACCCGTCAGCACAAGACAGGCGAAGAACGCGATGAACGCGGAGGCGGCGACTACGCGCACCTTGCCCCTGCACGCCAGCAGCACGGCAAGCGCCAACAGCGCCAGATGGCAGTACAACGCCCCCGAATGGTTGGGGTTCTCGTACGGAAAGCAGAGCCGTCCCGTGCCGTCCCACTTCCCCTCGAGGGCGCGATCCTGCTGCTCTTTGAGGTATTCGGGCGTGAACTCGTAGTAGGCAAGCGGCGTCAGCACCCCCTCCGGCGCCGCACGGGGCGTTTCATACTGAATCGTCTTGCGTTCGTCGCCGGACCCATGCGCGATGATTCGCCCACGGTCAAATTCCCAGACCGCCTTCGCCTTGCCGGCCTCCGGGGACTCGACGGTAACTCGGCCACCATCGCCAAACGTCGCCGTCCACCCATCCGCACTCATGATCTGGTCAGGCTTCGACGGATCACCGCCGTCAAAGCGGCGAATTCCACCGCCGGGCTCCACGGTCTTGAAGGAGACACGCGTCTCGGGGGCGAAGTAGATTGACGTAAAATCATTGCTCCCCGCCGTCGCGGAAACGGCGAAGAGCAAGATGGACAGTGCCAACGGAATGACGCAGCGAAACATCAATCTTCTATCGGGATTTCGGGATCGACAGTTTCAACGTGAGATTCGTAAGCCCTTATGCAGAAGGGAATCGAAAGCCACGACGACCCGCCGACGAGTCCGAATCCCGCCGTCCAAACATTGTCGTCAAGAAGCGTTTCCGTTTCCCGGTTCATGAGCAACACGCCGTAATGCATGTAGTAGCCGCTCTTCTTCTGCGCGGTCCCGTCGTCGCCCCAGATCTTGAACTTGCCGGAAACGACTCCGGTCGCACGGACAAAGTTGACCGTCGTCGCCCACGGATTGACGCTCGCCGCAAGATCGTAGCGCGCGTCGTTGCCGGCCTCCTTCACCGTCTTCGCCGCCTGGACCGAAAGATTGTTCCCCAGCACGTCCACCGCCACGTCGGACGGCAAGGTCGACGGCGTAAACGCGTAACCCGCCGGAAGCATGTCCTGCGGAAGACTCGTCAGCGGCTCCGTCTCGACGGAGAGCGCGTATTCGAGATAGTACCTCTGGAGGTTCAGAACGGTGTCGTACCAGCCGCCGACGGGTTGTACGACGATGCTGAAGCCTTCGCCGTCGTATGTCGACGCGGATCCGTCTTTGTTCCACGAGAACGTCGATTTCGAGTCCACGACCGGAATCTCGTCATCTCCTGCAAGACGGAGCCTCAGTTCACCGCCAAGCGAATTCGAGTTCGCCATGAAACACAGCGGAATGACGCAGCGGTCAACGGTGTCTTCAAGCACGTCGTCATATTCGTAAAGGTGCCGGGCCTTCGCCGAACCAGACGCCACCGTGCCGTCGGCGAGACGGCCGGCGAACTGGACGGCACCGTCCTCCGCAACGGTCACGGTCAGGAAACCATAACCGGCCGGCCGGCCGTCAAACACCGACGTCGCCTCGGGAACGAGCGAAACCGTGTAGTATCCCGCAAAGCTCTCCATCGACGCGACATCGAATTCTTCGACCTCGAGATCCGCATTGTTGCGGTAAAGGTCGCAGACATAGCGGATGTCTTTCTGGACGCCCTTCTCGTCCGGCGCGTTCCACACGAACGTGGCCGCGCCATCGAACTCGCCATCCGTGCCGACAACGACCTCGAGCGTGTTCGTATAGATGACGTTATTCACCGTCCGGGTATTGGTCAGCGTCACCGCCATCCGAGTGGGGACAAGTACGTCGGAACCATCATCACAAATCCCCTTCAAGATACGGGATTCCGCCACCTCGCCAAACGACGAGGCCGAGAACTTTTCGACCTTGTCGGCGATCTTCGCCTTTGCGGAAATCGTCCCGTCGGCCCCAGCGGTAAACTGCAGGTAGCCGACACGTGGATAATTGTTGGTGAGTTGCGAACCATCCTCCTTGAGGACGCCGACGAACGAGCCTGCGGCGAGTCCGAGATCTTCGACGCAGATTCTCACCAGCTTCGTGGTGGCGGGCTTTCCGCCAGAGGTCACCTGCAGGAGCACCTCGTAGTCGCCGGGCTCGGTCGGCGTGCCCTTCAGCTTGCAGACGTTCGCCTTGAGTTTCATGCCCGGCGGTAGCTCGCCGCGGACGAGCGCCAGCGAGTCGGCCGCGCCTCCCGCATCCGCGAGTTTCACCTGCGCGAACACGCCCTGCACGAGATTGATCGTCTCGCCGTCCTCAATGGGCATGCCAAAGGCGTCCGTTCCCGTGGCGAAGGTCTCCGGCGCGCCGGCGACCGCCGTTTGGAACGGCCAGATTGACGGGCCCTCGATCCATTCCAGAGTATCGAGATCGGGTTTTTCTTCCGGTGACCATGCGTAGTCAAGCATCCACCAGTATTTCTTGCCGTCCTCAAGGGCGTACGACCCTGGAATCGCGCAGGACGTCTCTTGCGTTACCGCCAGAACATTGTCGATCTTCTCGGACTTTCCGGCGCGCGAACCGATGCGGACGCGATACCACACGCCCTCCGTGTCGAAGCCATACGGCAGGCTCCACGTCAGGTTCGTCGTGACATCCGCCTTCACGACAAAGTTCCGGGCAGGAGACTCTGCCTCAACCTCCGCGAACGGCAACCACTTGTACGGCCAACCATCTTCAGTGTCGAACAGCACGTACGACGTGCCGTCGCTGTCTTTGGCCCGGATCGTCACCGTCTGGCGGCCCGCCGGCACGGCGAGCGCAAGACGGTCGCCGTTGCACTCAAGCGTCTCGCCCGCGAGCGTGCACGTGAGCGTACCGGGGCCGACGAGCTGCGGACGCGCGAAGAACAGGCCGGGGCCGTCTACCGTGAACTTGATTTGCGCCTTGGCGTCCTCGGCCACGAGGTCGCTGCGCAACTGCCCTGCGCTGTCAATATACCATGTTCCGGCGGCCGCAACCGTCACGCAGTCGCCTTCAAGAGCCTCGGCCGAGAATTCGGCGAACGGCATCGCCACCTTGTCGTTCACAATCCAAACCGGCGTTTTCACGACGGGAATCGTAGGCGTCTCGTAGTCGCCGTCCCCGTTCGCCGTCACTTTTATCGAGAACTTGCGCTCCTTGTCGGACGTCGTCGCCTCCGCCGTGTGGACGACGAAATCCTTCGCGTCGGTCTCGCCGTCCGCCCAGACGAACAGCTGGCTGGAGTGCACATAGTCCGTCCCTGCAATTGCCGTACCGTTGATGGTCCTCACATCGACCGCGATGGTGCCGTCAGAACCGCCCACACGCACGACCCTGCATGTAAAGTCCTCTCCGGCAAGTACCCAGGGGGGGCCGTCCATTTCCACCACGACAGATCCTGGGTTCATGGCATCGCCCTCCTTGATCTTCACGTATGCCTCCGTCGCGCCAGAAATCGTCGCGGGATACTCGTCTTCAAGAAGGCAGTCCTCCTCCATCGGCCAGAACTTGATCCAGAACTTCTTGAAAGCTCCTTCATACGTCGGGGTCAGGTCCGGGATGAGGCGGATGCGCACGATCTTGTCCGACATGTCGCCGTCTTCCCACTCCACGACGCCCTCTTCGGGATAGTAGTCCTCTCCCGGCTTCGCGGGATACTTCTCGTCGTAAAGTTCACCGCTTTGCGTCGCATAATGGACGCGCACCCTCCCGTCACTCGCCGTACGCTGGACCGTAAACTCCACGTAGTCCACGGATTCCGACACGACGCGGCTCGTTGTCGCAAGCTTGACCGCGCCCACGTTCGCCGCGGTGAAGACCAGGCTGTAAGACGTGTCGAAGCCGGGATCGTTGGAATGGGTGACCCCGATGTAGTTCTCGCCGGGGGCGAACACGCGCTTGGAGACGGACACGAGTTCCGAGTCGGTTGCCACGAGATCCGGACCGATGAGCTTGAACATGGCGTCGCCGACCTGGCCTTCGAGCGTCTCACCCGTCGTGTCCACTATGGCGATGTTGTAATAATAGCCGTCTTTCGCAGTGAACTTGAACCAGTCGGCCTTGTCCTCCGTCCACAAAGTGCGCTTCGCCTCCTTCGCGTAGTTCCTTGGGTAGATAACCGTCCCCTTCTTCCGCGTGTCGTCACCTGGATCGTATGTGTCGTTGTAGATGCCGGTCACAGACGTCACCTCGGCTCCAGCGTCGATGCCGACGACGACATTGGTCGAAATGAGCGCGGGAGTGGCGAACCCCTCGTCAGTATGCGGCGTAAACTTGACCCGCGCCACGTTGCCCGTCGGCACGGCGACAATGGCGCCGTTCGGATACACGCCGTCCTCGCCCTTGAAGAACCACGTGGAATCATAGCCCTTCGTGTTCACTTGCAACAATCCCAGCCCCTGGTCGGAATAGGCCATCGCATGAAGCCTGTACGCCGGATAATCGAGACCGCAACCTTCCGCGACGTTGATGCGCAGATAGAACATTCCGTTCCGATCGGCCGTAAAGATGAAGGGCGTCGTCCCCAGATCCGCCTCGTTGGGCGTGATGTTGCCGCGCACGTCCTTGTATTTCTTCAGGACGCCGTCGACCTCGCGGTAGACCGCCGCCGCCAAGGTGAGATGCTGGATCGCCTCCGCTTCGTCCACGAACGTTGCCTTGAGCGCGTAGGACACGCCCTGACGGCATGGGAACGCGAACCAGTCGTACCAGTCCTCCTGGTTCAAGGCGTGCAACCCGTCCGCCGCGGTGATTTCCGTTGGCTCCATTCCGACCTCGCCCGCGTAGGCAATGATCGGCGTCGCGCCGTCGACCGTGTCGTCGACCGGTTCGAATTCATCGCCTGGCGGAGGGTCGAAATCATCCGCCCTGTAGGCGTTCACCGTAACGGGCGAATGCAAATAGTCCTCCTCCCAGTATTGAAGGTCCGGGATATAGACGCCGAAATAGTAGTTCCCGTCCGCAGGCGCCTGCAACGACGAGCGAATGTCGTATCCGCCCGCCGCGTACGGCGCGGTCGTCTCCTTGAGGATGTTGCCGTCCGTGTCGTAAAGCCGGATGGCGATGTTCGTGACGGCGCCGGACGTCTGGAAGATCCAGCGCTCGCCCGCCAGAAGACGTATCCGGCCGAGGCCCTCGTCCACCACGTTGTCGTAGTAGTTGAGATCCGAAACGACGCGTCCGGGCGTAACCTGCACCTCGTAACCGCCGGCGGCCGTCATCTGAACATAGGGGTGGTTCTTCGGCGAGCGCGCCGGAATCGCCCTGTACTTCAACTTGAACTTCTGCGTCGTATAAGGATCCGCTAGACAGAAGACGTTGAAAGCGAACTCGGCCGTCTCCTTCGGATAGAAGAATCCACTGGAGTTGTTGACATCGTTCGAATGGGCGGGGTCAGGCTCAAAATCGTACTCTCCGCCCTCGACATTAAGGCTCATCGGTGCGGCAGACGTACCGTTGATCGTGTAAATCTGATACTTGCGGCCTTGCTCGAGCGTAGACGCAAAATAGTACTCGCCCTCAATGAGCGACTTTGCGGACGTGGTCTGCAGGCTCTCGGTCATTGTGATCCGCTCGGGGTTGCTCTCCTCGCCGATCTGCGTAAACGAATGAATGCCATACTCGAAGAAGAGCTTGCACGTGTCGCCAATCTCACCGCTTACCGCGATGTAGAATGTTGACGTCCACGGATCCTCCTCGTCCCAATCCTCGGATCGGAGATAGGCAATCTGCGTGGCGCCGTTGTCGCGTTGCTCGTAATCAAAGCTGGCAAGGACGAAATCGTCCGTATCGACATACATGTCGTAAGAATCGACGGAGAAACTCAGCTCAGCCGTTTTGCCGCCGGTAATCCAGATCGTGCAGGCCGTGCCCCTGTTGATCTGAAACTTGTAGTAGACCACGCCCATATCCGTATACTGTTTCCATTCGGGATCGTACTCGTTCAGCAACTTCACGTCTTGCGACGTCCTGAGCTGAATCGCATTCAGGTAGCAGCTTCCAGCCGGCACCGACGATTTGCCCAAAGCGTTGTAGGAGCAAACCGCGGTAAGAATGAGCGCAAATGCCGTAAGAATGTTCTTTTTCATAGCCTGATTCCTTTCTCCGATGAAAATCGATTACTGGCCGGGCTCAAGTCCAACCGATATCGGACAGCCACGACGGACGGACACCTGGCGGGTTTTCCCGCCGCCTCCTTCGTATTCATAACGGTCGTCAAACCAGCACGCCCCGCTCACAAATGGACGCTTGATCGCCTCCTGGCTGCCGTCACTGCACGTCGAACACGAGGCCGTGCCCCATCCAGGCAAGACGACGCCGCGGAAAGTGGTCGGAACAGCCACGCCTCCGCGCAGAAGGTTGAACGTTCCGGACACCAGTCCGTTGATTCGGTCGAACGAGAACGTCAATGCCTCCGGCGCCTCCTTTGCCGCCGTCGGATTCGGCGGGCGCATGCGGCATGTTGCCGGCTCGCCCGACTTGAACACCTTGATCGCCGTGTTGTTGGTGACCCAGGCGTCCATGTCCCCGAGCGCCAGTCCGGCAACGGCGTCCGGCATGTTCTCCGGCAAGGCGAAGAAAGCGAGCATCTGCGTCTGGAACGTCGTCAGGCAACAACCGACGAGATCGGCGTCTGGGTTGTAGAGACATCCGAACGCGTCAAGTTTCTGGCTGTAGTTGGCGGCGGATTCCACCTCGGTCTCGACATGCGTCCAGTACGGATAAACGCCGGGAGCGGGATAGACCGCGCGGTACGCATCTTTTGACGGATCGATGCTCAACACTCCCGAAAGCACGTCCGACGAGGAGACGTGGAGCATCGGCAACAGGACGGCGCCACCACGCGGCGCCACCACGGCTGAACCGGAGAAGGCCCGCCCGTTGGGCAACAGGCCGGCATAAGTCATCCGTCCGGAGTTGACGGCGGCATCCGACGTCATGCGCAGCGTGACGAACGCGTCACCGCAGGCAAGCGCCTTCGTTGGCTCCATCGATTCCCTGAACGGCAAACTAACCGTGTAATACCCCTTCCACGTCTTGGCGGGTTTCTCCGAAGACCAGTTGCATTCCGGCACGATGCACGTCAACGTCTCCCCGCCGACATCGAGCACGACCTCGACGGAGCCGTCGCTGTTCGCCGTCACGTCTAGAGTGCATGCCTCCTCGTCTTCGGTCTCGCCCTCAAGCGTCGCCTTGTACGCCTTGGACTCGTATGAGTTCCAGTTGTAGCACATCATGGACACCGGCGCTCCGGAAACGGGACGGAACTTGGCGCTGAGGCGGCCGGAAGGAGGAATCGTGAGCGTGAGAACTCCCGCCAAGCGTTCCTCGGCCCCGTTCAAGACAAGGATGTCGTTTATCGTGCGCGTCGTCGCCACATACGGATTCTCCGCCTCCGTGCCGTCGTCCTTCCCGACCGTCGGATCGGCAACGTCCACCGTCACCTGCACGGTCGCGCCTTTCACGCCGTCCGCCGTCACCTGGTAAGTTGCGATGTACGTCCCGGCCTTCGTCGGCACGCCGCTGATCACCAGCTTGCCGGCATCGGAATCGAACGTGCCGCTCATGCCGGGCGCAAGCGATCCGGACGTCAAGCCCACTTCCACGTCCCCGGCCCCCGGCGCGTCGACGTCGACTTCTAGCGGATCCGTCTTGACGTTCCGCGTGACGGGCACCGTTTCGGCGGATGACGCGAACCCGGCCGCATCGGCAGGCACGATCTTGACGAAGAGATACTTCGCCGCAGAGTCGACCTTCGCGCCGGATGCGCCGCTCAGGGCAATCTGCACTTTGTTGGCGCCGCCCTCCTCATACGCGGGAACCGTCACGTCCACGGTCTTTTCGCCGCCCGTGCGCCCCGCCCATTCGACGTCGCCGACTTTCGCGCCGGAACAGAGCAGCTCGCCGGCCAGGCCGCCGTCCGTCCCGCCATGCCGTTCAACCCCGACGGAAATCACCGTCCCGCCCTTGGCCACGATCGTGCGGCTGTCGGGAACAGGGGTTCCGTTTGCCGTATCGATGGCCATCACGCCCGGATTCGTCGGATCGTCGTCCTCAATCCAAAGCGTAAACGCCGTCGCGGAATTCGTCGTAGCCGCGCTGTCGTCGTCAGGCACCAACTTGAACACGAGCTTCTGAAGGCCGTCGGCCGTCTTGTTGCCCTTGATCGTGACGTCCACCCCCTTCAAGCCGTTCGTGCCCTCGCCCCAAACCAGGTCTTGGTCGGCCACGCTCCACTCGTAGATGGTTCCGTCGTCAAGCGCCGTGGACGCGTCCGCGTCAATGTCCACGTGCGCCTTCGCCACGCCTGACACGCCGCCCGTGCGACGGACGTAGAAAGTATAAGTCCAGTCCACGTATTCGTCTTTTCCCCTCTCCCTCACCGTCTTTGAGGTCGATTCAAAACCGATGTTCCCCGGATTCCATTTCTGGAACCCGAACTTGAGGCCGGGCCCGTCGTCGGCGAGCATCAGTTTCGCCTTGCCGCTCCGCTTGGCCGTGTAAAGCTCCGTGGCGGCGTCATAGTCTAACGCGGCGGCATTCCCCGCATCCGCGCCGTCCAATCCGACGAACTTGTACAGTTCTCCCTCTTCCAACGAGATCCAGACCTCCGGATTCCCGTCGGTGATCGACAGGACTTCCATCTTTTCGCCGGGGATGAACACGCTGTCGCTCGCAAGGGTGTACGGACAGACCGTGGAACCGGCCTTGGTGAACGCGAAGTAGGAATCCGTGGGGAAACCGTTCCTGTCCGTCGGGTACGACACCTTGACGCAACAGTCTGAAGACGGAAGCACGCACGAGACTTGACCCCCCGCTCCGCTCAAGTCGTTCGTCGCGATGGCGACCGGATTCTGCTCCGGATTGTCGGCAGACGCGTCGAAGACGCTCAGGATGGCCGGTGTCGACGCCGTGTCCGAAGACAGGGTGAACACGATCTCCGTCCCGCGCGGGGCGTTGATCCTGTACATGTCCGCCTGATCGGAAAACGACAGAGTGGACTCGATGACTTCGCGTCCGTTAATGCGGGACGCGGTGGTCACGTAACTGTCGTTGCGCTCCTCGTCCGCGTCGTCGACTTGCGCGAACATCTCGGCCGCACGCCGGATGAACGCCTCGGCGGAAGATGCGTCGATCGACGCGGTCGAGTTCGAGAACTCGTAGATGCGTCCGGCGATGGAACGGTCCGGCCGAAGCGCATACAGCGTCGGGACGCCCGGCCTATACGGATTCGTCACCACAAGCTTGTTGAACATGCCTGCCGCCAACTCCGTGTTGTTCGCCAAGGCGGACGCCGCGTCGGCCGGCTTGACGCCATGCCGCGACTGGTATGCGAGTCCGCACTGGTAACGTTCCCCCTCGCCCTTTCCGGTGTTCTTCACATAAATGTCGTTCGTCTTGCCGAGAACGGAATTCAAAAGGGCGGCAGACTTGGCCCCTGTCGGATCCGACTTGCCGACGTTCGGGATGTCAATGGCCACGAGCGCGACGTTGTTGGCGACGGCCCAATCCCTGAAAACCTGCGTGTCGAAAATGTGCCGTTCGGCCATCGCGCAGTCCTTGCACCAGAGGCTCCCTCCGACAAGCGCCAACAGGTGCCCGCCCTCCGTGTCGCGGGCTTTGGCAAGGGCCACCTGGAGGTCCATCGTCCACTCGCCGAAATTGAGCTTCTTTTTCGTCCGCTCTCCGATGAAAAGAGGGTTCTTGGGCGTATTCGCGACGGGCGGCACGATTGCCGCGTATGCCGTCTTCGCCTTCGTGTACTTCTCCGTCTTGAGCATCATCGTGACGTAGTTCGTAACCGTCGTGTCGGCGGCTCCGTACCAAGCCGAATCAACCGTCATCGTGTAGTTCTTGACCGTCTGGCCTTTGGACCAGAGAACCCGATTCGTGGTCACCCGGCCCGGGAAATTGCAGATCAGCATGTTCGTGGCCACGCCCGTGTTTTCCGTCGCGTTCGTCCGCGTGAGCGGCACGACGACGCTCGTGACGCTCGAACCGTATTCAAACTGCAGGCTCGCCGCCGGCCGCTCCTTTGCATTCTGCACGGTTTCGGCGAATTCGCCGTAGACGACGTTGGGGGCCGGGGACGGCGGCGTAAAATTCTTAAGAATGCCCGTGTCCTTGTTGGTGAGATAATTGATGATGAAACGCCCAGGCGGATTGTAGGTGTCGTAGTCGCCCTTCTCCATAAACGGGTAGCGTCCCGGATCCGACTCGATCTTGCTGTCCTCAATTTTGCAGGGGAATCCCTTTATTTGAAATTCCCCGTCCACCTCCGAGCCGGTAACGGACTTGTCCACGCCGCCTTGGGGCCAATAGATGCGGACATACGGCCACGGCATCGTCGCGTTTTGGTAGTTGCAACACCAATAGAAAGAAGTGCCATGGTAGCCCTCCTTGCCATCGGACGAAGGCCCCGCCCCCCAGTCTTGAGACGCATTGAGCGGCCCGTCCTTGACGTACCCGAAGTAGAATACGATGCCGCTCGTCTTGATCCAGTTGACGAACACAGGAGAGCAGACCGCATTTTCAAACTTAATGCAATGGGCGCAAAAGTCGCCATTTGACCAAACCGCGACGAGCGGCAGTCCATTCGCCACGGCATAAGCCCTGGCCTTCTCCAGATCAGCATGCCACTTGCCGGGCTGAACGTCTTCCCATCGCTCGGATCGCTGCCTCACGAGATCGTCGGTAATCGTCGCCCATGATGTGGCAACCGCTGCAAGGACAACGGCAATGACGCTTTTCGCTTGGGTTCTTTTCATGGTTCTCCTATCTTCGCCTCGCCGGCGACTTTGTCAAACAAATTGGTTCCGTTCGGGTACTCAATCACCGCCCGATCCGTCAGCATCACGCCCAATTTCTTCTGAGCGGCTTCATGTTTCCAAAGAAGCAGCTGCCGTTTCATCTGCTCGGGATTTTGATACTTCATTTTCTCAAACGCCTGTACCGTACACCGCGCGAGCGTGTACGTGTCGGGCGGTTCAGAACCAGGCGGTGCATCCCCCTTCCCCTTGGAGATCAACTTGACGATCGCAATCCCGTCATCAACGTCAACGGGATCGGATATCTCGCCCACGTGCGCGCCACGAAGCCATTTGTTCAATTCTTCATCTGCAGGGAATTCCTGCAACTCGAAAGTCCCCCACTTTCTGCCAAACTGGGGATTGACCGCTTCTGCGACATTTTTCGCCTCCGTTGCGAAATCCGCGCCTCCTAGAATGCGTGCCTTGGCCTCCTTGAGCCTCGCAACCGCCAGCGCGTTCAACCTGTCGGCATTTGCGTCAAATCTTGCGACGTCATCCTCGCGCTCCTTGAGTTCCGCATCGCTAACGTTCTCAAGGTCGTTCGTCGTCACGCTCTGGCGCAACATTGCGTCTTGCGCGTCAATGTATGGAATCTTCTTGAATAGCTTGCCCGCGTCACCGCCAATCTCCGTGGCCAACCGTTCAACAGTGGCATTCTTCCGGCCGAGGTGCGCGAGAAGCGCCTTGGCGGCCGCATCGACCTTCTCTTTAGGCGGCACAATACCCTTCTCGCTCGCGTATTGACGAAAAAGCTCGTGGTGGATCAACTGAAGCATGATGCCCGGACCAGCCTTGATGCGAAAGTCGTCCAGCTCCTCCTTCGTCATGTCAAAAGGATACTTGTTCGCAATGCGCCAGATGCCGTCTTGCAACAAAAGCTGAGCCTCGAAGTCGCGCCTCGTAATCTTCTCGCCATTGATGAACAGAACCGGATCCGACTCGTCGAGTTCCGTCATCCGAACAATCCTGTCGGCCGAAATGTAAACGCCCGGCTTCGTCGGATGCACTTCGCGGCTGCAACCGACAAAACACGCCAGAGCGCCCACAAGGACGCCTCCAAGCATGAAACTTTTAGACAATGCGGCCATTCGTTTGTATTTTATCAAAACCCATTTTGCGAAACAAGGTTAAAACAT
>JAEEGL012298295.1_pt1 | contig 19063 bp, 36 predicted proteins | sample 9134231 | NCBI WGS metagenome assembly JAEEGL01 (sample SAMN16246548, study PRJNA631951) | gut metagenome | biome: gut microbiome; feature: rumen; material: fiber-attached | host: Bos | place: Iran: Karaj | collected 2018-10 | reverse complement strand
CAAGTGCCGTTACCAATTTTTTTACAATTATTTAGCAGAAAATTTGTAAGCGCATCTTACCCGGGCGCTGATTACTGGCTGTAATTAGTCAGTAATCTTTGGCGCCCACAGCTTACCATCCACATCGGGATTGCGAGATAAACAGTAAAAATAAATTACTTTTTCAATGCGTACATCTTCCAAAGCAGTATGTTTTTCCTCAAAATCTTCTTTACCTGTAATATAACGATAAAGAATTTCTGCGGTAAAACGAGGCTGTCCCCAACAGGTAACATACCCATTATCATTACAATACTGAATGTAATCAATGTCATCTTTCAAAACAGCTCTTGCCATTTTGAGAGTGTCCAGCCATTCAGCGCCCCACGTCAGGACAAAACGGAATTTACTGGTAGTAATATATCGCTGGGTCAAATGGAGCGCACGATAGTCAAAACGAGCATTGTGAGCGCATACGGCATCACAATTATGATAACTATAAGCCCCATACAAACGCTGTTTAATACTGTACCATGACATTAAATCACGAGCGCCCATTTTAATTTCATCCCAATACTGCGGGATTTTATCAGCAAAGTAAGCGCTTTCCATCAATTCTTTATCAAGAAAAATGTCAGAGTTTACCATAGAAGCTTCATCAAGAACATCTCCATTTTCATTAAAAATCTGGAAGCCTACGTCATAAGCGATAGGGTCTTCAAGGCTATTAGTCGTTTCACAATCGAGCATCATAATGTTCATTGGTATTACCTCCTTTGTTTATATACTTATTATACGCCATAATGTTCGATTTGTCAATAGAGTTTTCAAGAAAAATTTCTTGATCAACATAATATTCTCGCTCTTTATGACATTCTTCATATTTAAGGTATACTGCTTGCAGGAACCTATAAACAAAATATAAACCTATTACCATAAGGCAAAACCAAGAGATAGGGTTATCAGCCATTAGGCGCACTTCCTTTCTGTTCTACTATTGGAATTATAACACATCAATGTGATTATGTCAAGCACTTTATGCGCCCGGGCGCGCTTTAAGGCTTTAATGCCTTAAAGCGTTTTGAATTTTTATGCAACGCGGGTGAAAGTAACCTTACCCTTTTCAGAGATACGCTCAACCTTTTTAAGGTTAATAAGATTATGCAAAAGGGATGTTACATACTGCGAAGAAGTCTGCTTATCCTTAAAACAGTTGAAATGGAGAATCATATCCGCAATGCTATACGCTTTACCAGTTTCCATTTCAGCAAAAAGTTTATCGGTCATAAGAACAGCGGCAGCCTGTTTAGCAGTAGGCTTGCGAGGGGCATCGGACTTCTTATCCGCCTGCTCAATCTTATGAGTCAGGAAGTCAACCAGCGTGTCAAGGTTCGGCTTGACGGTAGACTTATCACCAGCCTTGGAAACAGCCTCATACTTGGGCTCACCAGTCTGAATGAGCGAAATCAGAGCCTCAAAAGCCTGCTTCTGCGTAAAGGGGAAAGTAACACGAGTAGCCATAGTATCTACCTCTTTCATTTTTTTACCTACCAGATTCTAAAGCCTTTTAGTAGGACAAGGCTCCGTGGGTTTCTCTTTACCTTACATACTTATTATACCATAGGTCTGTGGTCTTGTCAAGGGGTTTTTCAAATTTCTTTGAAAAATTTTCGCAAGGCGTTGTTGTGTTTCTGTTATTACTCATTGGTTTCTGTTAGCACTCCGTCCATCGCCCCTTGACAATTATTATTATACTCTCTTTTGTGGGAAAGTCAATAGGTATTTTGAAAGTAGATTTTTTAACAATCTTTGACGCCCGGGCGTTAACCCCGAAAAAGTTCGGGATTACACCTTTTTTGCTCTTTTTTCAATCAGTTGGAGGTCAAATTCTTTATCATTACAAGAGAAGTGAATCATACGATTTTTGTTCGTGATTTCCACATCCCCGCAATAAATCAGCCCTTTTTCCCCCATATTGATTTCGCAGACATTTTCCAGATAATCCGCAAAAGCAGCTACAAGCGCTTCTTTCAGTTCATTCGGCTTGCGTTCCCGCTTGACCTCGCCGTGCTTTTTATGGTCAATCTTGCGGTTCATTTCCTGTACGACTTTTTTCTGTTCATCAGTCAAGTCATATTTGGTATCAACATCATCCTCAACATCACAGTCATACTTGATAAGGTCGATAGCCTCTTCTCGACTACACTTGTTACGTTTCATATAATCAAGGATAGTCTTTTCATTCATAATAGGTTTCGCCATCTTGATTTCCTCTTTCCCTTAATCTACATTCATTATAGCACGATACCCCGCTTCTGTCAAGTACCATTTATCATAAAATTCCATATTCGCAGGGTCATTAATTGTAACACGCTGAATCAATCCATCTTTTTCCATTTTAGACATTGTGCGTAAAAGTTCCCCATTGATAGAAAAAATTCTTGCGCCACGTGCGATAGAGCGTTTACGCGAACCAGGCCAACGATTAAGATAAGATAAAATTTTCTTTTCCATTTGATTTGATTCCTTTCCTTTTGGTATAACCATTATACACCCCTCTGCCGATATTTGTCAAGCCAGTTTCGGGAAAAAATATTTTGTTTATTTTTGTATATTTTGCCGATTGATTTTTTTGCTATTATATAATATAATTGAACTAGGGCGCCTGGCGCTAGTGGAGGAGGCGCTCTGTATAATTATCCATTCTCATTCAATCCGGGCGGTAAAGCGCCCCCGAAGGAGCGCCCACCACAAAAGAAAGAAAGAAAGGAGAGAAGAGAGGTTATTGGTGCGCGTGGGCGGACTTGAACCGCCGACTCCCTGCTTAAAAGGCAGGTGCTCTGCCGACTGAGCTACACGCGCTTATATTTGCGGTTTAAGGATAACCGCAAACCCCGCTGGGAAGCTTACTCCGCCAGAGCGAAGTAAGCTTTACCCTTTTCCTCGGTACGAACAATCTGACCAGTGCCCTTAGAACCAAGCTGGGACAGGAGAGCCGAAACACGCTGGGGAGAGGTCGTAGGCTCGAAGCAGTCAAAAGTCATCAGCATATCGCTAATGGTGTACTGCTTACCAACTTCCATATTGGCAAGGATGCCCTGCTTGGTCTGCTCATTTTTCTCCTGCTGGGGAGTCAGCTTACGGGGAGTGTCAGACTTTTTGGCATTCTGCTCAATACGATGCTCGCAGAACTCAATCAGCTTGTCGGAGTCAATCTCGACAATTTCCATGCCGTCTTTGGTCTTATTCTCATAAGTAGCCTTGCCAGTCTTGACAAGATTGATAACAGCGGAGAAAGCCTGATTCTGCGTAAAGGGGAAAACAACACGAGTTGCCATAGTATCTACCTCTTTCAAAAATGTTCCCTACCAGATTCTAAAGCCTTTTAGTAGGACAAGGCCTGTAAGTATCTCTCTCACTTACATTTACATTATAGCACACTTTGTGGGGTTTGTCAATAGGGTTTAGGAATTATTTTTATTTTTTTTATTGAGCCATAGGCAGTAGCTTTTCACGCGCGCACCGTCCAAATTGCGTCCTTGCTCGGCTCTTCCCTATCAACATCTTTATTATACTACACTTTGTGGGGCTTGTCAAGAGGGTTTTTTATTTTTTTCAGGTGGGCGCCATCACCATTTGAGGCACTTGTATTGCGGAAGCCTACCGCTTTCCCTCTTGACAATTATTATTATACTCTCTTTTAGCAGAAAGTCAATACCTTTTTCAAAAGTTATTTATTTAACAAGCGCCCGGGTAGTAAATACTTATTTGATAGTATTCATTTTTTATTTTCTATAATTATTATAATATATTTTTTTTAAATTTTCAAATAAAAAAATTTTGATGGGGCATTAAATAACCCCATCAAATTTAGCTTCACGATAAACCCATTCACTTTGTGGGATTCGCCAAGGATTCCCAATAATACCGCGATTATTAACAGGAACTTTTTTCCAACAGTAAAGCATAATTTCAACTTCAATTTCTACATCCTCAAGACCAGTGTGCGACTCTTCAAATGTAGGCAAATTGCGCAGATAACTATAAACAATTTCCGCATTTGTGCGCACATTGCCAGCAGGAGAATACCAACCATTTTCATAGGCTACCTTCTGGAAGTCTCTGGAAGAACAAACAGTCTCACAAGCAAGACGCCAAATATCAATGAAATTAGTTTTGCGGGGGAAAAAGTATTTATCTTCACCATTAGAAAGTAAACGAGTGGTATAGTTAAGTGCGCGGCAGTCGAATGAGCAGTTATAAGCAGCAACATCAAAGGCATTATATTTGAACATCCACTGCCAAATAATTTTCTTTGCGGTGGAAAGTTTTACCAGCTTGCGTTTACCAGCTTTGATATCTTCATAATACTGTGGAAGTTTCTTCGCATAGTAGGCACTCTTCATCAAATCAGGCATATCCAGAAATACATCTGCGATAACCCAGCTTACACGCTCTATAGTATTACCATAGAGATCAACAATCTTTGCGCCGAGGTCATAAATAGTAGGATTCTTCTCAACATCGCCAGCAGTTTCTACATCAAGGACAAGAATGTACTTTTTGTTCATAATTTTTAATTCCTTTCTGTTATGGGGCGCATCTTCATTTCCCTCATCAACAATATTAGTATACTACAGATAAATGAATTTGTCAAGAGAGATTTTATGTATTTAGCGCCCGGGCGGCTACCAATTAACATAGTCGGTAACCATTTGCCCTAATGTCAATTTTTAATTCATTCATACATTCACTCCAGCCAAAAGTGTGAATTAAAATATAAAGAATATTTACAAAGGGCAAACTTGAAATACACACTAAACGTAAAGACAAAATAAATATGTCTATAAGATCAACTGTAATTTCACCATTAAAGCATCTAATTACAGCAATTCTTTTGAGAGCGAATAAAAGCGCTGAAAAGATAAATGCGAAAATATAAATAACTAAAACAACATTTACATTTATGTTCATTTTTTATCCTCCTTATCTTGACGTATCTACACCACATAACATCATTACATAAATGATATTTATAAAGGCTTCGTTTCCAGTTGCCCCCATATCATCAGGGATTGCCGCATACACAGAAGGGTACAGTTTTTCCAGACCAGAAAGAAACATTCCGCCCCAATTCCCACCACAGCATACGCAATGGTCAAGAAATTCTTTTGTACCACCGCCAAACGGAGTGGTATACCGAATGAAGCAAGCCTCATTTACGACTTTGCCGCCAACCTCAGCGCCCCATCCATTAATGATATGCTCTTCTGCTTCACGAATGTCCTTTGCTGTAATCATTTTTATACTCCTTCTCTATACAGTTCATCTACAGTTTTTGCTACCACATAACAGGTATCAGGGTCAATCCCGCAGTTCTTACGTAGAGTATCAGCGTCAAGAACAGTTCCGTTATAAAGAGTTGTTACACCCCATATCCCATTAAGGTCTTTTACTTTCATCCAATAATTGGCGCTTCCCTTAAAGCATACAATAGAACCAGCGGGCACATCACAAAGGTACATTTGTTTTATCTCCTTTCCTTTTGGTAATTTTATTATACTACTGGATTAAAAGAATGTCAATAGATTTTTGAAAGTTATTTTTTTAACAATGCGCTCGGGCGGGCTGGGGTAGCCCTTATTTAAGTTCTACCCCAAGTAAATTATACTGATTACCAGTTTTAAGGAATTCTTCAAAAGTTTGAATTGTAAGTTCATTACAAAATCTTTTAATAGAACAAAAGACTGTGCTTGAACTACCTATCATGAGAGAATGCTGAGTGGAAATAGTTTCATCAGGTACAAGAATAATTGTAGGAATGCAAGCCCCATAAGCGAAACCGATTTCCCAAGCTGTGCCAGTGTCGCTATACAGACCATAGTCAATAGCAACCACTACATCCGCTTTTAACAAGGCTTCAATGTCAGCATCAAAAACCTTTTTCCCCCACTGATGGTTAGTCATTTCCCAACCAGAAAGCCCTAAGTTAAAATCCTGTGGGTCAAGAATTTCTACATCGTTGCGAAAACTAAGAGCCGCCTTAACAGTAGATTTATCATTCTTCTGCTTATCGGTAAAAAACGGAGCCGCAAAATAAACTTTCATTTTTTTATTCTCCTTTCCTTTTGTAGTTTTATTATACTACTGGATTAAAAAAATGTCAATAGGAAATTAAAAGTTATTTATTTAACAATTTAATCGCCCGGGCGGTTAGGGGTAGGTAATTACCTACCCCTTGGATTGGTTTACCAATTCTCGATAAGCCAATTCTGATACCGCTTTTTGAAGCTGATTGCACCGGGGTCAGCAACCCAGCTATTATACTGACCAAGATACTGGACAATATAACCACGTTTATCAACTTCACAAGTAATGTAGCTTTCATTAAGTGCATCCTTGCGACGAATAAACACTACATGAGTAGTATTTTTAATACACTTTTCAAGATACATACTATACACACAGTTATGCTGTGCATCGCCCTCTGCCTTAAATTCCTCAGTGGTAGTAGGGATAATTACCTTAAAAGTATCATCCTCAAACAGCAGGGCGTTTCTTTTACTTGCGTAATTATTAGCAAGTGCCGCCATGTCATACTGCTTTTTATTAGCAATATAGGTACGCTTTACATCCAGATACTGCCGATAAAAGTCAGACTTTTGCGGCTTGATACCAGTGGTTTCGCACCAGTCAAAGAAAGTGGTAAGCAAATTACTTGCGACATTTACACCAACGATATCAACCAGACCACGCGACAAAAAATACATGGTATAAGGGAGATTTTCCGGAAGTGCCCACTTTGTAGTGTAAATCCCATTATTTCTTACTAAGTAATACTGAATAAAAGAGATTGTATCAGCACTCAAATGCTCAGTATCAATGTGGTGCTGGGAGCAGTACAATTCAACCCCATAAAATTTGACAAAATCGTCAATCTCATTAGAATGATTTTCATTGTACCATTTGGTAAAAGCCTTGAAGTTGTCGCTAATAAACTTCAAATTAGAGTTAGAAAGATTCCAGCGGTCAGGCACGCATCCTAAACTTGCCATCTTATCCATCGTCTGGAACAGGACAGCCAGCTTTGCATAATAGCTGGGATTTCTCAGCATGTAATAATTCTTTTCATCCCGCACGCCATAATCATGAGGGGAATTGCGGATATAGGACATAAGACGAACGACAGCGAGGTCATCTCTGGTATCATGTCCATCAATGAAAGTACCAAGACCAGTCGGGAAAGACTTAACAGCGTTACCCTTGGGGGAAAGGAAGATACCAGTATTAACGTCAAAGCTCCACACTTTACCCTCGTCATTGGTAAAATACACCATGTTACGCTCTTTGCAAACAGAATAATAAGTAGCCATTTTTTTATCTCCTTTTCTTTTTCTTTGTGATTTAATTATATCATGCCTTTTCTTTCTTGTCAAGAGGGATTTTAACTTTTTTGTGGGGAGTCCATTTTGTTTTCTTTCCCTTTGACAATTATTATTATACTCTCTTTTGGTAAAATGTCAATAGGTTTTTAGAAATTATTTTTGGCAATCTTGCGCCCGGGCGGTTAGCCTTTACTAATTAGAAATAAATAAAAAACCTTGCGGAGGGCCCCATCCGCAAGGAAAAAATAATGGAGAGCCGAAGCCCTTTATCCATCTTTTATTATGTGGCCCTTTTTATCTCAGAAAAGCCAGAAACTGACTGAAAAGGGGCCGAAAGGCTCGACCCCTTAGGAGCCTTTAAGTTAGGCAAGAGTGTAGTAGTTCTTGCCCTTGACCTTAGAGGTTACAATCCGCTCACCGAGCAGAGCCATGAGGGGGGACAGGCGCTGGGGAGTAGCCCCCGCCAGTTCAGGCAGGAGAGCCGCAATCTCGGCGTTGCCGTAGGTCACCCCCGGCTCCATAGTATCACCAATGCGAGTGGCAAGAGCGGCGCGCTCAAGCTGGGCCTTGGTCGGGCCCTCGGCCTTGGTAGCCGAACGAGCGGCCTGCTTCTCACGGAGAGCGGTCAGCTTCTCCACGACCTCACCAACAGACACCGGGGCATCCTCTTCCTTGACGGCAGGGATGGCAACCTGAGCGGCGTCAATCTGAGACAGAACGGACAGAGCGAAATCAATCGCAGAAACATAGGACAGCTTACGAGACATAGTATCTACCTCTTTCAAAAGTGTTCCCTACCAGATTCTAAAGCCTTTTAGTAGGACAAGGCTCAGTGGGTTTTCCTTTACCTTATATTTATTATAGCACAGGCTTCCGGTCTTGTCAAGGGGGTTTTTCAAATTTCTTTGAAAAATTTTTCAAGCCGCCTCAGTAGGGAACGCGCTGTTCCTGCGCTGATAATGCTGGGGTCTTACCTCTCTTGCCCCCTTGACAATTATTATTATACTCCTTTTTGCGGGAAAGTCAATAGGTTTTTCAAAAGTTATTTATTTAACAATCTCAACCGCCCGGGCAAACTTCACCACATTAAAGCGGTGAAGTGGATTTTAATATTCTTCAAGAGCCGCATGACCGAGATACATCCCGCACCGATTCTCCAATGGGATGTTTCCCCAAATAGACTCTGAAAGTTTGTCCATTCTTTCATCATCTTCTTCGGTCAAATCTCGCCATCTTTTAGTTTTAAGTTTAATAAACTCATCAGGAATTTCAACTTCTTTTTCAACTTCGGCAATATAAACAATTTTTCCTTTCATTTCTACCACCTCTTATAAATTTTTAATCACCAACAAAATCATAAAATTTATTAGTGATTTCACAAGATTCAATCCACACCAACGGAGTTCTGTGGAGATCTTCTTTCCAACGGTTGATAACCGCTTGTTTTTCTGCTTCTACTGCTTGCCGTGAAGTAGAGCAACCGAGAGCCTGGGCTTCACCTGTTAGGATATACAATACATAAATAGTCATTTTTACCACCCCTTAATAAAATCTTCGAGCGCCCACATATCAAGGTCAGGATGCTTTTCAATAAAAGCCTTTGCTTCGCAGTATCCGTCAAACTCACCAAGGCAATCTTCATTCCCTTCAAGCGCATAACACAACCAGTCAAAAGCATTGCCATACGCAATCGCGCCCCAAAACTCGTTATGGTTTCTGTGCTCCTGTTCGCGGAGTAAGAACATAACGGCAATCAACTTCATCATTTCATTCATTTGTTTTACTTCCTTTCCTTTTGGTAATTTTATTATACTACTGGATTAAAAGAATGTCAATAGGAAATTAAAAGTTATTTATTTAACAATCTAATTGCCCGGGCGCCGAATGATTATACAGGCGTCCCCGCATAATCATTCATTACTCTTTTCCTTTTCAACAATAAAGTTTGCAACCTTTACTGGGCTTTGTTTTTTCCCGGTCACAGTGGGAGAAACAAATGACCTAAACAAATCGTTCTGCGTGGTTTCATTAGGGCCGAGTGAATACCACGAAAGCAAGTTATTGCGCGTGCCCTCCAGTAATCAATCTATCAATAATAAATACAATAACACACAGAAATTTATTACGGCCTATCTCTTGTCCTATACATTCGGCTTTTACCCCCTATATCCTGCGTAGTCCAAAATGATCGGCTTATTATCAAGCCAGCCAGTATTACTATTATGTAAATCATTTACATGATTTTCAATAGTCCATGCTTCAAAGGAACGGCAAAACTTTTTGCCATAGAGTTGAAGCACACGCGCCATCCAACGACGGCTAATGCGTTCACCATCATAACACTCATGGGTAATTTTGCGAACGATAGGAGTATGATTGGGAATATTACGACGGCTAAGGTAAACATCATAATTGCCGTTATAATCACCATCACTGGTAGAAAAAGAGTATTTAGGCTGTTTATAAATGGCAATCCCCGTAGTGGTAGTATAATAAAGTTCGATAGGGAGCAAAATGCGCTCGACACGAAACTTTTTTGCGCTTTCATAAGCGCGAATTTCTGCCTGACAGTAATCTTCCTTGCAATAGCCATAGCGGGGAATTTTCAGCACAAAGTTTTCGCGCTTGAAAATAACTGCATAGCGTGTTTCTCCAGAGCTAATGCAGATTTCATGGCGGTGAGTGTTTTCAAATTCATCAAGACAATCACCAATGCTACAGTAATCAGCATCACAATTTTCAAGGACAGAAATCAGTTCATCAATAAGAGCGTTCATTTTGTTCCCTCACTTTCTGTATTTATTATAGCACAGAATGTCTAAGGCGTCAAGAGGTTTTTTCAAATTTCTTTGGGAGTGCCGCTTCTTTATCTCCATTCGCCGTGGCCTTTGGCTTGCTATTCCCTCTTGACAATTATTATTATACTCTCTTTTTTGGAAAAGTCAATAGGTTTTTATTAATTAAATTTTTAACAATTCGCGTGCCCGGGCAAAGGTGGTAGTTTTTACCACCAGTTGCCAGGGCCAAAATGTTCAAATACCCACCAGAAAGGATAGCAAATAGCCATAACGAGAAGATAAAGAAGAATAAAGGGCAGAAGTAAAATGCGCAGTTCAAGCCCTCTCCGCAATGCCCATTTAATTGTAGTTCCATTTATACTTTTATGAACAATTAGACAGTGGAGAATAGCAACAATACCAAAACGCATTTTCTTCCCACACGCTTTACAAGTGATTGGAAAATCAAAATAATACTTTAATTCATTAAACATTTTTTATTTCCTTTCTTAAAGAGAAATTACCCTTTCAGTAATCTCAATCAGGTTATACCATCCATAACCCTCAATTCTTACATAATCCTTATAAGCCTTGACAGCTTCATCCAGATTAGTATAAACCTTGTTAAAACGGTAAGTCTCACAGATACCCTCATCATTTATCCAATGGTGATCAATCTGCCATCTTGGACTCTTCATCCTACGCCACCTCTTTCTTAAAAGATTTGCGGTCATACGACCCCTTGCCCTTCTTAGCAGTCACACGACCTGCCTTGCGACGAAAAGCGAGATACTGCTGAAGCTCCTCGCCAGTCTTTTTATTCATACGTTTATCAAAGTTCTCCATTTTTTAAGTTCCCCTTTCGTTCTTTGTGCTTTTATTATAGCACACCTTTTATTCCTTGTCAAGCACTTTTTTCAAATTATCTTTTACATCCTCATTGAACATCAAATGAAATACCGCTTTCAAATGTTGTTCAGTATTAGAATGAGGATACTTCGCTACTTCTTTCAAGAACCAAGTTTTAAGTTCAGTCTCAGTATAAGTCATTGTCTTTATTTCTCCCTTTCTTTTTTATGATTTGATTATAACACATCTTTTACCTTTTGTCAAGCCTCTCTTTCAGCGCCCGGGCTTTAACCCTGAAAGAGTTAAAGCGACGTAAAGTGAAATCTGTCAGGGTTTATTAAAGTATAGGTATCATCATAATCTTCATAAGTGACAGTTACTGCCATTTCAGTCAATTTAGTGAAAGCATCTATAAAGTCTTTAATTGCTTTTTGTTCTTCTGCTTTAACACGGCGATCTATTTCATCATAAATTTCGGCTTTCATCTGATTAAGTTCTTCCATAGTCATATTTGCGAAATTCATTATTTTATCTCCTTTTCTTTTTCTGGTATTAATATAGCACAGGATTTACAAAATGTCAATAGGCTTTTTGAAAATTCCTTCATTTTCCCAATTGTCGGGAGTAGAATAGCATGAATCCTCATCCCGTAGGAGGGCATCACAAATAGGCCCAAATGGGCAATCTTTACATCCAAACCAAAGGCCTTCTTTATCGCAACCTTCAATAATCATTTTCATTCCTATAGCAATTTGTTCTTTCCAATCCATTTTTATTTCTCCTTTTCTTTTGGTACTATTATAATAACACATTCAATTAAATTTGTCAAGATTTTTTTCTCACGATGAAAAAGTTATTTTTCTAACAAATCGCCCGGGCGATTAGGCAAGGTTAATCCCTTGCCGCCATCGCATCTATTAGGGCATCCATCTCATCATCGTTGAAGGTGACTCCCTTGCCCATTTTAGTATGGTCTTCATTCCATGAACGAATATCATACTTGGGTTTCCCTCCATTCCATGCAACTCGATTGAGTTCAAGAGCCCAACCGCCACGGACAGAGAGCACGGCAATTTCCTCAACAATGTCATAAGTAATCTTATCTTTCATAATAATTCCTCCTTACTCTTTATTATGTCTACCAAAGATACCACGAAGAATCATGTATACAACGGTAAAGAGTAGCACAAGCGGCCAGCTAAAAGCAACAGTCCAGCCACCAATGGCTGTGATGCCAATTGCTTTCAAGCCCCAACAGAGAAGCCATACGAGTCCAGCATTAAGCAGAAAACTAATAGCATAACCAATCAAAAGTCCAATCACAATCGCCATTTTTTTTATCTCCTTTATTTATTTTCTGTATTTATTATAGCACAGGTTTAATCTTCTGTCAAGTCCTCATAACAAGAAAACTTGAAATGCGTATACCAGTGGAAATGCTTATTACACTTGGGGCAATGGCCTGTTTCCTTAACATCAGCATAATCAATGCCAATGTCATAATCTATTACGTCATCGCTTACAAGATACACAAAGCAGTCAGGGCAAATAAGTTCCATTATCTTACAATTCCTTTATCTACAAAATAGCTAATATGTTTAGCATAACAATTTTTATTAAGTCTTTCACATTCTTTATCGGCATCTTCTTTGTTAGCAAAGATAGCTTCAAGATAGGTGCCGCCACCATCCTCAGGCCAATCATTAACATCTTCCCAAATTAAATATACATAATCCATTATTTTTATCTCCTTTTCTTTTGGTACTATTATAATAACACATTCAATTAAATTTGTCAAGATTTTTTTCTCACGATGAGAAAGTTATTTTTCTAACAATCTTTGCGCCCGGGCTTTCTGGAATTCTTTGGAAATACTAAAAAACTTGGGGCTATTTTTAACAGTCCCAAGTATATTCGCCCATATAGGGATCAAAACCCTCATCCTCGTTATAACCCCAGTCATCCCAGGCGCCATAGTCCTCTTCAACGACATCTCCATCATCCCACCAACAAGTAGCAACGAGATAACCAGTATAGCTGTCCCAGATTGAGGCAAAAGTAGCCTGTTGACGCACATCAATCTCTTCTTCTGCATAGGCGAGTGCGTCATCAAGAGAACCGAAATTCTCAACATCATACTCATTATCGCCAGAGTGGAAAGTGATACCAAAAGAAGTGGCACAGTTTTCAATGTGAATCTTCATTTTTTATTCTCCTTTTTATTTTCTTTTCTATCCCCTTGGGACAATTATAGTATAGCAGATGTTACGTTGTTTGTCAATAGTTTTTTTTGATTTTTTTAATAACGCCCGGGCAAGTTGGGATTAGTCTTTGCTAACCCCAAGAATCGAGATAATTTCGTCTAACATATCAGAAGGTGAATTATCTTTTTCATTACAGAAGCGCGCGAAAATACATTCATCACATTTGTTGCAGTTTTGGCAGGCTTCGTCAAGGCGTTGAACCATTTCTCTCAAAAAGGTTTTTTCATTATCAGAAAAAACGTCAGGGCGTGGATTAAAAACAGGTGTAAACATTTTTTACTCCTCCTTAGTCAAAAATATCACGCTGGCAGGCGGGACAAAGATGACTAATCAACTGCTCACGCTCAGTAGCAGAGAGATAGGGGAAAGCATCCTGTGTTAGCATGCCATCATCCCAGTCCCAGTAATCCATCTCATTAACTTCGACTTCATGCCCACGACCGCAGAAAGGGCACTGGAGAGAAACGCAAACTTCCTTATAGTTCATTCTCATTTTATTTACTCCTTTTCTTTATTTCTGTATTTATTATAGCATGTCTTTTGGATGTTGTCAAGTCTTTTTTAGAATTTTGTCAGAGGGCGGTTTCAGACCCTTTCGGAGGACTTACTACTAATGCCTCGTAATTCTTCCCTCTGACAAAACTTTTTGTGGATTCTTTGGGATTCCTGCACTTTTCGTTTTCCCTCTTGGAACCGTCTAATGTTGTCACCCACCCGCTATGCCTGCGGTAAACCAGTAAACCAAAGGTCAATCGTACATTTACTTTCCCATTATCTTTTTGAAATGGGATTCGTCTCCGACTGGACTATATTCTCAAAGTCATCAACACACATTATTTGGTACTCAAAGGGACGATGTTGACTTCCCTCCAAAGTTCTTCGGTCATGGCCACTCCCTTGGAACAATTATAGTATAGCAGATAGACGCAAAAATGTCAATAGGTATTTGCCGAAAAATTATGAACTTTTTATGAACGCGCGCCCGGGCAATCGAGGTAGATTATTCATCTACCTCTACTTCAATGTGATCGTAGTCGATATCAATAATATTAATATCAGCATCATCGAACTTTCTGCGAGCTTCTTCTTCACTTATAGCCCAACATCCCCAAGACCATACCCCACTAAAGGTATAATACATTCTTTTGGGCTTAGGCTTTTGATAACCCTGAATTCGCATATTATGAATAACAATTCCACCGTATTCAAGAGCTACCCTTTCTGCTTCGTGTCCATCAGTATACGCTCCAAGAAAGGTATAATGGTCAGCATTAGGAATTGCTACCACAAATTCATAATAGGGAGCATCGACAGGCATGTTTCTAATATCCATTTTTTATTATCTCCTTTTCATTTACTATAATTAGTATAGCAGGAATAGCTTGTGTTGTCAAGTCTTTTTAAAAATAAAATCTATCCAAATCAAAATATTTAAAATTCTCAGGATTTATACGATAGTTAAAATAAAGAAACTCTTCAAAAGCCATAGTAAACTCATAAAAATAGTTCTCGTCAACAGAACAATTAAACATTTCATTAGCCATAAACTCATGAAAAAGTTCTGCTTGAGTTTTGCCCGGGCAAAGTGCTACAAGCTCCGCAATGTGGTTATTAAATTCTTTCTTCTGGTCTTTAATAGTAACAATCATTTTTTATCAATTCCTTTTCTTTAATTTTCTATAATAATTATATAATTTTTTTTTAAAATTTTCAACCAAAAATGACAAAAGCGCCCTAAAAAGGACGCTTTGCCAAAAGAGAAAGAAAGAAAGGAGAGAGGAAAGGTATTGGTGACCCCTGGGAGGTTTGAACTCGCCATTTTCAGGTTGAAAGCCTGATTACCTATCCAATTAGTAGAAGGGGCCATAATAGGTGCGGGGTGGATTAGTCGATTACCACCATCTTACAGCTACTAACTGCATATCCTAAACAATTGGAAGACCCCACCATTTTTAATTAGTTCCCAATTGTTACCATTCCACATGCCCTTGTGTTCTGGTGTCTGGTGTTGTGGGAAAACCTACCAGCACTTCCCGCCTCAATGGGCGCGGTGTCCAGCGCTCTCTGTAAGCCGTTGCTCGCTTCTTGGGGGCTGCGTCCCCCTCACTATCCCACGCAGTTGGATAGATGGCATAATTTCTTTTCATTACTAAGTGTAAAGATTTCTTCGTTTCAGGACGTTGCCGCGGACGCCTTACTTATCCCGTCCTCTTTACACTTTTATTATACCACAGGTTCGTGGTCTTGTCAAGAGGGTTTTCCCGCAAAGCGCTCACATTGGGATTTTCTTATGATGGCGGCGTTGACTCACCCTTCTCCATCTCCCTCTTGACTGTATCCATTATATCACAAACCTGTAAGTTTGTCAAGGGGTTTTTCTTTTTTATCAAGAATTTTTTCTACGGAACCCCGCACGAAACACCCACGCGGTCATTTTTTCTTTTGGGCTGTATCTCGTATCTCCCCTTGACAATTATTATTATACTCTTTTTTCTCTAAAAGTCAATCCCTTTTTCAAAAGTTATTTATTTAACAATCTTTTGCCCGGGCGCAATTCCTACCCATAGGGTAGGAACCGCATAAGGAGAAAAGAGAAAGAAAGGAGAGAAAAGAGAAGTATTGGTGCGGGTAGCCGGACTTGAACCGGCACGACCTTGCGGTCAACAGATTTTAAGTCTGTGGTGTCTGCCTATTCCACCATACCCGCATGTAGAAAGGGATCGCTGATGCCTCTTGTCATCAAGGCTCTTATGTCAGGCGGGCTGTCAGCTCAGCGCCCCGTTGTTTTTAGGCCAACAACTAAACCAGTGTTTCATATTCCACACACAAGCCACCCACTTTTTCAACGTAGGACTCGCTTCTCTTTTATTGTGACGTTTTCAGGCAGAAGAATCATTCCTGTTGAACTGGAACGAGGGGGACTTGAACCGCCCACTGGTTCTGTGCGATTTTCGCGAACTCGCACTTCACCTGTCTTTCCACTTAACTGCTATCGTTCCTTATTTACATTTACATTATATCATACCTTTTAGGGGTTGTCAAGAGGGTTTTTGAATTTTTTTGAAGAGTTACCATCACGGCGAGGAAATCCGCCTGCTTGTTATCTCTCCCTCTTGACTGTATTCATTATACCACACTTAACTGATTTTGTCAAGAGGGCATTTTGAATTTCATTTTGAAAAACAAGGGGATTCCTTTTTATCGGCGGGAACATTCTTCCCTCTCTCCGCTTGACTCGCGATTCAAGAGGATTCCCCTTGGTCCCATAGAGTAGTGGTATGGCGGCTGCATCACCCTATCTGGCGCGCTTCTGAGGGCTTCCCGCTTCTCTTCGCTTTCCCTTGGAACAATTATATTATAGCAAATGATTCTCGAAATGTCAAGAGGGTATTCTAAAAAATCAATTGATAATTTCTTAACAAATCGCCCGGGCGGTTAGGCTGGGCTTACTTGTCGCCCAGCCACATGTAAAGAAGAATGACTACTACACCGCCAAGAATACCATACACCCAAACGGTCATTTTAAAAACTCCTTTCAAAATATCATTTCCTTTTGGGACATTTTTATTATAACATAAGAAAAGGGCTTTGTCAATAATGAATTGAAAACTTTATTAATATTTAAGTCGATACTGTAATTCACACTCGACAGGAGTCACCATAGTAGAAGGAGGAAGCATAGCAGGAGTGTTATGGGGTATCCATTCTCTGCCTTCAAAGGGCAAACAGAATTCTCGACCGAAAACTAAATCCAAAGGAAAATCATGCCCATTACGAGAAGCAATCATGCCAATTCTCGAATCAAAAATAAAAGTATCCCCTAATTTAAGAGAAGAAAGAGGAACTTCCCGTACTTTTTTACCTACTTCAACAACCTTCATTTTTTTTCTCCTTTCTTGGTTTTGAAAGTGTTATCCTATATTTAACATTTTCAAAAATGAATTCAAATTCTCGTTCAGGATTTATAACAGTTAAATTTAATCCATCGTGATGCAAAGTATCTTCAAAATAATCATCTATACTATGATAAAGAATAGAAAGAAGTAAAAGTTTTGCCCCATCGGGTTCACGTTCGCGTTTGCGCGGAGCAGTTTCTTTCTTGCGGTCGGCTTGCCGCATTTCTTTTTCAATTTTCTTCTGTTCAGTAGTCAATTCGGGCAGGTTATCTTCTTCTTCATCTTTATAAAGCTGTTCTGCTTCTTCTCTGGAAAGGCCAAGTTTTTCCATGTAATTTAGAATCTGCTTTTCTTTATTCATCATTCTATCCCCTTTCTGTATCTCCATTATACTCTCACTCTTGGCATTTGTCAATTAGTCAAAATGCACAAAAATGCCCGGGCTTTTAAGCCCCATTTAAGGGGCTTAAAGGGCTTTCAAAGCCCCGATAATATCGGTAACATCCAGAGCCAGTCCAGTCCAGTTTTCACGGTTTTTTGCTTCATCATCGAACAAAATATCGTTGTCAGAGTGAGCAAAGACCTGCTTGGGAGTGCCGTAGGGGACAACATGGATTTCGTCAAAATCCACAGACGGCAGGTGCTTGGACAGCCACGCATACTTGGCGGCAGTCACAGCGGCGTTATAATCAGGAGTGCCAGTCTTGGAAGTCCAGCTAATCACGCCTATTTCATAGCCCTGCTTCTGGAGCTTGTTCAGCATCCTTGCCAAAATAGACAGATTCACCAGCGGACGGGCAATCAGATAGGGAGTAGGGTCACTTGCCCGAAGCATAGGAAGCCAATTTTCTACACCATACAGGTCGGCAATCGTTCCATCCATGTCAAACCAAATCGTCATTTTTATCAATTCCTTTCTTTATCTTTTGTATATATATTTTACCAAATTTTTTTATATTTGTCAAGTCAGCATATTGTACAAATTGGAGCGGGCGGCTTTGTGCATATTGCCGCCCGGGCATATGATTACATCATAGAGGCAAACCACTTTGCCATATTGCTTTCGCAACGCTTGGCACGAACCTTGACACTACCAGTGCCCTGTCTGTCGCTATGATTGCTTTCACGCTCAATTTCACAGAACATCTTGACGAACTTCTCAAATTCAACAATATTCATGATATATGCAGTCTCACCGAGGACATATGCAAAACGATTGCTGTGAGTGGTACGAGCATATACGTCCCATATGTCGTTGATGGTGTCCTTGCCTTCGCACAGTGTGCCACTCATAAGGGTGAAGTGGTATGCCTTTACGCTGATATGATAGCCCATATACTCAATATCAGAGGCATGATTATATGCCTTGCCATCATGAGCAAGGTACTTTTGTCCGCAAGCGGCGGTCATATTAGCCTGTGCGCGGATACCCTTATTCTTAATAGTGGTAAATACATCAGGAACGAACATGGTTGTCATAATTTTGTAACTCCTTTTTAATCTCTTTGTTTCTTGTTCTCTCTCTCTTGCTTACAGTATTAGTATAACACCATATCCCGCGCATGTCAATACTAATTATCCATATTGTTTTATATTGTTCCCACTTTGTAATCTCCTACTGGCCATATAGGTTTTAATGCATTAGTGATTTAACGTACTAAAGTATATATACCTACTGGGCATATAGGTTTAATGCTTTAGCGCGCTAAAGTATACTACCCCAGTAGGTTTTAGGATTTAGCGTGGTAGCACTTTAACGTGCTAAATCGTTAACAATTTATCGCTTTAGCGTGTTAAAGCGGAAAACGGCCCGCAGCGCTGGTTTGCGGGCCGCCGAAAATGCAGCTTTATACGCTTTTGATGTATAAAGTTGCATTATACAAAGAGTAATAAAAATGGGGCGGGCTTTTTGT
>JAEEGL014398554.1_pt1 | contig 19064 bp, 19 predicted proteins | sample 9134231 | NCBI WGS metagenome assembly JAEEGL01 (sample SAMN16246548, study PRJNA631951) | gut metagenome | biome: gut microbiome; feature: rumen; material: fiber-attached | host: Bos | place: Iran: Karaj | collected 2018-10 | reverse complement strand
GCTTTCGTAAGCTCAATATCAAAACCGGCTTTTGTGCCGTCACAGTCCATTGATGTGAGCAGGATTTCACCGGCTCCGCGTTTTTCCGCCTCCACGGCCCATTCGACAGCATCAATGCCCATGTCCACCCTGCCGCCGTTTTTATAGATATTCCAGCCGCCATCAGCGCGCCTTCTGGCATCTATCGCCACCACCACGCACTGGCTTCCGAATTTTTCCGCCGCCTCGGATATGAGCTCCGGACGCATTATAGCAGCAGAATTGATGGATATCTTATCTGCACCCTCTCTTAACAGCATCTTGAAATCATCCACGGTCCTGATGCCGCCGCCCACAGTGAAGGGTATGAAAACCTGCTCCGCCACACGGCGCACCATATCCACCACCGTATTCCTGCCGTCGCTGGATGCGGTGATATCCAAAAAGACGACCTCATCCGCACCGGCTTTGTCATAAGCTGCTGCGATCTCCACAGGATCACCTGCATCTCTTAGGTTTACGAAATTTACGCCCTTGACAACACGACCGTTATTGACATCAAGGCACGGTATTATACGCTTTGTAAACATGAATACTCTCCTACTGAATCACTATATCAAACCACTTAACTCACACCCTGCAGAAATTATCCAATATCTTAAGCCCCACCTCCGAACTCTTCTCAGGATGGAACTGGCATGCGAAGACATTGTCCTGCTCCACAGATGCGTGGATCTCCGTCCCGTAATATGTTTTTCCCTTCACTATATTAGGATCATCAGCCTTCAGATAATATGAGTGGACAAAATAAACATAGGGTTCCTCTCCCACACCTTTGAAAAGCCTGCCGTCATTCACAAGCTCCAGGGAGTTCCATCCGATGTGCGGTATCTTAAGTCCTTCGGCATCCGGGATCCTCAAGATCCTGCCCTTCAAAAGACCGATACCCTCCACCCCGGGACTCTCCTCGCTGCTCTCAAAAAACAGCTGAAGTCCGAGACATATACCTAACAGCGGGATCTTTCTGTCCGCAACCTCTCTGATAACATCCGTAAGACCAGATTCATTGAGTTTCTTCATGGCATCCCCGAATGCTCCGACACCGGGCAGAATAACATGATCCGAAGCCAGTATCCGGTCTTTGTCCTTGGTGACCACCGGATCCTGCCCCAGCTTTATCAATGCCTTTTCGACGCTCTTTATGTTGCCCGCATCATAGTCTATTATCGATATCAAAATATTACCTCCCTGTGAAAATCCATGTTTCGATATAAGATCAGGAATCCGATCCACATTCAATATTCAGTGAACAGGATTTTCGATCCGTCTACTATAATACATCAAGACCGCCCTGCCTGCAAGCATGATGATATTGAGCGACTTTATACTGCTGAAAAAAACGCCCCGGAAAGCACACTTTCCGGGGCAGATAACATCAGATATTTAGTTGTAAGGGAGACCTAAGCTCTCCAAAATGCCGTGCAATACTATGCTGTAATCTTCCCTGCTCTCTATGGCGTAGGTTTCCTCCGCAACCTCCGGAGTCACGTTAAACTGATCTTTCAGCTGTTTCTCGATCTCATCCCTCAGCTTGTACAGCTGAAGGCTGATATTCCACTCCTCGGCTTTTGCAGCCACTACAGCCACATGTCCGTGACCGCGTATCAGAGCATCCAGGGCAAGATCGTATTTTTTCACATCCATGAGTGCGTAATATGCATCCAGTTCCTGTTGAACGCTGGCCAAAGCCTTGGCGCTCTCGTAAAGCCCCATATCCTCTTCCTTGATATCGGCGCCTGCCATATATGCATATGCCTGAACATAATTGCCCTTGTCGAAATCCTCCCTGGCGGCCTGTACCATATTGCTGTAACCCAAAAGGTTTGTGCCCAGGAATATCAGCACGAACAGGGATACTGCTATGATCATGATCATGACTACCGGAACCTTCGGCAACGGCTTGCCCTTCGGCTCCTGAACCTTTTCTTTCTTGGGTTTCGGAGGTTTCTTGGGCTTTGGCTCTTTCTTTGGCTTCTCTTTCTTTTCTTTCTTTTTCTTTTCTTTTTTCTTTTTCTTCTTGTCGCCGTCGTCAGAAGCCTCTGCGGATGCAGCGTCCTCGTTCTCCATTTCCTTCAGCACCTGAGAGCTTTCCTCCGCCAGTGCTTCCGGTGAATCCGACTTCTCACCTGCTCCTTCAGCGTCGTCTTCTCCCTCTTCCTCGCCGAACATCAGGTCAAGGAAACGGGCCAGGAATCCGGGTAGCTTAAAGCCTCCTCCATCTTCATTTCCGTCTCCGGATCTGCGGGATTTTTTGCCTTTTTTACGCTTTTTGCTGTTATCGGCGGCAGCGTCCTTTGCAGCCTGCATACTGTCGGGATCTGCCAGATTATCCTCATCTATCTCAATGCCCGCCTCATCATCATCCAGCATCTTCACGATGCCTGCCAGCGAGTCATCTGCCTGCATACCGTTGATGGCAGCGTCAAGATCTATGTTATCAAGGTTGCTCTCATCAATGATCTGAGGTTCATCATCCTCGTCATCTGTCTGACGCGGCATCATGTCGCTGTCTTCAAAAAGGGCCTGGTACTGCCCCATGTCCGACATGTTATCCGCCGGTATGTTCTGAGGTGCGGAAGCTTTTTCTCCGCCTGTCTTTCCGGTCTCAGCCTCTCCTGCATCCGGCGAAGCAGTTTCAGCTAAAGTACCCTCAAAACCACTGCTCTCAAGATCCACATCCGCGGTATTGGCTGCCGCTAAATCCAGATCCTTATCCACCGTCTCATCGGCGACCTTCTCCGAATCACCGAACATCTCCTCATCAGAGCTGGAAAAGAGCCCGTATTTGCTCTCATTCACAATGGAATCAAGCTCGGAGAGGTAATCGTCGCCTTTCTCCTCGGACAGCTCTTCAGCCCCGAACATATCACTCTCAAAATCGTCCAGAAAACGGTTCATGTCCTCATCTGAGATGTCATTATCAATCTCATTCTGAAAATCGTTGAGGAAATGCTCGTCCTTTACGTGGTTAAGCGCCTTCCGGGTTTTATTGGGAAGGTGGGAATTCTTTTTCTTCTCATAGTCTTCGTCTATCTCATCCAGCTTTTTGGTCACTGAATTCAGTAAGCTGTCGAGATAATCTTCGGATTTTGACATTTTTCCCTCCTTTCCCTGTTGCCGTGATCAGTCTTTACTCTGCAGTTACACTCAATTAATACAGTGAAAGTGAGAGTACCGCAAGGTGCGATGCTCTCACCAATGAAAATCTTTGTAAAATATTATACCGTTGTACCTATCAGTCTGTCGATCTCTCCCACAAGATTACCTATCTCGGGCTTGGTAAGCTGTGCATCTGCTCCGAGAGCCTCGCCCTTCCTGCGCATCTCCTCATTGACAAGTGATGAGAAGATGATCAGCGGAATGTGCTTTAATACATCATCTTCCTTTACCAGCTTTGTAAGTCTGTGTCCATCCATGATGGGCATCTCGATATCGGTGATGATACATTTGATCTCGTCTAACACCGTACCCTTTGACTTCAGCGCCACCAGCTTGTCCCAGGCTTCCTTGCCGTTGGCTGTCACCACAAGATTTGTGTAGCCCGCCTTCTTGAGGCAGTCGGTGATGAGCTTTGACAAAAGCGGCGAATCCTCTGCTATGATGATGGGCATATCCGAGCGCTCCCTGTCTTCCAGCGCATCTATATCAGAGACCTTCAATCCTGTCTCGGGACTGATGTCCGTAACTATCTTCTCAAAATCCAATATGATCACCAGCTTGTTATCCATCTTGATAACGCCGGTAGATACTCCGTTCTCATCCACATTGATGGTAGCGTCCGGCTCTATGATATCTGCCCAGGAAACCCTGTGTATACCTATAACCTCATCGACATGGAAAGCGATGCTGAGTTTATTGAAATTGGTGATGATGAAAAGACCTTTGGTCTTGTGATCATCAGGCATCGAGAGACATCTCTTAAGATTGATAACGGTGATCATGCTGTCACGCGGCATGAATATGCCCTCAACACTGTCATCTGCATTCGGAATGGGTGTGACAGGCTGATATGTCAATATCTCCCTTATCTTAGCAACATTGATGCCGTAGTGATTTTGATTGAGTGTAAATTCCAGTATCTCCAGCTCGTTTGTACCATTCTCTAACAGAATATTAGTCTCCATGCTGATCCTCCCCATAACATATTGTCAAAATCTTGAAACCACTCTCAAATACCCTAACAGTGTACCACATAATCACCAAAAATGTATAGCAATTTTTTAATATTTTTGTAGATATTTTATTGAAGGGTGAAGGTTGTGCTGCTGCCTCCCGCTCTTATCTGAAGCTTGAGACTCTCCACCGACTCCTCCGTGTCAACAGGCACCTGGAACAGCAGCATGACCTTATCGGACTCTCCCGCCGGGATCTTGCCGGCATAGGTCGAAAGATCGTCAGACAGGATGGAGATATCACCTGTAACCGCATCCCCTCCGTTGAGAGAAGCCCTGAATACCGGCGAAACATCCAGCACGGAAACCTTCAGTGCGGAGTCCTTTTCATTGACAAGGGAAAAATGAAGGATCATCAGCTTATTGCCCGCCTCGGGATAAACAGTATCATATATGCTGGTAAACTGTATTCCGGTGTACACAAGTCTTGCACCGCCAATACCGAGGGCCTCGGCCATTGCTGACCCGTTGTCCGCTATCTGCGATGTTTCGGAATCCTCCCCGATGCCGTCAGCATCCGGTTCCTCTGTCTTATGACCGTCTGCAGCGACATCCCCGGACACGACCTCGTCCCCTGACACAGTCTCGGGACTTTCAGCCTCCGGCTCTGCCGCATCTCCCGATACGGTCTCCTCTGCGGATGGTTCCTCCTCCGATGTCTCCTCCTCGTCGGAAACATAAACATAGGTATAGCCCTCGGGCTGACTCTTATTATATTTTGCCACAATATGCGCAGCGTAGCTTGTGATGATAGCCTCCTCATCCGGCGTCAGCTCATACATAGCTTCGCCGCAGGCTGTCAGCAAAAACATCATAAGCACCGACAGGCATACAATCATAATATGTTTTCTCATAAGCTTTATTCTACTATTTCCCAATATCAGTCGCAAGAAAAATTTTTAACACTTCTATTTCTCGAACTCAGCGTAAAAACATACTCCCTCCGCCGTGTTATAAACACCGAAATCGCGATTTAATGAATCCATGATGGCTTTCACTATGGACAGCCCTATTCCGCTGCCGCCGTATTCCCTGGTCCTGGCCTTGTCGACCTTATAAAATTTGATCCATATCTTCTCCAGCTCTTCATCGGGGATGTTATCTCCCGTATTCTCCACCAGAAGCCGCACGGTCTTCTCCCTGTCCTCCATGGACACATGTATCTTTTTAGCGCCGTCGCAGTGGTTTATGGCGTTGCTCAAGTAGTTGGTCACCACTTCCTCAACTTCAAATTCATCTGCCCAGACAAAATAATCGGGCTCGTCAAATATAAGCTCGATGCCTTTCTGATCCATCATCACCATCATGGTGGATGACACCCCCCTCACCAGCTCCGTGAGATTAAAGCGCTCAAGTTCCACAGCCTTCGTGTTAAACTCCAGCCGGTTTAATGTCAAAAGCTTCTGCACCATCTTCGACATGCGTTCCGTCTCGTCCATTATGACATCACAGTAAAAATTGATGCTCTCGGGATCGTCATTCACGCATTCCTTCAGACCTTCCGCATAACCCTGTACGAGGGCTAACGGTGTCTTAAGCTCATGTGATACATTGGACAGAAACTCCTTACGCATCTCATCAATACGGGTCTTTTTTTCATTATCCTTTAAGAGTTCGTTATTGGCAGTCTTAAGCTCCGAGATGGTCTTTTCCAGCGACTCCGACATCACATTCATGTAATGTCCCAGCTCACCAACCTCGGTAACATTCATCTTGTCTTCCGGATATTTGGCCGTAAAGTCCAGCTCTGCCATTCTCTTGGATATATCTGTCAGCTGTACTATGGGCTTTGCTGTCCTTTGAGCAAGCAATGCGCTTATGACGATGGTCAAAACACAGACAAAAATACCGATATATGTCATGAAACGATTGGATAACACAGCACTCTCACGAATGGAAGCCAGGGCAGTCCTGATCAGCACGAGATTACCGTCATAAAGAGTTCCCCACAGCAACAGGAATTCGGAATTTGTACGCATATCCATATCACGGTAGATGCTGTAATTCTCATCCGCGCTGACCTGCTGCCTGTTTTTTTTCTCTCCTCCGCCGAAGATAACGCTCAGAAACTGTTCCCTGGCCGCCTCCCTGTTAGGGGAAGAGGAACAGACAACGCTGCCGTCCGCCCCCATGATCTGGATATCCAGGTTAGATTCCGAACACAGCTGCTCAAAGTGAACTGCGAACTCATTGCTGTTGTATTGCTTTAATCTGGCAGCCTCATCCAACACGGAATATGCGTCCTCTATGCTCTTTACTTTATTTTTGATGTAGTATTCTCCCAAAAAAACACCGTTAACAAAAAGGCAGAGCGCTATCGTAAACAGTATTAAGAATACAGTCACGAAGGCGATCTGCCATGAAAGCGAGTATTTTATTGGTTTCCCATGATCACGCCTGATCTTCATATTTGTAACCCATTCCCCAGATGGTCTTAATATTGGCGCCCTTTTCACCCATCTTCGCACGAAGCTTCTTCACGTGTGTATCGATGGTGCGCACATCACCGAAATAATCATAATTCCATACATGATTGAGGATCTTTTCCCTGGAGAGTGCGATGCCTTTGTTTTCAAGGAAGTAGGTTAAGAGTTCGAATTCCTTGACGGAAAGTTCTATCTCAACGCCATCCACCGTGGCTGTATGCGCCGTCTCGTTGATGACTATGCCACCGGACTCAACCACCTTTTCCTCTGTGATGATGTTGCTGCGTTTTAATATAGCCTCAACCCTTGCCACCAAAATCTTCGGGCTGAAGGGTTTCGCAATATACTCGTCCGCCCCCGACTCGAAGCCTGTCAGCTCATCCGACTCATCACCCTTGGCTGTCAGCATAATGATAGGAATCTTACTGTCATTTTCCCTGATCTCGCGCAGAACCTCGAGACCGTTTATCTTGGGCATCATGAGATCCAGTATGATCAAAGCGATCTCCTTGTCGGCATAAAACATATCTAAAGCTTCTTCGCCGTCGCCTGCTTCCACCACAACAAATCCGTCTCTCCTGAGGAAATCTCCCACGAGTTTTCTCATCCTGCTCTCATCATCCACTACCAGTATCTTTATCCTGTCCATAAGCGCCCTCCATTCTGATGTGAATGACCAAAGAGTAGCACAGAATTATGAAATAATTGTGAATATCGGGAAATGTTTTTATTCTGCGTCCAATTCTCTGAGTTCAAGCTCTTTTTCACGGGCGTTCAACTGTGCCTCACGCTCGTCAAGTTCTGTCTGCCAGTAAGTATACTGATCCAAAAGCTTATTCTCGTAGTTGATTATGGTGGTGGAATCGGCCGATGCCGCTATTATCATCATGACCAGTATCGCTACCAGCATGATAAAGTTCCCTGCCACGGATGCAAAGAGAAATTTGTTGTGCTGCCTGATCTTTGCGTCAACCTTTCTGGTACGCTCGGCAGTCTCCTTCACCTCGATCCTGCCGGTGACAGGTATAGCCAGTATCTCAACCTTATCGATCTCCTCCGAATTACGCAGATAGTCCTGTATCTGCTTGAGATATGTAAATCCCACCTCGGTCTGGAACATCCTGTTTTTAACCATCTTCTGGTAAACTCCCAGCACCCGTGAGGGATTCTCAAAATCCATTCTGGAATTGACATACCGGATCCCATCGGCCTCCTTGCGGGCTTCATTTGCCAAATCCTCGTCCTCGAAGAGGAATCCTTCCACAAGCTCTGCCATACTTACCCCCACATCACAACACTATTCTGCCTTCTGTTCCCTGCCCATCAGTCTGTCCACCGAATCATGCGGATCCGCACCGTTGAAGACCACATCTCCGGCAACTTCTATTATAGGCATTTCAACCTTGTATTTGTCAGCGAGTTCCATCACCGCCGGAAGTGCGTTTACACCTTCCACCACCATGCCCACCATGGATTTGGCTTCATCCAGGGAATGTCCCTCTCCTATCAGCATTCCGCAACGGTTGTTTCTGGAATGAACAGAAGTGGCAGTCACGATGAGATCTCCCATTCCCGCAAGCCCGTAAAAGGTCTTCTCTCTGGCTCCCATGGCGGTTCCCAGTCTCTTGATCTCCTCCATGCCTCTGGTCATAATGGCTGCCTTGGTGTTGTCTCCGTATCCCAAGCCTGTGGAAATGCCGCAGGCAAGGGCTATTATGTTCTTGACCGCACCGCAGAGTTCCACACCCAGCACGTCGTCATTGGTGTAAACTCTCATGCATCGTCCCGAGAAAACCTCCTGAACCACGGCAGCAGCTTTCTCGTCCTTTGATGCGGATACTATGGTGGTGGGGATATCTCTCGCCACTTCCTCAGCATGCGTTGGGCCTGACAAAGCCACGACACCGGAAACCTTAGTCCCGGCCTTCTCAAGCTCATCTTCTATGATGCCTGTCATGGTGAGAAGAGTTCCCTCCTCTATGCCCTTGGCAACGTCTACCACTATGTCACCTTCCTCTAAGAAAGCTGCCGCAGACTTTGCCGTATTTCTCACGAACACCGAGGGTACCGCAAACACTACGACCCTCCGCTCTCCCGGGGTATGTTCCGTCAGTGTCTTCTCTATGCTCTTCTCAAACCTTATCTCATCCGGGATCGTCATCCCCGGAAGGTTCTTATGTTTTCTGGTAGTTCCCAGCTCATCGATCTCAGCTTCTATGGCTGACCAGACACAAGCATCATGTCCGTTCAGCGCCAGAAGTCTCGCCAGCGCTATACCCCATGTTCCTGCACCCAATACTTTTACATCTGCCCTCATAGTCTTTTCCTCCCGGTCTAAAACAGAAAAAAATACCAGAAAACCTGCTGACAAAGACAGCAGGCATTCCCCTATAGATACATATTCAGCTTTCTCCCTTAAGCATCTTTTCCATTTCTTCCATCTCGAATTCATCGAGAAGCTTGTCTATATCCACCATTACGGTGAGCTCCGTGCCCTTGTGGGCAACGTCCATCATGTATTTCTGTGAGCTCCTGATCATCTGGGGCATAGCTTCCACCTCATCCGCAGCCACGTTCTCCAGCGACAAAACCTCATCAACCTCCAGACCCACATTGAATCCCGAGCATGCCACTATCACAATGTTCATCAGCTTATCCGCAGGGTTTCCGAATCTCTTGGAAAGGTTGTACACGGGTATGGTGTTTCCATGAAGGTTCTTGATACCCGTCACGTACTCAGCCCCACAGGGCAGCTTGATAAAATCATTGTGCGGTTCTATGGATACCACCTTCTCTATCGGAAGGCCGTATTTTATGTTCCCAAGTCTGATGCTAAGATACTGCATATATTCTCCCCTACAACATTAAAAAATCCCGTGATTCACCCCGGCAAATCTTACAACAAACGACGCTTCTGATCTCGTCTACTGTAAATGATAACATTTATGAAAAGTTTTGTCATCATAAACTTAAGACTGATCCCTGAGTGATAAAGCCTTTTTCTTGATGCGGGTAAGGGCGTTGTCTATAGCCTTCGGGGTTTTCTCCATACTGGCCGCGATCTCCTTGTAATCAAAACCCGCAATAAACCTCGCTAAGACTTTATTTTCCATGGGGGACAGCTCCGATCGCAATCGCCTCACAAACTCTTCCGTGTTCTCACGGCGTATAAAAAGCTCCTGGGGATCCGCAAAACTGTCCTCCGCCTCCTCACCGAAGGTCTCATCTATGGAGACCGACGTGTTGAGCGGCATCTGCTTTTTGGTCTGTGATGTCTGGATCGCCTTATACATCTGCCTTTTGATGCACATGTCCGCAAAATAATAAAAACTGGGGTTTTTCTCTATATCGTAATCCGTTATGGCATGGAACAGACCGATCATGCCCTCCTGTATCAGATCATCGGTATCTGCGCCTATGATAAAAAGCTGGTTGGCGTTTTTGGCCACAAGCTTTTTGTACTTTACCAGAAGATAATCCGTGAGCTCGGATCTGTCCACATTACGGCTGTCTAAAAGCTCCTCATCGGACGCTCCGTCAAATTTATGCGATCTTCCGTATTGAGTTGTCTTATCATTTTGCATGGCGCTGTCTCGCGATCTCAAATCCCAGGATTCCCGCTGCCACCGAGGCATTCAGGGAATCTATATCTCCGTACATTGGTATCCTTGCGGTAAAATCACAATTCTCTCTCACCAGTCTGGAAACTCCCTCACCCTCCGAACCTATCACAAGTCCGATGGATCCGCTCATATCCAGATCGTACATGCTCTCTCCCTCCATGTCGGCGCAGACAAACCACATCCCCTCAGCTTTCAGCTCTTCCATGGTGCGTGTGAGATTAGTAACTTTCGCAACAGGGGTGTAGCTCAAAGCCCCCGCAGAGGTTTTGGCAACCGTCGCCGTCAGGGTACACGCCCTGTTCTTGGGGATTATGACCCCGTGAGCTCCGGCCTGATTGGCGCTTCTGATGATGGCGCCGAGATTGTGGGGATCCTCTATTCCATCCAATATGAAAACAAAGGGCTTTTCCCCTTTATCTGCTGCTTTTTTAAGGATATCATCGACCTCGGCATATTCAAAGGATGCGACCTTCGCTATAACTCCCTGATGTTTTCCCGTGACGGACATCCCGTCGAGCCTTTCCTTTTTGACACGGTCAACCCTGATCTTAGCCCTGTCCGCCTCTCTGAGTATCGTCTGAAGCGGGCCGTCCTTTATATCTTCTATGATATATATCCTGTCGACGGATGCGCCGCTTCTGATAGCCTCCAGCACGGCATTCCTGCCCTCAATCCGATTCTCCTGTGTATTCCGATCTGTTGCTGCTCTCACTGCCTTCACTCTCCTTCGGCGTGTAATTATCAAATGATTCCTTGCATAGCTTCAGTATGCGCTCCGTGTCTCCCGAGAGATACAGCCAGCCCAGCAAAGTCTCCAAGCCGGTGGCCTTCCTGTAATCGCCTGCAGTGGCGTTTTTGGCAAGAGAAGAATTCTTGGCATTCCTGCCTCTCTTATATACCGCAAGTTCCTCTTCCGTCAGAATACCCTCAAGGTGTTCCGCCATTCTGGCCTGAGCCGCAGCCTTCACATACTTTGTAGCAAAACGATGGGCATCTATTGGAGTAAATCTCTTAACCCTGACTGCCACCGTCCTCATATACAGATCAAAAACCGTATCTCCCAAAAACGCCAGCGATAACACCGGAACCTGCCTGAGATCATCCACCGGTCCGGCAGGAACACTCCCATCCAAACCGGCAGAAACAAAGTCATCTTCCAGCGCTGTCAGGAAACCTCTCAAGCCCTCTTCCATTTAACACCCTCTCTGGTATCTTCCAGTACAATGCCCATTCCAAGGAGCTTGTCCCTGATCTCGTCAGCCTTTGCGAAATCTTTGGCTTTACGGGCTGCCTGGCGGTCTGCTATCAGAGCCTCTATCTCCGAATCCAGGGTTTCCTGTTTTTTCTCTATCTTAAGCCCCAGTATATCGCACAACGTGAACAGCCTGTCATAGAGGGCTTTTATATATTCCTTTGAATTATCCGCGGTCGCACCTGCATTTATAAATCTTACCAGCTCAAACACCGCCGTTATGGCATCCGCAGTATTGCAGTCGTCATCCATGGACGCCTCAAACTTCTCCACGAACTTACCGGTGGAATCGAAATCCGCTTTCTCCGCATCACTCATAGGCGCATCGGCTGCCACCTCCAAAAGTCTTGTGAGCTTGTCAGCAGATGTCAGTATCCTGTCAAGGCTGTTGGCAGCAGCCTCCATCAGCTCCGCAGAGAAATTCAGCGGATTTCTGTAATGTGCCTGCAGCATGAAAAATCTCAAAACCTGAAGATCGTATTTTTCGGATATATCTCTCACTGTAAAGAAATTGCCCAGAGACTTTGACATCTTGCGGTTGTCTATGTTCAAAAAGCCGTTGTGCATCCAGTATCTCGAGAAAGTCTTTCCGTTGGCAGCCTCGGACTGCGCGATCTCATTCTCATGATGCGGGAAGATCAGATCCTCTCCGCCTGCATGGATATCTATCTCATCTCCAAGATATTTTTTGGCCATGACCGAGCACTCGATATGCCATCCCGGTCTTCCCTCGCACCAGGGAGACTCCCAGAAGGGCTCACCGTCCTTTTTGGGTTTCCACAGTACAAAATCCAGAGGATCTTCCTTCTGCTCACCAACCTCTTTTATCTCTCTGTGTCCTGCCTCGAGGTCATCAATGTTCTTGTGAGAAAGCTTTCCGTATTCAGCGAACTTTCTCGTCCTGTAATATACAGTGCCGTCAGCGCTCACATAGGCATAACCCTTCTCTATCAGAGTGGATATCATGTCTATCATGCCGTCTATCTCTTCAGTTGCAAGAGGATGTGTGGTGGCAGGTCTGACATTTAATCCTTCCATGTCCTTTTTGCACTCTTCGATATACCTCTTTGATATCTCTGAAGCATCGGCATTTTCCTCGATCGCTCTCTTTATGATCTTGTCATCCACATCCGTGAAATTGGAAACATAATTCACATCATATCCCTTGTACTCAAGATATCTCCTAAAGGTATCGAACACTATCATGGGACGGGCATTGCCGATGTGGATGTAATTGTATACGGTGGGACCGCAGACATACATCTTCACCTTTCCCTCTTCCACGGGAACAAATTCCTCTTTTTTTCTGGTCATTGTATTTAAAATCTTCATAATCTTTTCCTCGCTCTTCTCATCTCGAACTGTTACTGTTCAAAGTTGTCCTATACTCCGGCATGATCACATACATATACACTGCTGTTTTAATGTGTGTCCCAGCCGGGACAGCACGCACACCCCGCGCAGTTCTCGCAGGATCTTGCGGAATCATACACCGTTGCGGCACTTTCATAGAGCGATTCTATGATACATACAGCGTATGAAGCGATACCTTCACCCCTGCCTGTGAAGCCAAGGTGCTCCTCAGTGGTGGCTTTTATGCTGATGTTCTTGATATCGGTCATGAGGGCGTCAGCCACGTTCCTGCGCATATTCTGAATATACGGTGCCATCTTGGGCTGTTGGGCGATGATCACAGCATCTATGTTGCCGACTCTGTAGCCTTCCTCTAAAAGCTTTTCTCCTGTTTTCCTGAGAAGTTCAAGACTGTCCGCTCCCTCGTATGCTGGATCGTCATCCGGAAAAAGATGACCTATATCCCCCAGGGCTGCGGCTCCTAAAAGCGCGTCCATTATGGCATGCAGCAGAACATCCGCATCTGAATGTCCTAAAAGCCCCAATTCGTAGGGTATATCAACACCGCCTATAATGAGCTTCCTGCCCTCCGTCAGTCTGTGAACATCATATCCGTTTCCTATTCTCATATTCCCGGCTTTCCTTGATGTTATCAAATTGTCTTTATTAACATTTTACCCATAAAACTATCTAAGATTCAAAATGTCTTTATGAATTTTTTTTCATAATATGATCTCAGATCTAAAAGGTGATTCCAGGATTGTTTTGTGCTTCGCACTTTCACGATCCTGTATTATCTCATATATTTCCTTGCGGTGTCTTCCTCTTCGAGCTGCTTTAAGCGCCTTGCTATCATAAGTGACATCCTGTACGCCATGGCATCCTTGAAATTCCTGAGGTTTAAGCCTGTCTGTTTCTGGAACTTGTCCAGCTGGTATATAAAGGTATTCCGGTGCATGTATAGCTTTCTGGCCGTCTCGGATATCTCGAGATCGTTATCCAGAAACTCTGCGGCCAGCACCTTCATGCTCTCATCAATGTCCGGCAGGCTCTCCTTACCGTACAATTCACGCAGGAAAAGCCTGCATGTAGCCTCATCCGTGCCGGATACGATACGCTCCATTCCTAATATCTCATATGATATAACATCCGGCATAACGCCGCCCAAAAGAGCCGTCTTAAATGCAGTACAAGCTTCCCTGTACCCCGTCTTAAGATCCGGCAATGTGCTCTTTCTGCCCGAGTATGCCACCCTGACCTTCACCATGGCCTCACTCATGACCGAATCAGACATCATGAGGGCGTATTCCTTAGGATCAAAATCATCGCCTGCAGCATGAGCAATCAGCAGATGATTGAAATCTATCCGGAAGAAAAGATCCTGTCCGGCATTTACGAAAGCTTCCTTCAAAAGCTCGTAGTCAGTGTCATCCTCTTCTCCCGCCTCAAATTCCATCAGGAAAACATATCTGTCCACATTGGAGATCCCACACTGCTCAGCCGCCCTGTAGATCTCCGACACAGACGCGTTTTCCTCAAATATGAGTCTCGACAGCACATTGACAGGTTCCTGCTTTTTGGCTTCCTCCAGCACCATCTTCAAGCCGCCCGCAATGAGACGGACCTGCTTTTCATCGGAGATGGCGAGCCCGCTGGCTTTCAGGGTCTTATCCCTGCCGACGCCTGTCACAAACACACCGTCTGAATATGATATATCTCCTCCCGGCTCATCTATAAGCTCATAATGCCCGCCGGTGATCTTTTCCGCTTCATTCAGGATATCTATTATCTGCATACCGTTCATCCTCTTTTTCGGCAAGTTGTTCTTCAGGAGTCATATATCGGAAAAAAACCGGCTCCAGTATATATGTCAGTATCATAACATAGATCATGGGTATGAAAACCGCAGAAACAGTCAAAAACGTGAATACCACGCCCATTATAACACTCATGACCAGCTGGAATATCATGATCTGCGGATTTGCGAACATGATGACAAGTGCATTTCCCGCAGTAGCCATAGCTTTATTGCTGAATCTTGCGGTCACGGCGCAGGCCGTCATAAAATAAAAGAAGGTGAATACCGCCACCAGCAAAAACAGAAGCGACGAAAATCCCACAGCTGATCCGGAGGAAAGCGCCGGCAGCGTGCACATCATGGCATATCCACAGACCAGCTCTATGACTAAGACTATGATCCAAATGATGGTGGCGTTTTTGAATCCGTCCTTAAATCCGTGCCAGAATTCGGATAATATCTGTCCCTTTTTCTTGCGGATAACTTTATTGACCGCATAGTAAAACGCTTCCGTGGATGCTCCTATGGTGACTATCGGTATGCAGAACACAAACCACACCAGCTCCAGTACGATAAGATCCACTATGCTGCTCAAAAATCCCATTACCGGATTATCACCGCTAAAAAAATCTCTCATCTGTATCTGTCCCTGTTAATAATCCAGCTGCTCCGTAAAGGTTTCCACTGTAATGGTGATATCGCTGTCGCCCTGCATATACACAGTGCCGTCAGTACCTTTCACCGTCACCGCCTTGCCTTCCTCGTCCACGATCTCTCCGCAGCACTGAAGGTTCTCAAAGGCGCAGCCCTCGGTCACGATCCACTTGCATCCGTCCTGAACGCCCATGGTACAGTGTCCGTTTCCACCCTCTCCTGCAAATTTCTCGTCCTTTTTGACAAAGCCCGTGTACTCCGAATTGTTGGTAACATAGAAATTCAGCTCGCTGGTGCTGTCATATATCACTGTGCCGGAAGCCTTGGTGCCACCCAGCACGAAATGACACTTTGCGCCGTTGGAACCGGCTCTGCCCCAGAGATCGTTATTGCCCTGACATCTTATAAAATAGTCGTCATCGGCACCCGAGTTGATGATCTCGCAATTATCGACATAAAATGCGCAATCCGTATTGGTAGCATAAAACAGACCGCCCGAATGAGACTCCAGTGTTGATGTTGTAATGAAGATCTCAGCGCGCTCTCCGTCTGCCGGTTTTTCATCCGAGCAGGCTATCACTGTCCAATTGAAATCATTGGCATTTGAACCTGTCTTATTGCCAGTCAGCGTGCAGCCCTCACTCCATGAGGAAGCAGCGCCCACAAATCTCATAACCTCGGAAGAATATGAAGTCACCTCACAGTTGGTGAGATCTATGGATGTTCCCACATACACTCCCGGTGAGTTCTTGCCCTTAGTCTCGATCTTGGATTCGGAAACATTTATATATGAATCGGGATCCGTGCAACGAAGTCCCGCTGCCTCCCTGCCTTCAGTGGTGACATTGCAGGTTGCCAGGGTAGCTGCGCCTCCTCCCGCGCATACCACGCCGGGTGAATAAACTCCCTCTGTGGATATGTTCACGGTAGTGAGATCCGAATTTGCGCCCGAATATGTGAAAACACCGGTAGCGCCTGCCGCATTTGAGCTGATATCACCGGCATTTACTGTCAGGTAGGAATTCATCACAAGACATGAGGCTCCCAGTCCCTTTGTGACAGCGGCCTCCCTGATGCGGGATCCCTCAGAGTTTTTCTTGAGATCCAGCTTTTCAAATGAAACCGATGAATCCTTTATCAAAAGACCGTTTGAATTGGTCTTCGTAAAGTTGTATGTCTCGGTCTCGATGGTCTGGTCTGTATCCAGAACCTCCTCACCGGTGTAATTTCCGTCCCAGACATCATCATATACGGAAACCGTCTCCTCTTCGGTGTCTGTGGCCGGCTTATTATTCGCACATGCCGTAAAAGACACCGCCATCGCTGTGGCTATCATCATCGCCAAATACTTTCTGTTCTTCATTTCTTCATTACCTCGTATCTGATATTCAAAAAAACTTTTCTTATTTTATCATTGTAGCCTGCTTCCGTCAAATCCAAAGATGCTCAAAAAAACGAAAAAAATACCCCCTGCTTTTGGCAGGGGATAAACCTGTTCTGTCTTTATCATTTATTACCAGCTGTACAGCTTGTTATTTGACGCAGTGTATTTTGATTCCGTGACAGCCTGTTTTTCGACGTGCAAAGCCACGTCCTTGCCCGACTTGCAATATAGCCTGTTGCCTGTGATGATCACCTTTCCGCCGTAGGGCGTTCCTGTCTTTGTCACTATGTTGAGTGCCTGACGGCCACCTTTTATCGTATTGTTTTTGGCTGTGACGGTGGCTTTCGATACAGCTTTGGGAGGTTTGCCCATCATGATGATGTTCAATCCCACCGAATAGGCCTCGTCAAGCCTTCCGCTGTTGGTGACCAGCGTGTTTTTGCAGACATTCGCGTTAAAAGTGTTGAAAAGTGCCACTGCCTCCGCACTCTCGGCTGTGATCTTATTATTTTTGATCTTTATGTTGCTGTGGAATTTATCGATGGCATCCTGGGTGTAGTTGGCGCAGACACCGCGGCTGGCGCTTATGGTGCAGCCCTTCACCGTGATATTGCTGCAGGTCTGACCTTTAAAAAGCCTTGCATCGCTGTTCTCGCTGTACACTCCGGGTGCTGTCTTCTGTGTGGCAACGTCGATCTGAACCGCATCCTCAACCGATGTCGACGACTTCTCTCCCACCGCCTTTATGGTGCATTTATCTACGGTTACATTTTTCATGGCTATGAGCTCTATACCATGACTCTTGAAATTGGTGGTAATCTTCGCTTTGGAGATCTTCATGTTCTTGCCGTGACAGAATCTGAAAACAGAATGTGTTGCCTTGTTTTCTTTGTTTTTCCAGATCCCGCCTGTTATGCTGACATTCTCTATGGAATCGTAATCACCCGTGCCGTCCACGTTCTGAGATAAGATCCCTCTGCCGTCCACTATCTGTATTATGGTGGCATTCCCCGCCTTGATGGTGGTATTGCTGCCAACGCGCAGAGTTGCCCCAATGTATATGGTGGATCCATTCTCGAACACTACAGTCTTCTCCTCGTCCGAAGATATGAGTTCATTTATCTCCAGAGCGTTCTTGGAGGCATGATCCTCACCGTAAGTTGGACTGTAGACGATCTCACCGCTGTCGTTGATATAGGAATCCGCACGAGCGCTCATACCCATGCCAAAACACATAAAAAATGTTAATGCCGCTATTCTTAAAACTGTCCTTTTTTTCATGATGACCTCCGTCTGTTTCTCTCAAAAACTAATTGTCTCTCCGGCCTTAAAATCCGCGACCACAGTACGTCCCGAGATAATGACCTTTGCAGTGCAGTCCCTGTCGGCCACGATCCGGACTTGGGTCGCTGCGCCCTTCTCCCAGCTGACAGAGACGGTAAAACCTCCTCTGGCTCTAAGACCTGAAACACTGCCGCACTTCCACTCGGCAGGCAATGCAGGCAAGATCTCAATGCATCCGTCGTGACTCTGCAGCAGCATCTCCGCGATACCTGCGGCGCCGCCGAAATTTCCGTCTATCTGGAAAGGCGGATGATCGTCAAAAAGATTGGGCAGGACCGATTTTCTCAAAAGCTCTTTCACATTAAATAAAGCCCTGTCTCCATCGTGAAGTCTCGCATACATATTGATGATCCAGGCTCTGCTCCAGCCGGTATGTCCTCCTCCGCCTGCAAGCCTTCGCTCCAGGGTCTTCCCTGCAGCTTCCGCCAGCTCCGGCGTATTTGACCATGTTATCTGAGAGCCGGGGCAAAGTGCGAACAGCTGTGATATATGCCTGTGACCTACATCCGTCTCCTCGTAGTCCTCATACCATTCCTGAATCTGACCGTGTTTGCCGATGCTGATGGGAGGAAGCTTCCCAAGGGCTTCCGAAATCTCACCTATAATATCATCTTCAATCCTCAAAACCTTCGCAGCATTGATACAGTCGTTGAAAAGCTCCCGCATTATCTGGCTGTCCATGGACGCGCCCTTGCATATGACTCCCTTTTCTCCGCTCGGCAATCTATATTCATTCTCCGGCGACAGACCGGGGACTATGGTGATATACCCCCGTCTTCAACTGCAAAATCCAGCAAAAAACGCGCTGCCTCCAGCATAGTGTTGAAATGGCCGCGCAGGAACTCTTCATCCTGCGTAAAGACATAGTGTTCCCAAATATGAAGGCAGAGCCACGCGGCTCCCATCACCCAGTAGGACGAAGAAAGACAAACATCCTGCGGTGCGGTATCCGCCCATATATCCGTGTTGTGATGTGCCATAAAGCCACGGCATCCATACATGACCTCCGCTGTGTGCCG
>JAEEGL013640843.1_pt1 | contig 19064 bp, 14 predicted proteins | sample 9134231 | NCBI WGS metagenome assembly JAEEGL01 (sample SAMN16246548, study PRJNA631951) | gut metagenome | biome: gut microbiome; feature: rumen; material: fiber-attached | host: Bos | place: Iran: Karaj | collected 2018-10 | reverse complement strand
CACCTCCATGCCGAAAGACCGTCACATCATGCTCGATTACTACTGCGAGCGGCAGCCCGTGTGGGAGCGTACCGACAGCTACTACGGCGTGCCTTACATCTGGTGCTACCTCGGCAACTTCGGCGGCAACTCCATGCTCGTCGGCAACCTCGACACCGTCAACGTGCGCATCGAACGCGCCTTCGAGAAAGGCGGCGACAACTTCGTAGGCATCGGCTCGACCTTGGAAGGCTTTGACTGTAACCCCTTCATGTATGAATATGTGTTCGAGAAGGCCTGGGACAGCCCCATCACCAGAGACATCAACGCCTGGGTGCAATGCCTCGCCGACCAACGCGCCGGAAAGGAAGACCCCGAGATGAGAGGAGCATGGCAACTCCTCGCCGACAGCGTCTACAACAAGGTGTCCTCACCCGGACAGACCGTCCGCATCAACCAGCGACCCACCATGGGCAACATCAAGGAATACCATCAGTATTATATCGCCCCGACCTATCGGTACAACAACATCACCCTGTTGGATGCCCTCGATAAGATACTGGCCTCCGAGACCCAGACCCGCGCCCGTCACTTCGACGCCGTCAATATCACCCGACAACTGCTGGGTAACTACTTCAGCGACCTCTATGCCGACTACGTGAAAGCTTACATGGACAAGGATTACGTCAAGCTCCACGAGGTGGAGAAGACGATGACCTCCATCCTTGACGACACCGACCCGCTGCTGGCCACGGAGAGTGCTTTCCTGGTGGGACGATGGATCCGCGACGCCCGCGCCATCGGCACCACCGACGAAGACAAGGACTACTTCGAGAGCAACGCCCGTAACCTCATCACTACCTGGGGTGAGGAAGACGCCCTGCTCAACGAATACGCCAGTCGCGCCTGGGCCGGCCTCACCGAGACCTACTACGCCTACCGCTGGAAGGAGTTCTTCAAGGATGTGAACGCCTCCATCGAAGCCAAGAAACCTTTCAACGAGAAGGCCTACCACGACCGCATCTGCAAATACGAAGGACAATGGTGGAGGGAACGTCTTGGCACCTTCAATGCCGAGCCTCAAGGCGATGGCATCGCCCTGGCAAAACAAATCGCCGACAAATACCGCGCGGAATTGGAATCCCGATATCGCAAACCATAACCCACGCCCGCTACCGAGCTGTAACCCCTAAAGGGGTATCTTTCCACTTTCCAATTTCCACTTCCTATTATCAACTCTCCACTGGTCGAAAGACTTTACGTTGGGAAAGCATCAACACGAAGGCTAACGCCGCGCCTAACACGTCGGAGATGGTCATGGAAGCCCACACCCCGGTGAGGCCTGCCATGCCCATGTTCTCGAACAAGGGAGGGATGATGTAGATCATCGGAGCGAGGAACAGCATCTGACGCGAGAGACTGGTCACGATGGCGATCCAGGGCTTGTCAATGGACTGGAAGAAGTTGGAGTTGGTGATGGTGAAGCCCACCAAGGGGAACATCACGATCATAAAACGCATCGCCGGGATGCCGATCTGGATCAGGCTGTCTTCTTTCGTGAAGGCTCTCAACAGCAACTGGGGCAACACCATGGCCAACACGGCACCCGCCAAGCCGATCAGCATGTTGACTTTCATGGTTAAGGTATAGACCGACTTTAAACGATGGGGATGACCCGCACCGTAATTGTATCCCGCAATCGGCTGCATGCCCATGCATACGCCCAGGATCAGCATCACCGCCAGGCTGGCGAAGGTGTTGACGATACCGTACGCGCCCACCGCCAAGTCGCTGCCGTAATGGATCAGCTGACGGTTCAACAATGCCACCACACCCGAAGCAGCCACGTTCATCAGGAACGGACTCATGCCGATGAGCAAGATGTTCTTGAAAATGTAGCCCTTCGGCCTCCAGGCATGACGACGGAAACGGATAAAGGACTTAGGCTGGAGGAAATGCGCCACCGCCACGAAGGCGGAGACCGTCATCGAGATCGTCGTCGCCCAAGCCGCACCACCGATGCCCCAGTCCAGACCATAGATGAACAACCCATCCAGGAAGATGTTCAGGATGGCGCCTCCCGCCAGGATCCACATCGACTTCGTGGGATAACCCGTGGCACGGATCAGACCCGTGAGGTTGAACGTCACCGTGGTGAAGAACATACCTGGCAACACGATGTCCATATACTCTCGGGCATAGGCGATGGTCTCGGCGGAAGCACCGAACATCACCAAGATACGATCCATGAACACATACCCTCCCGTGACAAAGAGAAAACCGAGGATAAACGTCAGTAACATACTGTTACCCAGGATCTTCTCCGCCCAATTGTAATCCTTCTTGCCCAACACGATCGACATACGGGCCGAAGAGCCGACGCCCACCAACGAACCAAAAGCATGGATGATATTCATGATCGGCATCGTGATTGCCAAACCAGCGATGGCCAAGGCACCGACGCACTGTCCCAAGAACACACGGTCGCAGATATTATACACCGAAGCGATGACCTGACTCACGATCGAAGGCATCGCATAAGCCCACAATAAAGTCTTTATATCTTTGGTTTCCAGCTCTTTAGTTCTATCCATCTGTTCCATTTCTGCATCAGTTTTTCGAAGGCGCAAAATTAGAAAAAAAATATCTATCTTTGCCCCCAATTAATACAATCAACGTTATGAGAAGATTAATTCTATTCTTGTGTATTATAACAATCAACGTTACGGCTTGGGCCAATGACGGTGTGTATTATGTTTCTGGCAACCAACTGATACCGATCAACGAGACCGAGATTTCCGTCAAGAAAGAGGTGCTCAGCATCACACGGCAACGGGAGCAGCAAAAGATCCGTGTCCATGTGTATTACGAGTTCTTCAACCCCGGCGAGGAGAAGACCCTGCTGGTCGGCTTTGAGGCCATGCCTCCAGGAGGCGCCTGGAGCACCAGCGAGGAAGAACTCATGAACTACACCACCCATCCGAATATCAGCGACTTCACGGTCAACATCAACGGGCAGAACCTGAAATACCAAGTCAGTCACGTTGAGGACAAGGATCATTATTACGTCAACGGGAAATTCAAGGAGATCGACCCGAAACACGCCGTGGAACTCGCCCAGGAGTCGTATTTCGAGACCATCCCCTACATGTTTGTATATCACTTCAACGCCACCTTTAAGAAAGGCCTCAACATCGTCGAGCACACCTACACCTTCGACGAGTCTGGCTTTGTGGGATCGGAGTACTGTTTCGACTATGTGCTGACCGCCGCCAACCGCTGGGCCAACAACCAAATCGACGACTTCACGCTGGACCTCGACCTGGGCAATCTCTGCTCGTTCGATGTCAGCGAGAACTTCTTCAAAGGCCAAGGCGGATGGACCATCAACGGCATAGGTCGCAGCAACGAAGCAGATCATTACGGCAACAAGCTGCTGCGCTTCCACATCCAGGAAGGCACCGTCAGCTATCACAAGAAGAACTTCCACCCCGAAGGGGAACTGTATGTGGAGCAACCCTTCTACATCAACGAGGACGGCGACTTCTATGATTACGAGAACTCCTGCAAACATATCATCGGCTTCGACTTCAAGAAAGCCTACACCTCTGCCATCAAAGTGTTTTACATCGACGATGACAACATCATCTGCGACGAAATCAGTGCCGACATGAAGAAGATCATGCGCAACCTACCTTTCGCCTACCGCGGCTATGTCTTCAAGACCAAGATGCTCCAGGACTATTTCGAGTCTACCGACTGGTATGTCGCCAACCCCGACTATGTCTCCGACATGAAAGACCTGAATGAGGACGAAAAGACATGGGTCGAATTCTGGACCCGTCAGCAAAAACACTAACACAGGCATGAGACGAGGGTTAGGACTGTCGGCTTTGCTTCTCTTGATCTGCTGCATCGCTCCCGTTGCACAAGGAAGAGACATCGACGCTACCACCATCCAACAACGGCTGGCGGAGATCGAGAAGACCATCCCGCTGCCCTACCATCCCTCGCTGCAAAACGACATCAAGAGCTACGCCTCGAAACAGCTGCCTGTCAGTTATACGGAGTACGAGAGCGTCATCAAGGAAGAACTCCTACAACTGGAGCTCCCCGAGGAGATCCTCTATCTTCCCATGGCCCTGAGCAACATGAGGCTGGACTATCATCGTGATCGACGCGCCGGCATCTGGGCATTGCCCGAGTTGGTAGCCATCCGTTATGGCCTCACGGTCGACGAGACCCACGACGAACGCTTCTCCGTCGAGGCCTCCACCCATGCGGCTTTATGCTATCTGAAAGACCTCTATGAAGTCCATGACGACTGGTGGCAAGGCATCCTCGCCTACGCCAACAGCCCTGCAGCCATCAACAATGCGCACCTTCGTCATCCCGAGGCCGACCCCGATGACCCTTGGAACTATTATGACAAGTCATCGCTACCCGACGTCCGAGTCATCGGCGACTTCATCGCCTGCTACTATGTCTATAGCTCCGACGACAAGTCGGTGACCCACTCCTCGGAGCAATACACCTACTGCGACTTCGACCATCCCTTGGCACTTCCCGTGCTGGCCTCCACCCTCGGCATGACCGAGAAGGCCATCCGCAGCCTCAACCCCATCTTCCTGACCGAGGAGTTCATGCCCTTCAACGGCCATCCACTCCGGTTGCCCACCACCAAGGCACAGACCTTCGAAAGCCAGAAGGAGAATGTCTACAACCAGACGGAACGTCTGAAAGAAGAGAAGGCAGAAAAGGCTCGCATCGCCGCTGAGGAGAAAGCCAAGGAGAGAGCCAAGGCCGCCAGCAAACCCGATTACATCACCTATACCGTCAAACGCGGAGACACCCTCGGCGGCATCGCCAAGAAACACCATGTCACCATCAAGGACCTCAAGAAATGGAACAAGTTAAAGGGAGACATGATCCGTGAGAACCAAAAACTGAAGATCTATCCATGAAAGCGTCGCGCGTCCTCATATTCATTCTATCCGTCTTCCTGCTGTTAGGCATCGGCTGGTTCGCCTTCCCTGCGGAGGGACTCACCATGGGCCCCTTGCAGCTGCGGTTCCCCTCCTATGAGGAGGACAGGATGGGAGAGACAAAGGAAGTTGATGTCGACGCTGTCCTGAACAAAGTCAGCAAGAGCTTTGAGATGAGCGTCTCCAGCACCCTGCTCGACAGCCTCGACTTCTACCGCGACTATCTCACCATCAACCCCAACAGGATCTACCTCCCGGAGGACAACTACAGATATTTCGACAACCTGTTCCACCTGCTGGAGAACGCCCGTAAAGACAAGAAAGTGTACCGTGTGATGCACTATGGCGACTCCCAGATCGAGATGGACCGCATCAGTTCCGTGTTGCGCGAAAGGCTCCAGGAACTGTTCGGAGGCTCGGGACCCAACATGATCCCCGCCATCCAGCGCGTGTCGTCCATCTCCGTGTCCCAGAGCTACTCCGGCGGCCTCACCCGTTATACCGTCTATGGCGATTCCACCACAAGGCGTGCCCCCCATAGCCGTTACGGGGTGATGACCCAATTCTCCACCACCAACGGACAGGCCAACATCAGCTTCACCAAGACCAAGCACTCCCAGGCTTTCGACAAGGTGAAGGAGATCTCGAGAGTCTCCCTCCTTATCGGCAACAACAGCGAGGGCTTCAGAGCCACCTTGAAAGCCGACACCTTGCACCTGGAGCCTAAGACCCTCAGCGCCGACAATGGCGTCTCCCTCCTCACCTGGGAACTGCCTGTCGACATCCAACGCGGCACCCTCACCTTGCAAGGTAACGCCGAGGTCTATGCCGTCCTGCTCGACGGCGACTATGGCGTGGCCATCGACAACAACCCGCTCAGAGGCTGCTCCGGCACCATCTTCACCCGAATCAACAAACCCGTCATGGAAGAGTCCTTCGACCTCCTCGACACCCGTCTGATCATCCTGCAGTTCGGCGGCAACCGCATGCCCAGCATCTACAATAGCAACAGCATCAGCCACTACATGGACGAGATCGACAAGCAGATCAAGTATTTCCAGGAGGTGGCGCCCAAGGCCACACTGCTCTTCATCGGTCCCGCCGACATGGGCAAGAGCTACAACGGCAAGATCGGTACCTGGAAGGGCCTCCCCGAACTCAACGACTCGCTCAAAGCCACCGCCTTACGCAATGAGGTCGCCTATTGGGACATGTTCAACGTCATGGGCGGTGAAGGCTCCATGGCCCAATACGTGAAACACGTTCCCGCCTTGGCCGGCCCCGACTATATCCATTTCACCTTCCGAGGTGCCCAGGAGATTGGCAACGACCTCGCCAAGTCACTCATCACCTACTACGACTTCTACAAACTCCGCCAAGGGCTTCCCGACGACTCCATCTCCGAGTTCATCCACAAGAACCGTAAACTCATCGAAGAGGAAAAGGCCTTGAAAGAGAAAGCGTTTAAACCCATGAATTATTATTACCAATGAGGCGAAGCAGCATCTTCATAGCATTGATCCTGGCGTTCATCGCATCATCGTCGCTCGCACAAGGCACGGTGAAACGCAAGACCCCCGACTATGCCTTCGCCAACTTCGACCATAACAAGATCCTCTATCCCGGCGACAGCCTCGCCATGGAGCGTTTCTTCGACAAACTCGACACGCTACTCTTCTACGGCCAAGGCAAGATCAACATCATGCACATCGGAGGCTCCCACGTCCAGGCTGGCGTCTTCTCCCAAGAGATGCGCGACAACCTCCTCAGCCTCTGTCCAGGCATCACCGCTGGTCGCGGACTCCTATTCCCCTTCATGAAGACCAACACCCCCGCCAGTTACAGCGTCACACGCACCGGCGAATGGGACTACTGCCGTAACGCCGTGCCTTTCGACACCCGTCTCGGCCTCGCTGGCGCCTCCGTGACCACCTCCGACCCCGAAGCCAGCTTCACCATCCTCACCCGGGAGAAGAACCCCAGAGACATCACCCCTGTCTTCGACTTCAACCTCGTGAAGATCCTCGGCTATGGCGACAACGACAGCATCGTGCCCGTCGTCCATTTCAACAACCGCATCCTCAAAGGCAACTATAACCGCAAGGAAGGCTCCTACACCTTCCGTCTGCCCGACTATACCGACTCCCTCTATGTCGACTTCAACCAGGTCCCGGGTACCTTCACCGTCACCGGCATCTACCTCGACAACGGCATGCCCGGCATCACCTACCACGGCATTGGCGTCAACGGAGCCCGCGTGGACTCCTATCTGAGCTGCCTTGACCTGGAACGCGACCTCAAACTCGTCAAGCCCGACCTCGTCATCTTCGGTATTGGCATCAACGACGCCGCCGCAGACAGCTTCACCAAAGAGAAGTTCAAACGCGATTACAGCCAACTCATTGACCTCATCCATGAGGTCAGCCCCGACTGCGCCCTCATCTTTGTCACCAACAACGACAGCTATAAACGCATCAAGAAGAACCGCTATCAAGTCAACCTTAACGGAGTCCTCGCCCAACAGGCCTTCCACGAACTCGGCAAGAAATACAACGCCGGCGTGTGGGACTTCTTCGACATCATGGGCGGACTAAGATCCATGCAGCAATGGCAGGACCAGAACATGGCCCAGAAAGACAAGATTCATTTTACCAACCCCGGCTATACCCTCATCGGCGATCTTTTGTTTAATGCGCTGATGGACAGATATATGGAGCATCTCAAGAACAACAATAAGGCCTTATGATGAGCTTTTCCGACGTGCTGATCGATTTTTTGCAGAAGCTGTTTTCCTTCGACAAGGCCCACCCCTTGCTGTTCACCCAGTTCTATTTCTGGGCGTTTTTTGCCATCGTCTTCGCCGTCTTCAGCCTCATCAAGAACCGGTGCCTGCTGAGGAACGCCTTCCTGTTCTTCGTCAGCCTGTTCTTCTACTATAAGACCAGCGGCCTCTTCACCCTGATCCTGATCTTCATCACGATCTACAACTACTTTGGAGCCAAATGGTTGAATTCCAGGGAGAAGACACGAAGCCGAAACCTCGTCCTGGCCCTCAGCGTCATCGTCAACCTCTCCACCCTGTTCTATTTCAAATACGCCTACTTCATCACCGACGTGGTGAATAATCTCTTTGGCGCCCATTTCGAGGTCTTTGACGTGTTCTCCTGGATCGGCAACCAGATCACGGGTAGCAACCGTTTCAGCGTCGATACCATCCTGCTCCCCGTGGGCATCTCCTTCTATACCTTCCAGGCCATCAGCTACATCATGGATGTCTACCGCAGACGCATCCAGCCCGTGCGTAACATCCTCGACTTCGGCTTCTATGTGAGCTTCTTCCCACAACTGGTGGCGGGACCCATCGTTAGGGCCAACGAGTTCATCCCACAACTCCATAAGAATTATTTCCTGAGCCGTCGACAGTTTGGCATCGCCGTGTTCTGGATCATGAACGGCTTGGTAAAGAAGATCGTGTTGAGTGATTATATCGCCGTGAACTTCATCGACCGTGTCTTCGAGAACCCGCTGCTGTATTCCGGCTTTGAGAACCTCTGTGCCCTGTTCGGCTATTCCCTGCAGGTCTACGCTGACTTCTCCGGCTATACCGACATCGCCATCGGCGTGGCCATGCTGATGGGCTTCTACCTGCCGAAGAACTTCAACTCCCCCTACAAGGCGAAGGACCCAGGCGAGTTCTGGACCCGTTGGCACATGTCGCTTTCACGCTGGTTGAAGGACTACCTCTACATCCCCTTGGGCGGTAACCGCAACGCCACCTTCGGCACCTTCTGCATCATCCTCATGATCGCCGCCATCGCCGTGTTCCTGTCCGGCTCCTGGTGGGTCGGCCTCGGCGTCCTCGTGCTCTCTGTGATCCTCGTCTTGGTCGCCCTCTTCAAGCCAGAGAAAAGGAAAAAGATCACTACCGAGTTCAACCGCATGGACACAATGCTGCTGGGCGGTCTATGGCACGGCGCCTCTTGGAATTTCATGATCTGGGGCGGCTTGAACGGCATCGGTATGGTCTTTTACCACTTCTGGAGAGACTGGAGCAACCTCACCCGGACGCTGTTCATCCTGACGATCACCGTCACCCTGAGACTGTTGAGCATCTACGTGCCTCAGCCCGTGTTCAACATGTTCTTTGTTTGGTGCTTCATCATCTTGATCGGCAACATCATCAGGCTTCTTTATCATCTGATTTTCAAGAAGAAAGCACAGACCGAAGCCTTCCATTGGTTGGCAGACGCCTGGGCCATCTTCCAGACCTTCACCTTCATCACCTTCACCCGTTTGTTCTTCCGTAGCGGTTCCAACCTCGATCCTGCCGAGGCTAATGAAACCGCTTGGAACACAGCCAAGAACATGGTCAACCAAATCGGGAGTCACTGGGATCTCAGTAAGATCGGAGACATGGCTTGGCAATATCGCAACGTGTTCCTGATGATTATCCTTGGCATGGTAATCCATTGGTTACCAGAGAATTTTAAGCGTCGTTATCGCATCTGGTTTGCCAATATGCCCTTGCCATTGATGGTTGTTGTCTGCTTCTTGATCGTCTTTGTGATTTACCAGTTCATCACTGCCGACCTGCAGTCCTTCATCTATTTCCAATTCTAACAGCCAAGGAGCTATGATAGCCTCCAGGCCAAGTTATTGAACATTTCGTACCAGACGTACAGCATAACCGTAATATCGATAGTTGCGGTCCATGATAACGATGCTGCCGCCGAAGACCAGTTGATGTGCTTCGTTGGCACTATAACACGAAGCGGTCCAGTGTATAGCCGCCACCGAGAATCATGTTATATCCCCAATCGCAGTTTTCAAACGCTCCTGTCAGATCATTTTTCACATTTCACCGCCCTGTCGTAGAACCTCCTCCTCAACTTGGATTCGATGGGATAGCAGTCAAAACTGCCCAACTGGAGGTCACAGTCGAAGAAGGTGTCGATTTGAGAGATATACAAATGGTCGTAACGGACGTTATGGCTTTGCTGAACGTCCATCATGAAACCGATGATCTCGTCCACTTCCTCGGTAAAGAGGTCGTATTTCGTGAAAACATAGAGACCAAACTCCTTGAAGTTTCCGTAGAAGCCGTTGTTGATTTTCCACATCTTGCTTTCGAGAATCCGTTTCATGGGAAGGGCTAACGCCCAGTAGTTGTATTCGTTGGAACCCACGGCATAGTTCATGCCGAGGCCGTAAGAATAGCCGCTCTCCTGGATCTTAAGCAAGTCCTCGTTGACTTCTTTGACTGGTCTGCCGACCATCTCGTTGATGAGTGAGTTGGCCACGTTTTTATCTTCCGTGATGGCACGGGTCACCTCGATGCCGAGACCTTGTGTCGTATCCTGTAAATCAGGCCGATCGGCATTGACGAGATGGGCATAACGGTTACCCAGCAGCGAGCGCAACGAACACATCGCATAGCGTTCAAAGAAACAGGTGTCGAATTTCGGAGTCATGGTGAATAATTCTCAGGTCTATGTCAAGAGATCTCGAAAAGGTTCAGGAAACCGGTCATCATGAAAACGCTGCGGATCGTATCGCTAATGCCACGGACCACGACTTTGCCACCCTTCTCGGCGGCGGCTTTGCGCAACATCAGGAAAATCCGGAGACCGGAACTGGAGATGTAGCTCATCTCGGTACAGTCCAAGATGATTGTTTGTGAGGCAACTTCAGCCAGACCTTCTAACTGGCCGGACACTTCTTGCGCAGCCAACGTATCCAACCGCCCTTTCAGATAGGCCGTAACAACTTCTTTTTGTTTTTCAATAACTACTTCCATCATATTAGATCTTTTTAATCATTCTTAAATAATTTTTTTCATCTTTTCGCTCATAGCTGACCGTATCCATCAACTCACGTACCAAATGGATACCCAATCCACCGATGGAGCGATTCTCCGCAGAAAGCGAAATATCGGTCAGCGGAGCGGCCGTGGGATCGAACGGCACCCCGCTGTCAACGACGAGAAACTCCAGGGAATCCTTCCGGAGATACGCTTCCACATCCACCAAGCCATCGGTTTCCTTGGGGTAAGCATACAAGATCACGTTGCTCACAGCCTCCTCAAGTGCCAGGTTGATTCCCATGGCCAGACTTTGGCTGAGTTGTTTCTCCTGGGCTATAGTCTCCACAAAATCAGCAAGTTGTGGAATCTGTTGAATATCATTGTGAAGCAGCAAGTGTCGTTCCTGTTGGGCATCACCTTGAGAAAGGAATCGGATGAAGAGCATGGTAAGGTCGTCACTTTGAGGTGCATCGCCCACGAACTCGTTCACGGATGCCAGCAGTCTGTCAAGGTGTTCCTGTGAGCTGCCCCCGATTTGGAGTGCAGTCTTCACCCTGTCAAGGCCGAACTGTTGCGCCTGACGATTCTCGGCTTCAGTAAGGCCATCGGTGTAAAGCAGCAGCGAGTCATCGAAACGCAGCTGGATCTCCTGCTCATCATACTTATATCCATACACAACGCCCAATGGGATGTTCGTCTGGACGTCCAGCAGGTGGATGTCGTCGGAAAGGAGAAGCGGCGGATTATGTCCCGCGTTGCAATAACGCAAGTGACCCGTGGCGAGGTTCAGCACACCGCAGAAAAAGGTCACGAACATGTTGCTCTCGTTGGACTCTGACATGGTATCGTTCATCGACGACACAATGCGTTGTGGACCCGATTCGCGTGCGGACATCGCCCGGAACAGGCTTCTGGTCACCGCCATGACCAAGGAGGCAGGCACGCCTTTGCCCGAGACGTCACCAATGCAAAAATACAGCTTCTCGTCACGGATAAAGAAGTCATAGAGATCACCACCCACCTCTTTGGCAGGGACAATGGAAGCGGCAAAATCCAAGTCGTTCCGATCTGGAAAAGGCGGGAAGGTCTTGGGAATCATGGCCATCTGGATCTCACGGGCGATATGGAGTTCGCTCTCCATGCGTTCGTTGCGTATGCTGATATTTTGAATCTTTTTCATGTTAGTCACCGCGCGGATGATCAGCAGTATCACCATAATCAACCCGATGACCAGTAAGATGAGGAATATTTTTCCCGCACGAGGGTCGGATGCCTCGCGTTTGTAATAGAAATACTGTAACAGTCCGCCGCCTTCCAACACGATAGCGGCCACGATGACGATGATCAGACTCAGATTCAATCCGAGCTTTTTCCGTAGTCTGTTGAAGATAGTTTCATCAGTTTTCATAATATGGAGGTTAGTGCCGACCGTATTCCCAGCATCGGCTGTTTCGTGTCTCGTTCCACAATCAAGGTCTTAAGTCCGGCATAAGGCCGTATCATGGTTTCTATTTCTTTCAGCGAGACCTCTTCCCCGAAATAGGAATGGGCAAAGCATTCCCAGAATCGGATGGCCAATGCCTTTGGCATGTGGAAAGTCTCTTGGATGAAAGCCTCGTCACTAAGGCAGCAACAGAGATAGACCATTCCCACATCGAAGAGGTGATTGCCCCAACAGAAGTCACCCAAGTCGATGAAATAGCGTCGATTGCCGACGAATATGGCGTTGCTATATTGAAGATCGCCGTGGATGGCCGTATCCTCATCAGGCGTGTTGGCGATGAAACGGGCCAACTTGTCTTTTTCCGAGGTGGTGAAGAAGGGATTCTCCTTCAGCAATCGGTAGTAGCGGTCCTTGACGTTCTCGAACTGCGTGGTATCCACATGGGTCGCATGTAACTTAAGGCACATCTGAGCGAATTCGGCTGCAAATTGGGCCACCTTTTCCGGCTCATCCGCCGTAGCGCGGGAATAGGATTTCTTTCCCACGACGCGTTTGAAACGGATGCCATAACGGCCGTCTTCAGTAACCACGTATTCCCCGGGCTCCGGTGTGGGGATGCCCATGTCATAGACTTTACGGGCCAGTTTCATCTCATCCAAGGGTTGTTGGATCTTACCCGGGAAATAGAGCTTGAGCATCACCGATGTATCGGTCTTATGGTCATAGCTCTCTCCATTGGCGCCACCGCCAGAGAGCACATAATCGCCGAGGTTTATCTTAATGGCTTCCATGATGAAATACTTGATTGATCAGTCGTTCAAATTCTTGATAGGCGAAGGTCCCATCCAATTCACGAAGGGCATCGGCAAGGCCTCGATAGTGCCATTCGTGGTCTTCGCGCCTCTTCGCATGGAACAGGTTCCATAAGGCATCGCCCTGTACGGCATAATCACGGGCGATAGCCCGCATATTCGAGAGTTTGTCGCCCAAAGCCACCATCTTCGCATCATGGCTGGCTCGGGAGAGACGTTCGATGGCAGCCTGTTTACGGTCGCGCCAGCTGGCTTCTTCGGATAATCCGACTGGCATCTCGTCGCTCTCATCGGCCACCAAGGAGGCGATCCGCTCACCAAACTCCTCTCGGAGCTGATCCACCGACACGTCGGTATCCTCCACGGTGTCGTGAAGTGCGGCCGCAGCCAACAGTTCCTGGTCAACCGTCATCGTGGCAACGATCTCCACGGCTTCCATGAGGTGGACAATATAGGGATAGCCCTTCCCTCGCCGTTCGGTACCAGCATGGGCACGAACCGCAAAAACGATGGCGTGGTCTAAGATGGTTGTATCTAAAGGTCGGTTTGCCATAGTTATTGATTCATAAAGGGTAAGTCTTTCGTCTGCTTCAACAACAAGTCAGCCATGACCTCATTCCCATCGGAGGGACCGTTCAGCATATCGAACATCAATTTCAAGCCCACACGACCACCACCGTTTTTGAGGATATAGGCCGTGCAGAGGTTCTGGGGCGCCAAGGAAGAAGACAGAATATCGATGTCCGTAAGACCGATTTGGAAACAGGCAATCTGATAGGCGGCATCGAAGTATTCTTTCACAAGGTTGTCAATATCCCCCAACGTCTTGAACCTCATGGCCAGGAAAAGATCCAAGAAGGCTGACAGATCGCCGGGTTGGACCTCTGCCTGATTGATGGAGGCTATCTTCCTTGTCAACGCATCGAAAGGACCGATCTTGAGGTAGCTTCTAAAGGAGTCGCCGTCGAGTCGCACCTCATTCAAATTTCCGGATGCCACCAACTTCTGCACCTGTCTACGATAGTCTGAAAGCTCCATCCGGATACGGCTGAACTCATCATCCACCAACTCCAACATACCGGCCAAACGGTTCAGGTTCCGTTGATACACCAAGGGAATCTCCACCCCGCTCTTGTAGCCAGTATCGTGATTCATGTTGGCCCAAGCGTGCTGGAGAATCGTCCTCATCTGCACTTCGAAGCGGATCTGATTCAATTCTGGATGTTCCGGATCCGTATATGCAGACTCGGGTATGCGGCAAATATAATGCAACGAAAGATAACCGAAACTATCAATCTCATGAACTTTCCGTTTGTCGATGGAGTTTTCCCAATCAATCTCGAACAGGCGTTCCAGCACAGAGGCTACCTTATCCACATCATCAGTATAGAACGTAATGACGCGGATTCCAACCACGTCAGTGACATCATAAATGCTGGAATACTTGTTTCCTTTACGTTGGAGTTTTCCCTTGAGAGACTTTTCATCCTTCACACGATGCTCCATGGCAGCCACAACGATGCCGGCCTCAACGAAGAATTCATTCAATCGCTCAGGAATCACCGCTGCCATCTGCTCATAAACAGGCAAGAATTGGTGGTATTGCGCAAGGATCCCCTGCATTTGGACATCAGAAGCTGGAGCGTTTCTCATCATATATCGGTTTTATAATATGCGCAAAAATACTAATTTTGCTGAATAATAACAAATATCCTCGATAACAATCTATGAAACATCGCTTTATCCTGCTTTTGACACTATTGGCTTTCGTCTCCTGCGGCAACCTCAACGTTCACATGGTCAACCTCACCGTGGAACAACAGGACGGCTCCCAACCCTTGGCTACGAACCAGCCCCGTTTCAGTTGGCAATATGAGAGTAGCGAAAACAACGTAACGCAAACAAGCTATCATATCATCGTGGCCTCCACGGAACAAAAGGCCAAGAGAGGGATTGGCGACCTCTGGGATGCCGAGGCCAACTCCAACCAGATGCTCTACATCCCCTACCAAGGCCAACCCTTGCACAGCCGCGACAAAGCCTATTGGAAAGTGACCGCCTCAGTGACCGTCGGCGACAAGGCCACCAACGTCGAAAGCGAAGTCCAGTCTTTTGAGATAAGCTTACTGGAACCGGACGACTGGCAGGCGCATTGGATTGGTCGCGACTTCGATGATGACGGGATCATCGGAAAGACCCGCATCCCCGCACGTTATCTCAGAAGGACCTTCAAGGCCAAAGGCAAGGTCAAGGAAGCCAAGCTCTACATCAGCGGCATGGGCCAGTACAGCGCCTACATCAACGGCACGGAGATCGCCCCCGAGGAGATCCTCAAGCCAGCCCTCTCCGACTATAACAAACGCGTCTATTTCAATGCCTACGACGTGACCCCGATGATCCACAGAGGCGACAATGCCATCGGCGTCATCCTGGAAGGAGGTCGCTTCACCGCTCTCCGCAACAAACCCGGCGACATCTGGGGTGGTCTGCATCATACCATGCATTATGGCACACCACAACTATTGGCGCAACTCGAACTGACCTATCGGAACGGCAGCAAGGAGACTATCGTCAGCGACTGGAACTGGAAGATCACCAACCACGGACCCATCCGCACCGCCAACGAGTTCGACGGCGAGACCTATGACGCCAACCTCGAACTGGGAGAATGGACCACCACCGGCTTCGACGATCAGGATTGGTTCAGCCCCAGGCATGTGGAAGGTCCCAAAGGCTTGCTGAACGCCCAGACCAACCCCAACATCAAGGTGCAAGATCGGCTGAAGCCCGTCGCGATGTTCCAAAAAGGCGACGCCTGGTATCTCGACATGGGGCAGAACATGGTGGGCGTGTTGGACCTGAGCGTCCAAGGTCAACAGCCTGGCGACACCATCACGCTACGGTTCGCCGAGACGCTCACCCCAGACAGCCTCTTGTATGTCGCCAACCTCCGCAACATCGACGCCACCGACCGTTATATCACGAAAGGTACGGAAGTCCATTGGCACCCCATGTTCACCTACCACGGATTCCGTTACGTAGAGATCACCGGCTTGCGAGAGAAACCTGCCTTGGACGACTTCACGGGACTGGTGTTTTACGATGAGATGCCCCTCACTGGCCATTTCGAATGCTCCGACGAGATCATCAACGCCGTCTATCGCAACGCCTACTGGGGCATCCGCGGCAACTACCGAAGCATGCCCACCGACTGTCCCCAACGTGACGAACGCATGGGCTGGACCGGCGACCGCACCACGGGATGCTACGGCGAATCCTACATCTTCGATAACCATCGGCTGTATGCCAAGTGGATCACCGACGCCGAGGACAGCCAGGTGGAAAACGGCTCCGTCTCTGACGTCTATCCGCCCTATTGGAGAAGATACACCGACAACATGACCTGGCCCGGCGCCTTCATCACCACCGCCGACATGGTCTACACCCGCTTTGGCGATGCCGAGCCCATCCGACAACACTATCAAGCCATGAAACGCTGGATGGTCCACATGAAGAACAGTTATATGGTCGAGGGCATCATGACCCGCGACACCTATGGGGACTGGTGTATGCCACCCGAGTCACCCGAACTCATCCACTCGAATGATCCCACCCGCATCACGGAGGCGGCGGCCATCTCCACCCCTTTCTATTGCTACCTGGCCGAGAGGATGGCCAAGTTCGCCGAGATGCTCGACTTGACCGAAGACGTGGCCTTCTTCAAGGAAGAGGCGTTGCGTTCCACAGAGGCTTACAACAAGAAATACCTGAACCCGACAACCGGCCAGTACGCCAATAACACCGTCACCGCCAACATCTTGCCATTGTGGTTCGGAATGGTTCCCAAGTCGCTGGAGGACAAGGTCTTCGCCAACATCGTGGACAAGACGGAGATCGACTTCGGCGGACATGTTTCGACGGGTGTGGTCGGTATCCAACAACTGATGCGCACCTTCACGGAACGGGGACGTGCCGACCTCGCCTTGAAGATCGCCGCCAACGACACCTATCCGAGTTGGGGGTATATGGTCCGCAACGGCGCCACCACCATCTGGGAACTCTGGAACGGCAACACCGGCGATCCCGCCATGAACTCCGGCAATCATGTGATGCTCCTCGGCGACCTCATCCTCTGGGAGTACGAGTATCTGGGGGGCATCCGTCCCCTGGAGCCTGGCTACAGCAAGATCCTGTTGAAGCCATACCCCATCGAGGGCCTGGACTCTGTGAATTGCTCCTACCAATCCGTCTCCGGCCTGATCGAAAGCCATTGGAAGCGCCATAAGGACCAGTTTGAATGGGACATCGTGATTTCCGCCAACACCACCGCCGAAGTCTGGCTGCCTACCACAGAGGGCTATGAGAAACAGACCTACGGCAGCGGGAGGTATCACCTGAGTTCCACGATCGACTACCATCCCAGGGTGAAGGTCATGACCTACAACGTGCGTCATTGCGCAGGGATGGATCTCGCATTGGACTACGACCGGACCGCCGACGTGATCCATCGGCAAAAGCCCGATGTGATTGCCCTTCAGGAGTTGGACAGCATGACAGGTCGCAGTGGACAGTGCTATCAATTGGACGAGTTGGCCAAACGCACGGATTATCATCCCATTTTTGGCTCCGCCATTGACTACGACGGAGGAAAGTATGGCGTGGGCATCCTTACCCGTGAGCAACCCTTGAGCACACGTCGCATCCCCTTGCCCGGCGACGAGCCCCGTGTGTTGTTAGTGGTGGAACTGGAGGACTATGTGATCGGATGCACCCATCTCGACCTTGAAGAAGAGCACCGGCTCGCTTCCGCCCCGCTCATCATCGAAGAGGCGCAACGTTGGGACAAGCCATTTATCCTTGCCGGCGACTGGAACGACCTCCCCAACTCGAAGCTGCTATCCGAGTTGACGAAGCAGTTCACCATCCTCTCCGGCAATGAGCCCACCTACCCTGCGGATGCGCCACAAGAATGCATCGACTACATCGCCATCTTCAAAAACCACACTGCAAAAACCATTGAAACCCATGTCATCAACGAGCCTGAGGCCTCCGACCATCGGCCGTTGATCTCTGGAATAATTTTTGATTCTTTTTAAATGTTTTAATCCTTAATCAAAATAGAAATGAAAGCATTACGAGTCTTTTTAGTAGCCTTCGCCCTGATGATGGCTTCAGCCGTAACCGCCCAGACCGTTTACAACAGCAGCGGAGCCAGTTGCGGTAAGATTGAGAACAACGGCACCATACGCAACTCAAGCGGAGCCAGTGTCGGACGATTCGACAGCGACGGCACTATACGCAATTCCAGTGGATCCAGCATCGGCAAGATTGATAGTGATGGCACCATCCGCAACAGCTCAGGTTCCAGCATTGGGAAGCTTGACAAAGACGGCACGGTCCGAAACAGCTCAGGGTCCAGCATCGGCAAGGTCGAAAGCGACGGAACGGTGCGCAATAGTTCCGGATCAAGCATCGGCAGAGCACAAGGCATTCCTTGCGAATGGGTTGCCGCTTATTTCTTCTTTTTCCCGTTCTATTAAAAGCGGTTCTGATTGATGAATGACCTCCGACTCTCCATAATTCAAGCTGATCTTCGCTGGGAAGACCCGCAAGGCAACCGTGCGCATTTCGACCAGCTATTGAAAGCGGTACCACCCGGCACCGATCTCGTTTTGTTGCCTGAAACCTTCAACACAGGGTTTCCCGTGGATCCTTTGAAATATGCGGAAACTCTCAACGGCCCAACGGTGACTTGGTTGAAAGCCAAGGCAAAGGAGTTGGACGCCGTGGTTTGCGGCACACTTTTGCTGGAGGTTGATGGCCATTATCACAACAGCCTCATTTGGATGCGCCCCGACGGAAGTTACGAACTATATCACAAACGTCACACCTTCACGATCGGTGGCGAGAAGGAACCCATCGAATGCGGCACGGAATCCCTGATTGTAACGTTGAATGGCTGGAAGATCAAGCCCATGGTTTGTTATGACATCCGATTCCCCTTGTGGGCAAGAAACCAATACCATGATGGCACATTCGAT
>JAEEGL010803314.1_pt1 | contig 19064 bp, 13 predicted proteins | sample 9134231 | NCBI WGS metagenome assembly JAEEGL01 (sample SAMN16246548, study PRJNA631951) | gut metagenome | biome: gut microbiome; feature: rumen; material: fiber-attached | host: Bos | place: Iran: Karaj | collected 2018-10 | reverse complement strand
GGTAAGGTTATCAACTTCTTCCACCGTCATTGTATCGGGCAGTTCCACATGCACAGAAGCAATATTTTTATTCGGTCCGTAATTGTTGATTATCAGGTCGTAAGCACCGCGGACTTCTTCCTCTTCGTTTATCAGTTTTTTAACCTTAAGCACAAGGTCCTTGTCCGCACGTTTGCCGAGTATGTCGTCCAATGTTTCAACCAGCATTTCCATACCGGCTTTTATGATGAACACTGCGATCACCACACCTACAAAAGCCTCAAGCGACACGTGAAAAAACATGTAAATCAATGCTGAAGCAAGAACCGATGCCGAGAGAATCGCATCAAAAAGCGCATCGGAACCGGAAGCAACGAGCGCACCGGAATTAACCTTTTTTCCCCGGTTTTTAACGAACGAGCCGAGAAGCAGTTTTACGATTACCGCAACCGCGATAATTACAACCAACACTACTGAATATTCTGCTTTTTCGGGGTGAATTATTTTCTTCACAGATTCTACAAGAGACGTAATACCCGCATACAAAACGATTGCTGCCACAATCATTGAAGTAAGGTACTCGATTCTGCCGTAGCCAAGGGGATGCTTTTTGTCGGGTGCTTTTCCGGCAAGCTTGGCTCCCACTATGGTTATTACGGACGATAGCGCGTCCGAAAGATTGTTTACTGCATCAAGGATAACAGCAATAGAATTGGACACAAAGCCCACCGTCATTTTAAAAGCAACCAGCAGTATATTTGTAAGTATTCCAATAACACTGGTCTGAACTATTACTTTTTCACGTTCTTTTTCGTTCATAACTCGACAATTATACTGAAAAATACAGGAATCTGTCAAAAAAAATATGTCTACGACGCGTAGGTTGTAATGTGCGCCTCTCAATGATAGTCTGATGTCAAATAAAACGACGCGGAGTTTTACTATAGGAGAAATAATTATGGACAATTATATTACAGGCGCAGCTATAAAACGTCTGCGTGAAAACAAAAAGATGACACAGGACGAGCTTGCACAAAAGATTTTTGTGAGCGACAAGACTATAAGCAAATGGGAAAACGGACACGGGCTGCCTGATATTTCTCTGATGGAACCGCTTGCAAAAGCACTGGATATTTCAGTGATTGAGCTTTTTTCAGGGAATGAAGTCCGCAATCAGAACAGATCGTCCAATATGAAAAAGATTCAGTTTTACACATGTCCGGTTTGCGGTAACGTAATTCAGTCTACCGGCGAAGCAGTTATAAGCTGTTGCGGTATAACACTGCCACCTTTGGAAATTGAAGAACTTGATGAAGAACATAAGATTCAGCTTGAAAAAGTTGAAGACGAGTACTATGTTTCAATTGACCATCCAATGACAAAGGAACATTATATCTCTTTTATTGCGGCAGTTTATGACAACGGGGTGGAACTAACAAAGCTTTATCCCGAAAGTTCGGCAGAGGCAAGGTTTAAAATAAGCCGGGCAAAGTTTTTGCTGGCATATTGCAATCATCACGGACTTTTTAAAGTTGATATTTAAATTTGCGGCTAGAGGTTTCCAAAAGTCCTTTTCCTTTCTGTATCAGAAGTACATAGATAAAAAAAAGGACACTAATTGTATGTCACACAGTTTCTGCCGTTTGTTTTGGCATCATACATAGCCTTGTCTACTCTGTCAAAAACACCCTTGGCATTGTCTCCGGATTTGACTTCCGTAAGACCTATACTACAGGTAAGACTTCCAATGTTTTCAAATTCGGCTTCTGAAATCTTTTGTCTAAGCTGGTCTGCAAGCTGTTTTACCATTTCAAATTCCATTTCATAGCAGACACAGACAAATTCCTCTCCACCCCATCTTCCTGTTTTGATATTATAGGGCTTAAGAAAATCAACGACAAAGTTTACAAACTGCTTAAGTACCGCATCACCTACAGAATGACCGAATTTGTCGTTTACTTCCTTAAAGAAATCAATATCCAGCATCATAAGCGAAATCTGGGTACCTTTTGACTTAAAGTCTTCTATCCCATTTGATATTTCTGTTTCAATTCTTCCATGGTTATAGACTGAAGTAAGCGCATCTTTAGAAGCCAGCTCTTCGTATTTTTTTAAAGTTTCAAACAACTGCATGGAATTTTCATGGATATCCTGTACCATAAAAACAAATCTAAAATCATCTTCGTTGGTCGTGTTAGTACGGCTGAAAATAAGCTTTACCCAGATAAACACACCTTCAAGATTCTTCATCTGACAATCAAAAGAAGCGGTGCGTCCTGGCAGCAGATTTTTTTTGAGATATTCCGGGTCTGTACGCTCCAAAAAGAGATTCTGGTCCTCAGGCCATATCATGTTAACTATCATCATACGCCAGGTTGAATATTTTACATCATAATTCTGCGGGTTACTTGAGATTTCGGTAACATTGATGCTGTACGCTATGTCTTTGATCAAATCCACGTACATTGAAAAAAGATACGAACTTTGAATTGTATCAATTTTTTTGTCAGTCAAAAACTCACGAAGATATTCACTGTTATCAAGCTCATCAAGAAAGAACATATATTTGTTGCTTTTATCATCGATTGGATATATAGATATTTGAATCAGACGTATTTTACCATTAATACGCAGTTTGATTCTGTCCACATATTTTCCGTTGAATTGTCCTATCATCGGGATAAAAACATGATAATCATCAGCTATTTTGTTGGAATTGTCATTAAAGTGAAACCACAATTTTTCTACAAGAGATTCGTAGTTACCATCCGGCTCAAGAAAACTCTCAAACAAGCCTCTTTTTTTAACAGTGTGGTAGCTGTCCTTTTGTGCATCAACAATAATTATTGCATCAACCTTTTCATAGAACAAGTTGGAAACGGATTCCTTTGTATAATCACTCATTCTATTATTATTGCATATAGTTAATGAATTTTTCAATCGTTTTCTTGCAATGTGTTATGTTATTCTGCAATTACAAAAGAAAATTGTCCGTCGGTTTGCCGTGACCGTAATAAAGTGTCCGCTGACCAAGTAATTTAATCTTTTGTGCAGTCTTTTTTATTGTGTCATAATCACAGAAAAGATGTCCGACCGCCGGTTTTATCCAGTTATCAAGAGCATCTCCGACCAGCAGGTTTTTCTGCTCTACATCTACACCGATAGAACCAATTGTGTGACCGGGAAGTTCGAGAATTCTTGCGTCAATTCCGTATTCTGCAAGGCTGTCACCTTCTTTGACAAAAATCAGCTTTTCAGGACGGCGTACTTTTGTGTTACGCAGCACTTTCAGTGAAAGTCCAAGTACAACTTTTCCGACAACGCCGTAAGACTTGAGCGGTTGTGCGTCATAGTTCCCAAAAATCTCAACATCAGCTTTGTTTACGGCTACAGGAACATCAAACCGCTCCGAAATTGCCGCTGCGTTTTCCGCATGGTCAAAATGCGGATGCGTGAGTACGATGAGTTTAAGTTTATATTTACTGCATTCCGTGATAACTTGTTCAAGCCCTTCCGCAGAGCCTGTATCAACAAGAATTGCATTTCCCCTTTCTGCAACGATATAACAGTTATCTGTTCCGCATTTTATCTGAAGTATTTCAGCCATTATTCATCCTCTTCTGAGTAACTGATGTTTTTGTGTACTTAATTCATTCTACCACAGATGCCGTTGTTTTTGGCTCTACTTCATTGTAACAAGTTCGTACTGTCGTGTGCCGATGCCGATTTTTTCACCGTGTTCAAGCGTTTCTTTCCATCGGATGTTCGGGTTTGAATCCAAAAAGTGGTCGTGATGATGATGCCAGTCAGGTTTTGCAAGGTTATCCGAAAGCTGCGAATTAGGCATAGGCTCGGATTTGAGGCACGCATCTACACAGGCCTGATCAAGCGCAACAGGGTCAAACGACGCGAACATACCCACATCCGGGAGAATCGGCGCGTCGTTTTCACCGTGGCAGTCGCAGTTAGGCGAAATGTCGCAGACTAAGCTGATATGAAAACATGGTCTGCCGTGAACAATGGCTTTTGTGTATTCGGCAATCTTGCAGCCGAGAACTTCATTCGCGTTGCCGTTCGGGTTATAAATTGCGTCAAACGAGCACGCACCAATACAGCGACCGCAGCCTTTGCAGATATCCTGATTTATAACAGCTTTTCCTGTATCGTACGAAATGGCATCCGAACCGCATTCTTTTGCACAGCGCTTGCAGTTGCGGCATTGTTCCTGAGCAACAACGGGCTTTCCGTGATTGTGCTGGTGCATCTTTCCGGCGCGGCTTCCGCCTCCCATACCCAGGTTCTTAAGCGCGCCGCCAAAGCCGGTTGCTTCGTGTCCCTTAAAGTGATTGAGAGATATAACAATGTCCGCGTCCATTAGAGCGCGTCCGATGTAAGCTTCTTTACAGTATTCGCCGCCTTCAACCGGCACAATAATGTCGTCCGTTCCGCGCAAGCCGTCCGCAATAATAACGTGGCAGCCGGTCGTAATCTCATTAAAGCCGTTTTCCTGTGCGCAGCTCAAATGTTCAAGCGCGTTCTTTCTTGAACCGGGATAAAGCGTGTTGCAGTCCGTGAGGAAAGGCTTGCCGCCGCATTCCTTTACGACGTCGGCAACAGCCTTTGCATAGTTCGGGCGCAGATACGCCACGTTACCGAGCTCGCCGAAGTGAATCTTGATGGCAACGAACTTGTTCTGCATATCTATTGACGTAATACCGGCCATGCGGCAAAGCTTCTTTAATTTTTCCGGCATACTCATGCCGTTATAGTTTGTTCTGAAATCCGTAAAATAAACTTTTGATTTTTCCATCGGCTTACTCCTTTATAATTTGTAATTATAGATGATAACACCCAAAATAAATAGAACAAAAATCAAAAAAAATATATCAAATCGCAAAAATGTAAGCTTTTTCATAATAAAACCTTTATGCCGGCATTTTTGATTCTCATTCTTGATTTATTTTTTGGTATGGTTTAGACTTATTGGAGAAAATAAACATCTCAGGTTATGAGCGAGGTACAGAATGGCTGAAGCAACAAAAAAACGGCGTGGTAGTTTAATAGCCAATTTGATAGTTCTGATTGGTTTGGGTATTACAGCACTTACAGTTCTTCAAGTTACAGTTTTGTCTGAGCTTGCCAAGAATGTTTCTCGAACAGATCATATAGACAACTATGTCATGCTTACAAATACCATCAAAGAATCGCTTGAACGTACGATGGAAGGATACACAAAACAACTGAATCCCTATGTAAATAGCGATATAATGAAATCCGGTAATTTTGATTTGGTGGGAAGATGGCTTCAGGCCAATCCGCAAATCCGCGCAAAAGAATACGATTATGTCATGATTGCCGATGCCCAGGGATATTCTTATAATGATAACGGAACCCGTACTGATATTGCAGAACGCGATTATTTACAAGAAATACTATTCAATGGAGCAGAACAATATATTGATAATCCTGTAATCTCCAAGACAACCGGAAACAAGGTTATTCATATTGCAAGACCTGTAAATAATGCAAGAGGAGACCGCTTTGCCATAGTCGCGGGGGTTATCAACGTTGATGTTTTGATTGAACCTATAAAATCTATCAAAGTTCCTGACGGAATCTGGGTGTTTATAATCGATCATAACGGAAACGTAATCTATCATCCTGCCGCTACGGACGACGGAAACTTTATCACGAATCCAGGCGAAGGGCACGAAGACCTTGCAGAAATTTCGCGTAGAATGGTTGACGGTGAAAACGGTTATGAATGGATTGCTTCGTATACCGGAAGCAAAAAGGATCTTCTTGTTTATTCAGGCATAAAAGGTACCCTATGGGGAATGGGCTTTCTAGTTCCGGGAAAAATCGTTGACTCGTTGGGTAATAAGATAGCAGAAACTGCAATAATTTTTGGTCTCATTATAACCATTATAGTTCTTATTCTTGGTGCTTTTGTTCTTTCAATTTCGCTCAAGCCTCTTAAGGTTGTAGAAGATGCCATCACCGGTATTGCACATGGAAATGCGGACCTTACCCAACGTATTGAAATAAAATCAAATAACGAAATAGGACAGGTGGTTCAGGGATTTAATAACTTTACTGAAAAACTGCAATCCATCATTTCGGATGTTAAATCTTCCAAGAACGAGCTGGGTGTTGCCGGAGAAGACATGTCGGTTGCAGCGCAGGATACGGCATCTGCAATTACACAGATTATTGCCAACATCGAAAGTATGCACGGACAAATCGTAAATCAGGCATCGAGTGTTGATCAGACAGCCGCAGCGGTAAACCAGATTGCTTCAAATATAGAATCTCTAGACCGTATGATAAAGAGTCAGGCCTCGGGTGTATCACAGGCCTCCGCCGCTGTAGAAGAAATGATTGGAAACATTAATTCTGTAAACAGCACTGTCGATAAGATGGCTGATTCATTTAAAACGCTTGAAAACAATGCACAAAACGGTATTGCAAAGCAGCAGGCTGTAGATGAACAGATTAAAACCATCGAGCGACAGTCGGCAATGCTTCAGGAAGCAAACTCCGTTATTTCTTCAATAGCAGAACAAACTAACCTTTTGGCGATGAACGCCGCGATTGAAGCGGCTCATGCAGGTGAAGCCGGAAAAGGTTTTGCCGTAGTAGCGGACGAAATCCGAAAGCTTTCCGAAACTTCAAGTACACAGTCAAAAACAATCGGTGAGCAGCTCAACAATATTCAAAATTCAATTTTGGGAGTTGTACAAGCCTCGGCAGAATCAAACCAAGAATTCTCTTCTGTTTCCAAGCAGATTGAAGCTACAGATGAACTTATAACTCAAATCAAAGGTGCAATGGAAGAGCAGCAGGCTGGTTCAAAACAAATAACCGATACTCTTTACAGCATGAACAACAGTACTTCCGAAGTTCATAATGCCGCCAACGAAATGAGCGAAGGCAACAAGATGATTCTTAGCGAGGTAACATCACTTCAGGAATACACTCACACAATGAAAAGCGGTATGGAAGAAATGGCTGTCGGCGCAAAGAAAATCAATGAGACAGGTGCGTCTCTCAGCACAATTACCGCTTCGGTACGCGCCGCAATCAACAAGATAGGAAATCAGATAGACCAATTCAAGGTTTAATTTCTTTTCTGTTCCAGCTGAATTTCTTTTGCAAGATAAGCGTCACTCAAACAGTGAAAATCGCTGATGCCTTTCTCTGTGTGTGCAGTGCTTCGTAAGACGGAATGATATATGAGTGCAGCAGCCCTGAAGAATTGAGAATCTGAAAAAGTTCAGAGCCGGTCTTACCAAGACGTTCTGCAACATTTTCAATGCAAAAAACCGAATATTCAATCTGCTTTTCACTCATACAGAACCTCCTGCTAGTTATTTCTCCCAAAAGATATCACAATTTGCTGAAAAGTCAATTTAATAAGTTTTTCTATAACTTCCTTAAAAGTTGCTTCATCATTTGAAAGCAACCTTTAAACTTCCTTATTTTTTCTGATCAAACTTTATTCATATGATATCTTTTCTACGGAACATAGTACATCCCAAGATGAGCCTTAAAAGTATTCTAATCCACAGTTTTCACGGTGTCAATTTTGGATTTTATTATCATCGAATTTGCTTTTTTTGTACTTTGGCATTATGTTTTAAATATGTCGTATAACGTACCCAAAGGTTTTATGTTATGTCAAAACGCTTCGTGTTCCAAGGCAGATTCTTGTCTGCGCAATCGGTGTTATAAGGAACTGACGTTAGAAACAGAGTCTGTAAAGGTTCTGAATCCAGGTTTGTATCCTAAGGAAAATGAAAACTGCCAATATTACAAAACGACTGAAAAAGTACGCTATGCATGGGGACTTAAGGCGGCATTGTCAAAGTTGCCCTATGAGACGGCAAATAATATAAAACGGCAGCTTATTACACGTTTTGGGCAGACCAAATATTATCGTTTTTGCAACGAAGTAATTCCAATAAAAGAAAAAGATCAGCTAATAATAAAGCATATTTTTCTTGAGAATGATATAAACGCTGACCCTGATTATGCCCGTTTTACGGAAGAACTTGTATGGTTCCGGTAGATATAAAGCCATTCATACTATTTTCAAAATTTTTCATCCTTATGAAAATAAATTTTCATCAAGAAGAAAAAAAATTTTCATCAAGATGAAAATAAATTTTCGTCCATATGAAAATATTTTCTCATGCTGATGAAAATAAAAAAGTTTAATAGTCCTATTTCAGTAAAAAGCTGTCTATCTGCTTGGCGCACTCGCGGCCTTCGGCAATTGCCCAGACGACGAGCGACTGACCGCGGTGCATATCGCCGGCGGTAAAGACTTTTGGAACGCTTGTTGCATAACCGTTGGGGCTTGCAAGTTCAGGCGTTGCATCACCCACGGAGGCAACAGTACCGCGCGCACCAAGTTCTGTGCCAAAAGATTGCGCCGTGTATTCTTCACAGCCGGTAAAGCCTGCCGCAACAAGCAGCAGGTCGCACGGTAGCAGCTTTTCTGTTCCGGCGCGCTCAACAAGCTGGCGTTTGCCGTCAATTGTCTGAAACTCAACTTCGATTGTGCGAACCGCGGTGATTTTGCCGTTTTCGCTGAGCACTTCTTTTACGGTTGTTTCGTAAACACGGGGGTCATGCCCGAATTTGGCGATGCTTTCTTCCGCACCGTAATCCACTTTAAGTATTCGTGGCCACTGCGGCCATGGGTTGTTCGGCGCACGCTCAACCGGCGGACAAGGCATCATCTCAATCTGTGTAACGCTTGACGCGCCCAGCCTGATTGCCGAGCCACAGCAGTCGTTGCCTGTATCGCCGCCGCCTACGATTACCACATTTTTTCCGGCTACTTCAATTCCGGCTTTTTCAAGAAGCACTTCGGCAATCTGAGCGTTTGCAGGCGTTATGTTCAGCTTTTCAAGCGCGCCGCTTGTAGCAAGCACGCTCTTCGTAACAGCTTTCAAAAAATCAACGGCGAACATCGCACCGCCGTCTGCGCCGTTTCTGCCTGTATTGAGCTTATCGATTCCGGCCGCACTAAGGGCACGCGCTTTTTTTGCGCCGCAGCAAAGAGCTATCGCGTCAAATTCTTCAAGAATGTGCTCCGCCGAAACGGTGCGGCCAACATCAGCGTTGAACACAAACTCAACGCCTTCTGCTTTCATAAGTTCAATGCGCCGTGCCACGATTTTTTTGTCGAGCTTCATGTTCGGAATGCCGTACATTAAAAGCCCGCCGGCATTGTCTTCGCGTTCATAGACAGTAACGCTGTGACCGCGGCGGTTGAGCCAGTCTGCACACGCCAAGCCGCTAGGACCTGCACCGATTACGGCAATTTTTTTGCCGCTGCGCAACGCCGGGATTTCGGGCTTCATGTAGCCTGTTTCAAAGGCTTTTTCGATTATGTAAAGCTCGTTGTCGTGCACCGTGACCGAGCCGCTTTCTACAACAGGGCTGCCGCAGTTGCAAGCTTTTTCGCAAAGCGCCGGGCAAACGCGACCGGTAAATTCAGGAAAGCTTGAAGTTTTTAAAAGACGCCATGCCGCCATGTCAAACTGACCGTTGTAAAGTGCGTCGTTCCATTCGGGTATATAGTTGTGCAAAGGGCAGCCCGTGACCATGCAGCCAAGCTTGATTGCGCTCTGGCACATCGGCACGCCGCAGTTCATGCAGCGCGCGGCCTGCTCGCGCCGTGCTTTTTCGTCAAGTTTCGGGTGGAATTCCTTAAAGTTTGCAATGCGCTCAAGCGGCGGAACATTGCCGTTTTCAATCCGTTTGTAATCCATGAATCCTGTAGGTTTTGCCATTTTGCACGCTCCAAAAGCAATTTAAAAACAAAAAAGGCCGTAGACAAAACCTTGTGCGGAAAAACCGCATAAAATTCTATCTACGACCTCTTTGCCGTATTGATTTTATTATCACAAAAAACAGGCACACTGTCAAGAATTAAAAATCACTACTTGAAATATCGCATTTTCTCCTTTATCTTAAAACAAGGAAGGTAAAAATGAAAGAATACATCAAAGGTGCAAACCCATATATGCCGCTTTGGGAGCATGTTCCCGACGGAGAACCCCGTGTTTTTGAATACAAGGGCGAAAAGCGCGTTTATTTGTACGGCTCGCACGATACACTCAAAACCGAATACTGCGGACCGGATCAGGTTGTGTGGAGTGCGCCTGTTGATGATTTGACAAACTGGACCTGCCACGGCGTTTGTTATACCTCTACCGACGGCTCAATTCTGTATGCGCCGGACGTTGTTCAAAAAGGCGACACTTTTTATATGTACGCCGCGGAAGCAAAAGGCTCGCGCATTATGCTCGCAACAAGCAAAAATCCGGCCGGTCCTTTTACAAACCCAAAACTTACCGAACTTGCCTTTGATCCCGGTATTCTTGTTGATGATGACGGCCGCGTTTATGCGTTCTGGGGCTTTTGCAAACAGTTTTGCGCCGAACTTAACGATGATATGTGCACAATCAAAAAAGAAACCCTGCGCGAGAATGTAATCAAGCACAGCATCACGCAATGGTCGCCTGATGACGGAATGGACGATGAGAACGATGCGTTCTTTGAAGCGTCTTCTCCTCGCAAGCTTTTTGGCAAATACGTTTTTATCTATTCCAAGCGTTATTACACACACCGCCCTCAGTACGGTGTTTACGAAGATTGCAACGGCTTTTTGTCGTTCAAATACTGCGATACTCCGCTCGGCGACTACAAGATGGGCGGCGACATAAGCTTTAACGGCGGCGAAATTATTCCCGGTCCGGACGGCAAAAATCAGATGAGTTACCGCTGGGGAAACAACCATGGAAGTCTTATGGAAGTAAACGGTCAGTGGTACATTTTTTATCACCGCCAGATTGGAACGGATGAGTATGCGCGTCAGGCAATGATTGAACCTGTGGATGTTGCAATGGACAAAAACGGTCGTATTTTTGTGGGCAAGATTACTTACAAAGACGGCGAGCCGGTTGCAAGTGAGCCTGTTGAGATGACGTCGCAGGGTGCGCACATAAACGGACTGGATGCACGCAAGATTATTTCCGCCGGCTACGCGGTTCACATTTACGGCGGTGCAAAAGGCGGCTACAACGGTGGAATGGGCGGCGCATACATCAAGCCTGTTTACGAAAAGACAGACAGCGCTTCTTCACCGGTTGTGGATATTACAAGCAAATTGACTGTAGGCTTCCGCTATTTGCAATTCGGCGCGAACACGCCTAAAACCGTTACGGCAAACATAACCGCAAAAGAAAACCTTACTGTAAACGTTCGTGTTGACGATTACAAGGGCAAAGTAATTGCCTCGTTCCCGATGAAGAAAGGCGACAAAACAGCAACTGCCAATTTGTCCGCCGGTGTAATCGGCAAACACGCGGTTTACTTTGAATTCCTGTCCGAATCAAAGAACATAATCGCAGAGTTCGATACGTTCACGTTTGATTGAGAGGCTTGGGAGTACAACCTTACTCAGCTTTTACAACTTTCTTTTAATATACGTTTTCGCTCGTACATCTTTTTGTCAGCACTGTCAAATATTCTGCTGAACGTATTTGTACCATCGGAATTGTAAACTTCAAGCCCGTTGGCAATCACGATTCCGCCGTTGGATTGATTTTCTTCCATAAGATGTTCAAAAGTTTTTATGAGAGATTCGCGGTTTGAATAGTCCTGACCTTCCAGAAAAGCAACAAATTCATCTCCCCCGATTCGATACACAGGACTGTGCTTGAACATTTCACAAATAATATGGCAGGAGTTTTTTATGTAACTGTCACCGGCATCATGTCCTTTTGTATCGTTCACGGTTTTTAGTCCGTTCAAATCAAAAACAACAATGCCGAACTCTTTCAGCTCTCCGTTTGCCATACGTTCTTCTATAGTTCTTTGGTCTTCTGTAAAAGCCCGTTTGTTCTTAATTCCTGTAAGGGAATCCGTATAGGCAAGCTTTCGGGCTGAGCCTAGTTCAATTTTCTGCAATTCTTCTCTTGATATATGATCTTCAATTTTACGGCGGTAATCATTTTTTTCATCTTCCAGTACAAATGTATGAATCAAACATGTTCCCAATAAATAACCGATTGAATATAACGGAAGAAGCGGATAAAAAGTTTGAGCGATAACAAAACAAGTCATGGCTATTCCAAATGCACCGATTGTTCTGTGACGATAGAGTTCTTTTCCTTTTGTTCGTGCCGACTGGATAAAAACATATATCGCGGTAAACAAAAATAGAAGAATCTGTATAACAAGGGCTATATACCTTGTAGTACATGCATGGTAAATTCCATCAGCGTCAAAATAAAACTTTATTGGAATAAATAAATTGACTATAAGCGAAGCCACATCAAAAAAAAGATAGAGCCAGCCAATCCATGAAAACAGTTTTTTAAAAAAGTTATTTTCTTCAAGATAGTTTATTACGTATCGTGTCCACAAAAAAACGGAAGCAGCCATTGCAATATAATAGATGACTGTATCTATGTAAACAGCTGTTATAAGCTTAGCGTCATATAATAGTCCCCACAAGGAATCTGTTATATAATACGACATTACTCCGTACAAAAAGTAGCGGTAGAATTTGGTGGAAAATTGAGCTTCTTTACTGCCGGTTTTTATCAGAACATCATAATTGATGATTATGTGAACAAGCAGAGCCAGTATTGCAATGCTAGAATATTCCATACGTTTATGATAAATCGGTTAATTCATATCGTCAATCAGAATGAATACGACATTTTCGGTTTAGCGAAGAGTTCGACACGTTCACGTTTGGATGAAAGGGTTGGAGAAAGATATGTACCAAATTTAAGCGGAATTGGTACATATCTATTTTATATGTACCAAGTTTAATGAATTTTGGGACATATTACTTAATTTTTTAGGTAACAGGTAAAATTATCCCTCAAATTCCCTATGGATAGTTTCCGTAACCGCAAAAATTAGTTTTGTTTCAAGAATATGTTTTGAAAACTCTGTCGTAGTAGGATTTTCAGATTCGTTATTTGTTTCAAACAAGACTTTATATTCAACTCCAAGTGCTGATGCGAGTTTTTCAACAATTTCAAGTGAAGGTGTTCGTTTGCCAACTTCAATCTGCGTGATATAAGGAGCGGAAACACCTGTTTTTTCCGCCAGTAATTCCTGACTCCATCCAAGTCGTTTTCTTAGCGATTTTATATTTTCTCTTACAATTGTTTCAATCGGAATTTCATTCATTTGCTAGAAAATATAGCGAAAAGTTATGATTGACTATTAGCTCATTGTTAGTTATTATAGTAGCATAAAGTTATTATTAATAATTACTATTAGTAATACAAAGAAAACAAAAGGGGTTTAATATGGCTTGGAAACAGAATGTAGGTATTGAAAATCTAAATGCAGAAAAGGCAAAAGAATTACTGAAAACATTTCGATATCCTACATCAATCGATGATAAAGGAATATTAAGAATTAATTGTCGTACTTGTGATATAAAACTTGAATTTGAACAGCAAGGTTCAACATCTGTTGTTGTTGGCAACCCCACTATGATGAAACCTTGGGCTTTTATACTTTTCATAGTTTTTATCTTCATTTTTGTAGTTCCTGGATTTATTTTTTCAATAGTTGATTCTTTTATGCTGAAAAAGATATTCGAGGAAGCTATACAGGTAATAAATCAGAATGCTTCTAATTCTCCAAAAATAACATCTGATTCTACAGATATTTCTGCAAAACTTTCAAAGCTAAAAGAAATGAAAGACCAAGGAATTATTACAGAAGAAGAATTTAATAAAAAGAAAACAGAACTCATTGATAAATTGTAAATATCTGTAGTGGTGTCCAAAAGTTAGGACACCATTTTTATAGGAGAAGCATTATGGAAAACGAAAAATTAAATCAATTGCAGAAAATGTTTGAGGATGGTCTTATAACAGAAGATGAATTGAAAGCAAGACGGGAAAAAGTAATTTCAGAAATGATTAATCAAGATACAGTTCCTAACACAAATCAATCTTTAGAAACAGAAAAACCTAAGAAAAAACATAAGGCTCGAAAAATTATCCTAATTTGTATAGCAGTTTTTTTGGGACTTGGATTTATAAGTGCAATGTTTGATGATAAAGAAGAATCTCCTGTTAATGTTGAAAAAATGGAAACTGATAATAAGGGAAACAAGGGAAATAGCTCTGTAACAGAAAAAAAAGATTCTTCAAAAAGCAATGTTACAAAAGAAAAATCAAAGAAAAAAGCAGATGACATTACAAAATACGAAGCACGAGAAATTGCAGAATATGTATATGGAAAAGAGAATGTTGTTGCTAGTTGGGGATTTGATACTGAAAAAACGCCAGTTGAATTCAATGGTAAAAGGACATATATCTATTATGGTTATAAATCATATTGTTTAGTTAAAGTATCTGAATCATTTTACGTAATAATATACACAGTAAAAATTGATGATAATGTATCTTCATATATAGAATCTATTGTTGAGGAAATCTCTAAAGACAAAGCAATCAGTATAATAAAGGAAATATTTGAAGGTAATACAAAGAAAGACACCTATAATAAAATAACAATATATAGTTCTCCAGCAAAACAACCTATATATGAATATAACAATCGGTTCTTTTATAAAGCAAGTAACTTTGAAAAAGAAATCGAAGATGCACATGTTGAAGAAAAATTTGATAATTTCCAAAAAGAATGTGAAGATTTTAAAATGTCTTCCAAACTAAAAGAATTAGGATTCTAACTGTAATCCGCAATCATTTCTCAAGTTTGTTCAAGTGAAGATCGGTAGTATGGATATTCACAGTTTATCTGGAAAAAATTTTCAAGCTCCCGTTCTACGCCGTTATCTTTTTGAACGCATTCAGAATTGCTGTTTCGTGCTCTGTGCCGTGCGATTCTTCCGCGTAGATTTCTGTCATTATGCGGAGGTAATCATTCGGGATGATTTTCTTGAAACAGGTTTTGTAGTGCGCCCAATCTGCAAGAACCGCTTTTGCGCGTGCGCTGCCTGTTTCGGCGACGTGCTGTTCAATAAGCGCGTGAAGCTTTTCTTCGTCAGTTGTGCCCTGCAAAGTCGTTACTTCGTCATCGAGCGCGTACATCTTTACAAGCTCGTGGTTCATGCGCTTGTAAAGGTCGTGGTTTTCGTCCATAACGTAAGCAACACCGCCGCTCATGCCGGCGCAAAGATTTTTGCCTGTGCCGCCAAGAATTACGGCCATGCCGCCTGTCATGTATTCAAGACCGTGGTCGCCGCAGCCTTCGGCTACAACTGTTGCGCCTGAATTGCGCACGCAGAAACGCTCACCCGCAACGCCGTTTATAAAGGCTGTTCCACTTGTAGCGCCGAAAAGCGCAACGTTTCCGACTATTATGTTGCGGTCGGCATCGCCTTCAAAGTTGGCAGGCTTCTTTACTACGACTTTGCCGCCGCTCAAGCCTTTGCCGAACGCGTCGTTTGCATCACCTGTAAGACGGAGCGTAAGGCCTTTCGGAATGAACGCGCCGAAGCTCTGGCCTGCGCCGCCCTGTACATCTACAACGAAAGTATCGTCTTTTAATGAATTGCCGAATTTCTTCTGAATCTCTGAACCGAGAACCGTTCCGACCGTGCGGTCTGTTGAAGAAATCTGAATTGACATTTCGCCGCTACTTTTCTGTTTTTCAAAAAGCGGAAGCAGCTGGCTCACATCGACTGTCTTTTCAAGCTTAAAGTCAAACAAAGAACGGTCGGCTTTCCAGTCTCCGGCTGTTTCAGCATTTGCAAGAACGCGGCTCATGTCTACAAGACCGGCGCGCTTAAAGCCCTGCGTGTCTTTCAGCTTGAGCAAATCTGTGCGGCCGCAAAGCTCTTCAACAGAGCGAACGCCGAGCTTTGCCATAATTTCGCGCATTTCCTGAGCGATAAACTTCATGAAGTTTTCTACATATTCCGGCTTGCCCGGGAACTTAGCGCGGAGCTTTTCGTTCTGTGTTGCAACGCCGAAAGGACACGTGTCGAGTTGGCAGACACGCATCATCGAACAGCCCATCGTAATAAGCGGCGCGGTCGCAAAGCCGAATTCTTCTGCACCGAGTAGCGAAGCGATTACAACGTCGCGGCCGCTCATAAGCTTGCCGTCTGTTTCGATAATTACACGGCCTCTCAAGCCGTTCTGAATCAGTGTCTGATGCGTTTCTGCAAGGCCAAGCTCCCACGGTAGGCCCGCATGATGAATCGAGCTTATCGGAGCTGCGCCTGTGCCGCCGTCGTGACCGGAAATCAAGATAACCTGCGCACCGGCCTTAGCAACACCGGCCGCAATCGTGCCGACACCGGCTTCGCTTACAAGCTTAACGCTGATGCGGGCGGCGCGGTTTGCGTTCTTCAAATCGTAAATCAGCTGCGCCAAATCTTCTATAGAATAGATGTCGTGGTGCGGCGGCGGCGAAATAAGGGCAACACCAGGAGTTGCGTATCTTGTCTTAGCAATCCACGGATAAACTTTTTTGCCCGGCAGGTGGCCGCCCTCGCCAGGCTTTGCGCCCTGCGCCATCTTAATCTGAATCTCTTTGGCGCTAAGCAGATATTCTTCTGTTACGCCGAAGCGGCCGCTCGCAACCTGCTTGATTGCTGAATTATATTCTGTGCCAAGACGCTCCGGCTTTTCGCCGCCTTCGCCTGAATTTGATTTTCCGTGGAGGTGGTTCATTGCGGCAGCCATGCACTTGTGCGCTTCTTCGCTGATTGAGCCGTAACTCATTGCGCCTGTCTTAAAGCGCTGCACAATCGATTCGACAGGCTCAACCTCGTCTACCGGAATACCGCCGTCAGCCGCAAAATTAAAGTCGAGCATTGCGCGCAATGTGTGCGGGTGCGCATTGTCATCAACAAGTGCGGTGTATTCCTTAAAGCGCGCATAGTCGCCGTTGCGCGTTGCCTGTTGCAGCGCAACAATTGTTTCGGGGTTATAAAGGTGGCTTTCAGCCTGCGGGCCGCGGCGGAACTTGTGCTTGCCGAATGAATCGAGGTGTGTGTTCACCGTAAGACCGGCCGGGTCAAAGCCCTGGTCATGGTGATAGCGCACATCTTCTTCGATTTCTTTAAGCCCGACACCGCCGACGCGGCTGACTGTGTTAGTAAAATATTTTTCAGTAACATCGGCTGCAATTCCCACAGCTTCAAAAATCTGCGCGCTCTGGTAAGACTGAATCGTGCTGATGCCCATTTTGGCGGCAATCTTTACGATGCCGTTGATAATCGCTTTGTTGTAGTCGTCGATTGCAGTGTGGTAGTCTTTGTCAAGAATCTTCTGGTCGATAAGCTCGGCGATTGCTTCGTGCGCAAGATACGGATTGATTGCGCGTGCACCGTAGCCGAGACACATCGCCGACTGATGCACGTCGCGCACTTCGGCTGTTTCAAGGATAATCGAAACGGCTGTGCGCTTTTTAGTTCTGATGAGGTACTGCTCAACAGCTGAAACAGCAAGAATTGCCGGAATTGCGGCGTGAGTTTTGTCTACACCGCGGTCGCTCAAAATGATGATATTGTAGCCTTCTGCGTAGGCTGCATCGATTTGCGCAAACAAAGTATCGAGCGCGGCTTTAAGAACGCTGCCGTCATCAGCCTTATCCGGCAACAACTTGTACAAAATCGAAACAGTTTTGGTTTTAAGTCCCGGCTGATTGAGTGCCGCAATCTTTATAAGGTCTGTTCCGGTAAGAATCGGGTTATTCACTTCGAGCACGCGGCAGTTCTTTGCAACCGGCTCAAGCAGGTTTCCGTCTTTGCCAAGATAAACTGTTGTGTCCGTAACGATTTTTTCGCGAAGGCTGTCAATCGGCGGGTTCGTTACCTGCGCAAACAGCTGCTTGAAATAGCTGAAAAGGCTCTGGTGCTTTTCGCTCATTACGGCAAGCGGAATATCAACGCCCATACTTGCGGTCGGTTCAACGCCGTTTTTGGCCATCGGCAGAATCATTTCGTTTACGTCTTCGTAGTTCCAGCCGAAAGCGCGGTACATGATATTTCTTTCGTCCTGCGTAAAAACAGGAATCTTCTTGTTAGGGATTTTCAAATCTGCAAGGTGAACAAGGTTCATGTCGAGCCATTCACCGTATGGGTAAAGCGACGCGTACTGATTTTTACATTCTTCGTCAGTGATAATCTTTTTCTGAACTGTGTCGACGAGCAGAATGCGGCCAGGCTGTAAGCGCGATTTTGTTTCAATGTTTTCTTCCGGAATGTCGAGAACGCCGACTTCGCTGCTCAAAATGAGCATGCCGTCTTTTGTGATGTAGTAGCGGCTCGGGCGGAGTCCGTTGCGGTCAAGCGTTGCGCCGAGAATATCGCCGTCGCTGAAAAGAATCGCGGCAGGGCCGTCCCAGCTTTCCATCATCGTTGCCCAATAATGGTAAAAATCTTTTTTGTTCTGCGGCATATTGTCGTCGTGCTTCCACGGTTCAGGAATACACATCATTACAGCAAGCGGAAGCGGCACGCCGTTCATCAGAAGGAACTCAAGCGTGTTGTCGAGCATCGCGCTGTCGCTGCCTGTTGTGTCTACGGCAGGCAGAACTTTTGAAAGCTCCGCGTCGCTGAGTTTTGTAGAAGCGATTGTTTCTTCGCGCGCAAGCATTCGGTCAACGTTTCCGCGGATTGTATTGATTTCGCCGTTGTGTGCAATAAAGCGGTTCGGGTGGGCGCGCTGCCAGCTCGGCTGTGTGTTTGTGCTGAAACGTGAGTGCACAATTGCAAGCGCCGATTCGTATTCAGGCAACTGCAAATCGCTGTAGAATGTGCGTAGCTCATGCACAAGAAACATACCCTTGTAAACGATTGTGCGGCTTGAGAGCGAGCAGACGTAAGTTTTATGCGCAGTGTCGGCTTTCTCAAACTCACGGCGTAAAATGTAAAGCTTGCGGTCAAAATCAAGCCCTTTTTCGCAAGTTTTTGGGCGTTCAATAAAAGCCTGCCATATTTGCGGCATGCAGTCGCGCGCTTTTTTGCCGAGATCTTTTTCGTTTACCGGAACTTTTCTCCAGCCTAAAAACTTAAGCTTTTCAGAAGCGCAGCATTTTTCAAAGCGGGCTTT
>JAEEGL015787469.1_pt1 | contig 19065 bp, 12 predicted proteins | sample 9134231 | NCBI WGS metagenome assembly JAEEGL01 (sample SAMN16246548, study PRJNA631951) | gut metagenome | biome: gut microbiome; feature: rumen; material: fiber-attached | host: Bos | place: Iran: Karaj | collected 2018-10 | reverse complement strand
GCGATATAGGATGTGGTTATTGTTGAGGAACCAAAGGAAGAGGGTTGCAGCAATGCGTTTATTTCCATCGCTGAAGGAATGGTTCTTGGTGACGAGGTAGAGCAACATGGCGGCTTTCTCCTCGACGCTGGGATAGAGTTCCTCACCTCCGAAGGTCTGGTATATCTGTCCAATGCTGCTCTTAAAGGAGTCATCCTTCTCATTGCCAAACAAGACTGAACCTCCGAATTTCTCGCGCAAGCCATTGATAGCCTCCATCGCATTGTCATAGGTAGCATGGAAGGGCTCTTCTTTAGTCGTCTTGTCGATTGTCAGTCGTTCGTAATCGTAGTTGTCGAGCGTGTCGAGGGCGTAAGAGTAATTCGTCACCACTTCGAAGAGGGCATTCGTCTCGTCGTTCGATAGCAGAGGCTGACTTTGTATTGTGCGCCCTAACATACCCACCAACTGCCGCAGTTCGCCAATCTGCTCTTTTCGGATGCGCTCATTGATGGCATAACCTTTGATAATATATTCTTTTAGAATACGGTTAGCCCACTGACGGAATTGCACACCTCGCTTACTTTTTACACGGTAGCCGACAGAGATGATGACATCGAGAGTATAATACGCTACAGGTTGCTTGACCCCATTAACACGCAAAAAATGCGTGTTGATATCTTTGGGCACTTCTTGGTCGGAAAACACATTATTAATATGTTTTCGGACTGTTTTTTCATCTCTACCGAACAAAGCAGCCATTTGATTGGCACTTAGCCACACGGTATCGTTTTCCAGACGGACATCAATCTGTGTCTGTCCGTCTTCTGTCTGGTAAATTATTATCTTATTCTCTTCCATATCTTTCGTGATTTCGTCCGCAAAGATAACATTTTTCTTTCACAACGAGCCTGCAAAGGTCCAAAAAGTATATCCTTGGACGCTCTTTTCACAGTATCTCCAAGGCGATGGCAGCACACGCCTCTGCATCGGCCAGCGCATGGTGATGGTTCTCTAAGCAGTAACCACATTCGGCAGCAACGGTGTGCAGCTGGTGGTTGGGCAGATAGCGGAACTTGCGGCGGGAGGCGGCGAGGGTGTCGTAAAACTTATAGTCTGGATATTCCATCTGATACACACGAAAAACAGCTTTCAGGCAGCCCTCGTCAAAAGGCTTGTTGTGAGCCACAAGAGGCAGACCTTCTATCAGAGGTTCTATCTGCGCCCATACTTTGGGGAACACAGGAGCCTCGTCGGTGTCTTCGTGACAAAGACCATGTACCTGCGAACACCAATAGTTATAATAGTTCGGTTCAGGCTGAATGAGCGAGTAGAACGAATCAACGATCTCACCATCACGCACAATCACCACTCCAACGCTGCAAACGCTACTGCGCTCGTTATTAGCTGTCTCAAAATCTATAGCTGCAAAGTCTCGCATTTTATTTATTCTCCTTGTATTTTGATAATATTGGTTACACTCGACAAAATCAAACAAGTTCGTTTTAGTCCTCGCTTGCACTATATTTATTCCACATCCTCTTTATCTTTCCAGCTATCTCCTTGCGAAGCCATTCGGGTTCGAGCACTTCCACATCCTCGCCATTCCAAAGGAGTTCCTGCTGGAAGTCGAAGGAGGGGCGGAGGTTGAGGGTGAAGATGCTGTATTCTTCGTTGCGGACCGTTTCTTTCTGCGACTCGTGCATCTTCAGGTCACGGATGTAGTTGGCCTGACCTGCAGAAACTTTCAACGTGACGGGTTGAATGTCCACATTCTGGTCAACGATGATGCCGAAGCAACCCTCAAAGAAGTCTTTGGCCGACCAGTCTTTCGGTATCACGAAGGTCTCGTCCTTCACGTGCAACGACTGAATTCGGTCGAGCGCATGGATGCGTGGTCCCTTTTCATAATAATAAGGATCGGTGCTGCGAGCCACCAAGTACCACCGCTGGCGGAACAGTTTTACGCAATAGGGTTGCACGTCGAAATTGCTTTCTTCGTCCTTCCAGTAGCTGTGATAGGTAATGTTCAGGACGCGGTTCTCCTTCATCGCTTCGATGATGGGCTGGAGGTATTGCTGCCCCGACGGCACGTATTCCAGGATGATGCGGTCCTTGATGCTCTGGCTGTTTGCCAAGGCATTGCTGACACAGAACGTGTTGTAGAGCCACGAACGGAGGCCGTTCTTGCAGATGTCCTCCTCGTTCTCGATATAGTAGCGGTATTCACCACGGTTCTCGTTGACGATGCTGAGGCCGAACATATCCCAGATGACATGGCGCCAGTTGTCGAAGGTGCGTTTCGGAATCTCAGCCCCTCGGTTGATATCATCGCGGAGCCATAGTTCGTTCAGTTCCTTGAATGAGACCTTCTGTCTGCGATGAATGGTTTCAATCACCCAGACGTATTTCGTGATCAGACTTTGTCCTCTATCGTTGTCCATGATTCTTTGAAATTTGTGGCAAAAGTATGTCAAGGGTGCGCCAAATCGTGGCAGAGGTTTGAGAAAAAAGAGTTCGTTTACCTCTTCGATACTTTTTTACATTTAGGGAACCTCTCCATTAACAACCTTTGATGACTTGGGTAACCGACTGAGTATGAATGTGTACGTCTCTTGGTTGAGGCAATGAAGTTAGGGGCTCAAGGGTGTATGAACCATATCTGCAAATCCTTGAATGAAGGGTCTGTAGTTAGAAAACTATCAATAAGGTTTTCAGGTCGTCTTATTGGAAACAGAAGTCTTCGAGGCTGCAGAGGGACTGCTCTTTGGTGTCGGAGGTGAAGAGGAAGAAGAGGGCGTGTTTGCCTGTCAAGGCGGCCAGTTCGGGCACAGCGGCGGTCAGCTCGGTTGATGTCTGCTGCATGTCGGCAGAAAGCGTGATGGTGCCCACCAGCTTGCCGCCTTGCGATGCCCACGGGCGGTCTGCCCAGATCTGTATGGTGCCGTCGATGCCTTCGGGGATGAGGCGAAGTGCCAGCTGCAAGTCCTTCTTTCCACAGGTCTCACTGAAGTTGAAGTATTTATAGCCCACAATGGAACCGTCGGTGTTGTGTACCACGCGGTTGGTGTTGTTCTTCGGGGCGTAGGGCTCCTGGAAGTTGGAGGCAGTGCCGTAGGAGGTTTCTACATACGAGCCGCTGAAGTTGTAGTCTGGCCAGGGGTGCTCGGCCACCTTGGGTCCTGTCAGCCAGCAGGCGATGCCAGCGGAGTGGCGCTCCAGCGGATTCAGGCCATTAAGTGCAAAGCCTTCGGACGTGTATTCTCCTTCGCTGATCTCGACCTTGCCGCCGGCACCGGGCTCCACAAGCACATTGATGGGTGCCACCATTGCCTGACGGGCATACTCGTTGAGTCCCGTCTGTCGGTGATAGAAGACATACCACTGGCCGTTGATCTGGCAGATGCTGCCGTGGGTGTTGCCGCTCACCACGCCTGAGGCAATGGTGTCACCCTGCTCGTTGACCTCGCGTCCGCGGGCGTCGATGATGGTGCCGCCATAGGTCCAGGGGCCCAGCGGATGGTCGCTGTAGGCATAGGCCAGCGTGTAGTTGGTGTCGGGCAGTCCGAACTCACCCGGTTCTGTCCAGCGGCTGTAGATGAAAACGTATTTATCCTGAATCTTGCGGATGCTGGATGCCTCGAAGAAGCGGAAGGGGCCGGGCTCGTCTAAGCTGGACACCATGCCATCTACCACCTGTGTGCCGGGCTTGACGGTGCACATCGTGGCGGGGTCTATCTCGGCGGCGTAGGAGTGGCGGAATCCCCAGTAGCCATAGACGCGGCCGTCGTCATCCACGAACACGGCGGGGTCGAAGCCATAGATGCCGTTGACCTGATTGGGGTCATCGGTGCTCCAGTTGCAGACTTCAAAGGGGCCGTCGGGTCGGTTGCTCTTGGCTATCAGTCCGTTGCGATTGCCAGCCTGGTCGTTGGGGAAGAGGTAGTAGGTCTTAGTGCCGTCGGCATTGGCAACGACTGCTATGTCTGGTGCATACAGCACATCGGCAGTGCCAGTGGCATCGAAAGCCTCGCCCTTGGCGTTCTTGTCCACGACAAGGATGACGCCGTCATAGCGCCAGTTGTTGAGGCTATCGACGGATGCGGACCACACGACCTGGTCGCGGCCGCAGTACTCGGTTACGAGGTTGTCATGCGACCCATAGACATACACGCGATATTTCCCTGGCTGGTCGGGGTCTTCGAAGACGTAAGGCTCGCCGTCGGGGATATGTTCCCAAAGAGGCATATAGGGATTGCCAACGGTTGTGAGCGGAGCTTCGGAGGACGTGGGCTGGGATTGGCACGAGGCCAGCAGCGTGCAGCAGACAACGGTCATGACAACGGCCACTGCCGTGCCCAGATGATATGGATGATGGAGGAATGGATTCTTTTTCATAGTGTGGAGTATTTGATGAAGCCTTCGTGGAACACCAACTTAATCAATTGCTTCGATATAGAAGCTGAAGGGGCGGAAGCCGTCGTTGCAGCTGATCATGGCGCTCATGGGATTCTGCATCCAGTCGTCGTAGAAGTTGCCTTCGCCTCGGGCGAGGGATTCCACGAATTCCCGCATGGAATACCAGGCAGCGGGGCACATGCCTTCAGGACGCTGGCCGTCAATGCTCATCCATTTCTGACCTTCATGCACGTCGCAGGTGTGCTCAATGGGATTCTCGTATTTGGCCATGAGGTCGGGATAGACGGTCTGGCGAAGGGCTGTTATATGGACTTTTTTCAAAGCTGAAAGGGTGAAAGTTATGATATAGAGAATTGTGAATGATGAAAGAAGAATTGTCGATAATGACGTTCCCAAAGAAAAAGGAACACGCGGGCGTGAATCGTCTCACACCCGCGTGTAATTGTAGATAGCAACCGCGTGTGCTGCGGCTCATGTGTGCGTGGCAGACCGGTTACTTCTCGCACTTGTCACCATCGCAGCCAATGACGGCCCAAATGCCAGCTGCGCAGATGGCACCCACGAAGGGACCTACGATGAAGATCCAGAGGTTGGCGAGAGCTGTGCCGCCCTGGAACACGGCAGGAGCGATGCTGCGTGCGGGGTTCACGCTGGTGCCAGTGTAGCGGATGCAGACGAGGTGCACGAGCACGAGGGAGAGGCCGATGGCCAGACCTGCGAAGTTGCCGGCGCCCTTCTTGGCATCTGTGGTGCCCAGCACCACAAGGACGAAGACGCAGGTGAAGATGATCTCAGCGAGCAGACCACCCACGGTGGTGATGCCCTCTTGCAGGTCGTTGGCTCCTGTGCCCTCGACGGCGGTGTTGGACGTGAGCAGATAGAGCAGAGCGGAGCCGATGAATGCTCCGATAACTTGGAAGAGCATGTACATGCCGCAATCCTTGGCGCTGATGCGCTTGCTGAGGTAGCAGCCGAGCGTGATAGCGGGGTTGATGTGGCAACCGCTGATGCCGCCAATAGTGTAGGCCATTGCCACAACGGCGAGACCGAAGGCGAGAGCTGTGGCTGCTACGCCGGCGGGTTCACCGCATCCGATACTGGTTGCTACGCCGCAACCCATGAGCACGAGCACCATAGTGCCCACCATTTCTGCTAAATACTTTTTCATAGGACAGTTGAGGATTGAATGATTTGAAGATTTAAAGATTGGGGAATTTAATGATTTGAGGATTTAAAGGGTTAAGAATATACAGATTGGGGTATTTCTCGATGGGAAAAGTGAACAATCTTGGGGCAAAGATATGAATCTTTTACGAATCAGCCAAAGATTTTGCCAGTTTTTCTTTCAAAAAATGTCCTGTATGGCTTTGGGGACATGCACAGATGTCCTCGGGCGTTCCTGCAAAGACCAGATTGCCACCTGCAGCACCGCCTTCTGGACCCAGGTCTATGACGTGGTCGGCCATCTTGATGACGTCCAGGTTGTGCTCGATCACGAGGATGGTGTGTCCACGCAGGATGAGTGCATCGAACGCTGCCAACAGCCGGCGAATATCGTGGAAATGAAGGCCGGTGGTGGGCTCGTCAAAGATGAACAACGTGGGCACCTGCTTCTCCATTCCGATATAATATGCCAGCTTCACGCGCTGGTTCTCGCCGCCGGAGAGGGTGGACGAGGACTGTCCCAGCTTGATGTAGCCAAGCCCCACGTCCTGCAGGGGTTGCAGGCGACGGACAATCTTCTTCTCGCCGTGGGCCGTAAAGAACTCAATGGCTTGGTTGACAGTCATGTTCAGCACTTCGTTGATGTTCTTGCCGTCAAACCGCACGTCCAGAATGTCGCTCTTGAAGCGCTGCCCGTGACAGCTCTCGCAGGGCAGCACCAGGTCTGCCATGAACTGCATTTCGATGGTGACGGTGCCCTCGCCCTTGCATTCCTCACAGCGTCCGCCTTCGGTATTAAAGGAGAAATAACTGGCCGTGAACCCCATCTGTTTTGCCAACTGCTGGTCGGCAAAAAGGCGTCGGATCTCATCATAGGCCCTCACATAGATGGCAGGATTGGATCGCGAACTCTTGCCGATGGGGTTCTGGTCCACGAACTCCACCGCCTGAATGGCTTGGAGGTCGCCACCGAGACCTGCATGCTCGCCCGGACGGTCGGCGGTCTCGTCGAGGTGGCGTTTGAGTGCGCAGTACAGGATGTCTCGGACAAGAGTGGATTTCCCGGAACCTGAGACGCCGGTCACAACGGTCATGACATTGAGCGGAAAGCGCACGTCGATGCCGCGCAGATTGTTGGCCCGTGCTCCGCGGACTTCGATGAAACGGTTGGAGACTCTTCTCCCGCCTTCTCTCACAAAGAGGGAACGGTCACCCTTGCCAGGTGACATCGTTGACGTGCCAATGGTGTCAAGTCCGAGGAGCCATTTCAGGGTATGGGAGCGCGAGAGTGCATCTTGCAATTGTTCTGCTTCCAGTTTCCCCGGTTCTCCGGCCCACACCATTTCGCCTCCTAAGCGTCCGGCCTCGGGACCCATATCAATGATGTAATCTGCTGCGCGAATGATGTCCTCGTCGTGTTCCACCACAATGACAGTGTTGCCCAAGTCCACCAACTGGCGGAGGACGTGTATGAGACGGGCTGTGTCACGACTGTGGAGTCCTATGCTGGGTTCATCCAAGACGTAGAGGCTTCCGACAAGTGAGCTGCCGAGCGATGTTGCCAGATTGATGCGCTGGCTCTCGCCGCCACTGAGGCTGTTGCTGCGGCGTCCCAAGGTGAGGTAACCGAGGCCCACGTCGAGCAGGAACTGCAGGCGGCTGCGGATTTCCACGATGAGGCGGTGAGCGACTTGGACTTCGTGGGGAGAGAGGGGGGAATCCTGGGCAAAAGCCGAGGGTACAGTAGCAGCGGAGGTTGGAGATGGGGGTGCTGCGGGAGGGGAGGGTGGAGCCGGTTCCAGTGTTTCCACCCACTTCATCAGGTCAGCGATGGACATGTCCACCAACTCCGTGATGGAGCGGCCAGCCACCTTCACGAAAGTGGCCTCGCGCCGCAGCCGCGAGCCGTGACAATCGGGGCACTCGGTCTTGCCGGTGTAGCGGGCGAGCATCACTCGGTTTTGGATCTTGTAACGCTGGTCGCGCAGGCTGTCGAAGAAGGCATCGATGCAGATGTCATTGCGCCGCCAGCGTTCCTCCAGCGATTTTCCGGGGAAGCGTCCGTGCCACAGCAGGTCTCGCTCTGCGTTTGTCAGTTCATAATAAGGCTTGAAGATGGGGAAGTGCAGGCTCTCGGCGATACGTATGAACTCCGTTCGCCACTCGCCCAACTTGTCGCCTCTCCAGCATTGCACACAACCGTCATAGACGCTCTTGCTGCTGTCTGGGATTACCAGATGCGGATCAATGCCCTGCACGTTGCCCCAACCCTGACAGGTGGGGCAGGCTCCCATAGGAGAATTGAAGGCAAAGAGCTGGTCTGTAGGTTCCTCGAAAGTGATGCCGTCGGCCTCGAAGCGAGTGGAGAACACGTGCTCGATGCCTGCCGGAAGGAAGCGAAGCCGCATCTCTCCGCCACCCTCGTAGAAGGCTGTCTCGGCAGAGTCAATGAGGCGGGAAATGGTTCCAGACTCTCTCCCCGGAGAATCGCCTCCGCCAGAATGGGATGCTCCGCCTGTTCCTGCTCTTGAAGGGTCTGGTGTCTCTGTGTGCTGAGCGGGGATGGGAACCGTCACCTGTGCCGGCTCAGGAACAGAGAGGCGGTCAATGAGGAGGAATACTTTATTGTTAATGTCTTTATTTACAGCTTTTATGGCCTCGTTGTCTGCCAAGAGGTCTTCTATCCGCCAGATGCCGTTGCTGTCTGCTCCCTCTCTGCGAGGGAGGGTAGGGGCCGCGTCCACCACGATTCGGGTGTAGCCCTCTTGCATGTAGGCCCGCAGTTGCTCTTCCAGCGTTCGGCCTTCGGTCACGCGCAGTGGACAGAGCACCACGAACCGCGTACCGGGCGAATAGCTGAGCATGCATTGAACAACGTCCTCTGTGGTGTGTTTCTTCACTTCTTGTCCGCTGACAGGACTGAAGGTATGACCGATACGGGCAAACAGCAACCTCAAGTATTCATAAATCTCGGTGCTGGTGCCTACGGTGCTGCGGGGATTGCGGCTGATGACTTTCTGCTCGATGGCAATGGCGGGCGGGATGCCGCTGATGTAGTCACACTCAGGCTTGCCCATCCGTCCCAGAAACTGACGGGCATAGCTGTTGAGGCTTTCCACGTAACGGCGCTGTCCTTCGGCGTAAAGCGTGTCGAAAGCCAGCGATGACTTTCCTGAACCGCTCAACCCCGTGATGACCACGAGTTTGTTGCGTGGTATGTCAACGGTCACGTTCTTCAGGTTATTGACGCGGGCTTTCTCTATGTGGATGCAGGACTCACTCTCTGTCCTCGCTGTTCTTGAAGAGTCAGGTGTCTCTTCGGGCAGGGCGGGAGAGGGCTCTGTTACCTTGGGTTGATGATCAGTTCCTTTCATTGTGCGTTGCCTTTTGCTCCCCTCTCATGTCCGGCTCAGAGCGTTATCAGGCTCTTCAAGAACAGGGGCGAGGGGTAGGGGCTATTTTAAAGCTTCACAGTCTTCTTCACCGCCTTGCTCTCGTTGTGTAAACGGTCCAGCGCTGTGACGGCATAGATCCATTTCGTTGTGCCGTCATTGTAGGGCAGGGGGATGAATGTGTTGGGTGTGACGCAGACGATACTCGTCGGGTCTTCCAGCTGCAGCGGTTCGCCCTTGCGGGCACGGTAAACGACGTAGAGGCGTGCCTCGTCCATAGGCGTTTTGGCTTTTGGAGGCGTCCAGAAGAGCAGATAACCGTCCTCTGTCCAAACCGGTTTGAGCTTGCGCACCTTGCCGGGAGCCTTGTCGTCGATCCACGGCATGCGTGGCTGCAGGGCGGGTGTGCGATGCCAAACCTGGCGCAAGATGGTTCCGTAGCCACCTTTATTATCTGATAACGCGCGCGCGTACCACTGGCATGATCCGGCAATCCCCGGTAAACCGCGCTGGAGTTTCATCTTGGCTGCCAGTTGGTGATGAGTGGGATTCTGGGGATCCAGGTGTGAGATGGTGCGTTCTATGTCCTGACCGATGATGAGCGGTCGTCCCTGGGCGTACTGGCTCCACCAGCGGATGAGGGTGTCATAGTCTGCTGCCTTGTTGCCTATCTCCCAGTAGATTTGCGGGACATTATAGTCAATCCAGCCTTGTTGAATCCACAGCAGCACGTCGGCATACAGGTCATCGTAGTTCTGCGTGCCGTTGGTGAGGGACCCCTGTGGCCAGGAACGCTGGTTGCGATAGATGCCGAAAGGCGAGACGCCGAACTTCACCCACGGCTTGGTGGCATGAATGGTCTCTGAGAGTTCCTTGATAAACAGATTGACATTGTCTCTGCGCCAGTCACCGCGGTCGCGGCCTTGCCCGTAGCGGGCATAGGACGCATCATCGGGAATCGGCAGACCGCCCGATGGATAGGGATAGAAATAGTCATCGATGTGGAAACCATCTACATCATATCGGCTCACGATGTCCTGTGCCACCTGACAAATGAACTGGCGGTTCTCGGGTAGGGCGGGATCAAAGAGCATGAGTCCGTCGTAGGCGAAACAGCGATCGGGGTGCTGGATGGCATAGTGCGAGGTGGCCAGTGCTTGTGTTCCCTTGGTCTTGGCGCGGTAGGGGTTGATCCACGCATGCAGTTCCATCCCCCGTGCGTGGCATTGCTCGATCATCCACTGCAACGGGTCCCAATAGGGCGACGGGGGTGTGCCCTGCTGCCCGGTGAGATAGCGGCTCCATGGCTCCAACTGGCTGGCGTAGAGGGCATCACCCTCCACTCGCACTTGAAACAGGATGACGTTGATGCCGTCGGCCTGCAGCTCATTGAGTTCACGGGTGAGCTCTGCCTGCATAGCATCGCGTCCCACGCCTTGCCACTGCCCGTTCACGGCCTGAATCCAGGCGCCCCGGAACTCGCGTTTGGGTTGGCCCGAGAGATTCTCTGCATTGTAGGAGTCATCTGCTGCAGAGCGCTCCTGGGCTTCTGTGCAACAGACGGTGAACAGGCTCAAGAGCAGACACAGCAAGGGTTTCATTCTTCGGTTGAACGTGTTCATGTTTTCACTATTGGTGTTCATGTTTTCACTATTTATGATGATGATTTCTTCCTTCTTTTTAGCAATCACGGCACAAAGATAGGGTTTCTTTGGCAAACAGCCACCGCAAATGAGGTAATTATTTCATGTTTGAAGGTTAAATAAAGCTAAAAAAGAGTTGCACGTTTGGTTGCATGGCCATTTGTCCGTAGTTTTGCAAGAAAATTAAGCCTCCTAACTTCACAACCTTAGTAAAATATGAAAAAAATCTTTCTGGGTCTCCTGATGGCCCTTGCCGTGATTCCCGCCCATGCACAGTTTGAAGGCGGCACCAAGTATATCAACACCTCGCTTTCCGGACTGGGCCTGAGCTACAGCAAGAACGAGAAAGTTCACTTTGACCTCCGCCTGGCTGGGGGATATTTCCTCTCGGATGACTGCGCCGTCATCGCCGGGGTGGATTATCAGCACCAGCCACACTGGGATCAGGTGGCAATAGACTTCGGCGGCCGCTATTACCTGCATGATCTGGGAGTCTATCTGGGCTGTGGACTCAAGTACGCCCACACGCAGGAAACCACCGGCAAGTTCGACAACTTCTTCTTCGTGCCCGAGGTGGGATATGCGTTCTACCTCAACCACTATCTCACCGTGGAGCCGGCGATCTATTACAACATGTCATTCAATGACTTCTCCGACAGCTCCAAAGTCGGACTCCGTATAGGCTTCGGCTATTATTTCTAACTCATCAATACCCAACTAACTCGATCTATGAAGACAAATTTAAGTTCACAAATCACCCTGGACCGTGTGTCACCACGCTATTACCGCCCGGACGGCACCATTGAGAGAAGCGTCCTCACACGCTTCGAGAAACTGCCCACTGATATCTACGCATCCATCGAGGAAGGAGCGCTGGAAGTGGCCCTCAAAGTAGCGGCTACCATCCGCCAGCGCCAGCGCGAGATCCGTGCCTGCACCGTAGCCTTCAGCGGAGGCGCCACCCTCACCGAGGTGTTCAACCAGCTCGTGCGCATGCATCAGGAAGAAGGCCTCAGCTTCCAGAACGTCGTGGTCTTTGTCACCTACGAGTACTATCCCCTGCCCGCAGACAGCGTCCAGTCCAACATGAAGATGTTGAAGGAACAGTTCTTTGACCGCGTGGACATTCCTGCCCAGAACATCTATGCCATCGACGGGACGGTGCCACAGGAACGCGTCACAGAGCATTGCATGGCCTATGAGAAGACCATCGAGCGCATGGGAGGTCTCGACATCTGCCTGCTCGGCATCGGCCGCATGGGAAATATCGCCATGAATGTCACCGGTTCGCAGCGCAACAGCCACACCCGCCTGGTGCTGCTCGATGCCACCTGCCGCGAGGAAGCCGTGAAGGTGTTCGGTTCGGAACAGAACGTGCCCGTCTGCGCCATCACAATGGGTATCAGCACCATCCGTCAGGCCAAGAAAATCTTCCTCCTGGCCTGGGGCGAGACCAAGGCCGAGGTCATCAAGAACGCCGTAGAGGGTGAAATGACCGATGCACAGAGTGCTACCTTCCTGCAGATGCACAACAATGTGCAGGTGGTGCTGGACCTCAGCTCGGCTGCCAATCTCACACGCATACGCCGTCCCTGGCTCGTCACTTCCTGTGACTGGGACGACAAACTCATCCGCAGCGCCATCGTCTGGCTATGCCAGAAGACCGGTAAGCCCATCCTCAAGCTCACGAACAAGGACTATAATGAATTTGGATTGGGCGAGTTGCTGGCCATCTACGGTTCGGCTTACGATGTGAATATCAAGATCTTTAATGACCTGCAACACACCATTACGGGCTGGCCTGGCGGCAAACCCAACGCCGACGACAGCAACCGCCCCGAGCGTGCCAAACCTGCGCAGAAACGCATCATCATCTTCTCTCCGCACCCCGATGACGATGTCATCTCTATGGGAGGCACCCTGCAGCGTCTGGTCAAGCAGAAACATGAGGTGCATGTGGCCTACGAGACCAGCGGCAACATCGCCGTGGGTGACGAGGAAGTTTTCCGTTTCATGCACTTCGTCCGTGGATTCAACAAGCTCTTTGAAGAGGGCAAGAACGAGGTGATCCAAGCCAAATTCGAAGAGTTCAAGGACTTTATCCTCAACAAGAAACCCGAAGATCTCGACACCCGCGAAATCCTTGAAGTCAAGGGACTTATCCGCCGAGGCGAGGCACGCATTGCCAGCATCTACAGCGGTATTCCTCTCGAGCGCGTCCACTTCCTGAACCTGCCGTTCTATGAGACCGGACGCATTCAGAAGGACCCCATCTCGGAGAAAGACGTGGAAATCGTTCGTGCTCTCCTGCAAGAGGTGCAGCCGCATCAGGTCTTCGTGGCTGGCGACCTTGCCGACCCGCATGGCACTCACCGTGTCTGCACCGATGCCGTGCTTGCTGCCATCGATTTGGAGAAGGAGTCGGGTGCCAAGTGGCTGAAAGACTGCCGCATCTGGATGTATCGCGGTGCCTGGGCAGAGTGGGAGATCGAGCACATAGAGATGGCCGTGCCCATCAGTCCCGAGGAGCTGCGCGCCAAGCGAAACGCTATCCTCAAACACCAGAGCCAGATGGAGTCTGCACCCTTCTTAGGCAACGATGAGCGTCTGTTCTGGCAGCGTGCCGAGGACCGCAACCACGCTACCGCCGAGCTCTATAACCGCTTGGGACTGGCAGCCTACGAGGCTATGGAAGCCTTTGTCCAGTATCACCCTCTCTGAGCCGGCAGACTCACAGAATCACGGGGAGGCAGCGTCTCAAAAACACTGCCTCCCTTACGTTTATAGTCAATTGTAATTATTAGATGGAAAAATGTGTATGAAAAGGTGGTTGGGTTGTATGAAATATGGTTTTCTGCTACTCTCTCCCAAATGAAGGTGAAAATTAGATTTCTCCGCACCATTTGCATGACCTGCTCCGATAATCGGCTGGAATTAGTGCTTTCCTGCCTATCAGTGTCACTTCATAGACACACCCGGCCGTGTTCACCCATCAAGTGGACTCAGTTATGAATCAGTCCTCGGACCGAAGGAATTTATTTTGCAATCTTCTTGCCATCCATGATGTAAACGCCTTTCGAGGGTGCGTGGGGCAGGCGTTTGCCGTCGATAGAAGAGTAACCGACAACGGGCCCGGTGGTGCTGCGAATCTCGCCCACTCCCACCACTGAACCGTCCACGATATAGATGTCTATGGTCGGACTGTTCAGATTAGCTGCGGGACTGGGCGATGTCGTAAAAGACGTGGATTGAGTCCTTAAACCGGATACTGTCAAGGTGGCTTCACCGCTGAATGTTTCGGATTCTCCGTTCTCCGCTGTCACAACAGCTCCCCAGCCATCAGCAGTGTATATGCGATAGCCGGTAATCAGAAAAGGGTCCTCTACGCTGATTGTAAATGTCCTGTCGCTGGCTAAATGATAAGCTGTTGTATGAAAGCCGTTGGTGCCATAGCTGTTATCACTTCTTTTGTTTGAAATCGTCACGATGGGGGCAGGCTCAGCAGAGACCCATTCCGCAGCTTTCCACCCCTGACCAATTGCCACCTCGCTGCCGTTTTGATAAAACGTTCCGTCAGCCCCATTCTTATAGGTGACGGTGTAAGTCTGGTCCTCTTTGCCGGGGTCGGGATTCTCACCTGGTGTGAAGAGGCCTTCGATACGCACTTCGCCATCGATATACGAGGCAGGGATGGTGTACTCATGTGTTGTCTTGTTGAACGATGCGGCAGGGATGGTAACACGCTTGTACTGTCTGTTGTCACGCACAAACTCCGGTCCGTCGAGGTTGTAGCCGTGGGTAATCACGATGCCTGTGTAGGTAAAGTCTGGTGCGGGAGCCATTTTGACGGTTACAGGCTGTCCGAATGGTATCGGTGCATCGCTCAGGGCTGCCCCTTCCGGTGTCAGCACATCGCCGTTGAGCTGGTTGGCAGAGATGCGCACTTCGTCATCGTGGACATTCAGCAGCACATCTGCTACAGCACCGCCATTGGCCGTGAGCAGGTTGCCCGTGTTGTTGTTGCCTCCGGCATCCGCACAGTCCCAATCGACCTTCAAGCGCATACGGTAAATGCCGGGCTGTGTCCCTTTTGGAATGGTGAAGGCTGGACAGGTGATGATACCGTTCACTACGCTGTTGCCGTTGTTCTGGGCAATACCTTTGCTGTTGTAGCCGTTGAGGAATGTATAGCTCACCAACTCACTGCTGCTGGAAGGCTTGTTGGCCTCTATGCTGGGCGTGAACTGCCCGTCGTTGTTCCAATCCACATAGACATAGCCGCTCATCCAACTTCCTTTGTAGGTCATCTTCACCGTCACGGAACCTCCAGCCTTGGCAAAGACCGTTGTCTGCTCCGTGAGGTTGTTATAGACGTTGGTTGTGGGCACAGACACATTCTTGGAGCTCTCGCCCGTGGCTGTGAAGGTAAGTTTTGTGAGTGCACGGTCGGAGCGGGTGGGGGCTTGGTTGCTGTCGAAATTCAGCGGGTAGTTGATGATCTGATAGCGCGGTTGGGGGCTGTCGGATACCTCGATATCATCGATGAGAGCAATGAAATCCGTCGTGCGCAGGTGTGGCGATGCCAGATCAGGTACGATGACAAAACTGTGAATATCTACAGACTCGTTGGTCGTAATCGGGAAAACCAGGTCGTTCCACTGTCCTTGGGTTGACAAGGAAGCCGTCACCCAGAACTGCTCCGTTTCAGGAGCCTGCCCCTCCCAGTCGTGTCGCTTGCCCAGGCCTATCAGCATGACATTGGCATTTTCGCCTGTGGGCTTGTTGACCAATACATGGACATACTTCTTGCTGGTGCCCAGAGAGAAGGGTTCCTGGAGGTCGATACGTGCGCCAAAGGTGTTGCTGCCGTAGCGCGAACGCTGGAGGGCTAAGGCGGTTTCACTGGCGTTGGTGGCAACGCCCGGAGCTTCCTTTTCCTCCATGTCGGGGTTGGCCACCAGCTTCACATAGTTACTGCCGTTCAGGACACCTGTACGGAAGGGTGACAGCTCCCAGGTATCATAGACTCCGAGGCTCCGGTACTCCTCGGCACTCTCAAACGTGATATGCTGTGCTGCGGCCACAGAAGGCAGCAAGGCGCATATAATGAAAAGTGAAAAATGAAAAGTGAAGAATTGATAGATCGTTTTCATACTGCTTGCTCTTTTAACACTTGAACATTTTGATCGTAACTGCTCAGTACACCGCCAGGGTGTGCAGTGTCGGGCAGGAACGGCTGTCCTCGATGCTGATACGCAAGTAGCGTGCATCAACTCCGCCGTAGGTGCTGGTGCTGTTGTTCAGGGGCACGATGCGCTTGTAGCCCACCGTGGTTGTCGTGGCGGCACACTTCTTCCATGACACACCGTCGAGGCTGGTCTCAATGGAGAACTTGCGGATGCGCTGTCCAAGGCGTATGTACTCCATCAGCATCACATAATGCAGTTTCTGCGGCTCCGTCCACGCTACGTTGATGGTGGCCGTGTGCTCGCCGTCGTTGGTGGCCCAATAGGTATCCTTATCGCCATCGGTGAGGTGGCCGACATCGAATGCCCGTCTTGTACCGGCTGTGCGTGTGGCAGAGGCACTGATAGAAGATGCGGTGGCCATCAGGTCTGTGCCGAGGCGCTGCTGGAGCATCGTTCCTAATTGCCGGAGCACCGCCACGTCAGCCTGTGGCAGTTCTCCGCTTTGGTTGGGTGGGAAGTTGAGGATAAGCGTGGCGTTGCGGCCTACGGTTTCCAGATAAATCTTAAATAGTTCGTTGGCAGATTTCGGGCTCTCGCCGCTATGCCAGAACCAACCCTTGTTCGTGGCCTTGGCATCGCTCTCGCCGGCACGCCATTTCCATTCCGCTTCGTTGCCGCTCTCACCCCAACCCATAGACCAGTTTGTTTCTCCGGCCCAGCCGGCTTCGTTGCCAATCCAGCGGGCCTCGTCACCCACGCCCCAGATGACGCAGTTGGGAGCTATCGCATGAACGGTGTCACGCAGATTGGGGATGTCGTAATAGGTGGAGGCATCGGGGATGGTGCGGGTGGTGTTTGCTCCGCCATAGTAACCGGCATGGTCGCCACCTGTGGCACCGTCGAACCACATCTCAAACTGGTCGCTGCCGTACTTGGCCAGCTCCAGGCATTGCGGCAAGAACACCTTGTTGACATAATTGCTCGTACCATCGCCCCAATACTGACTGTTCAGGTCCCATGGCGAAACATAGAATCCGTATTTCATGCCCAGGTCGCGGGCTGCCTCGGAAAAGTCCTTGGGGATGTTCGTGTCGCGTCCGTTCTGATTACCGGCCTTCACGATGCTGTGGGTGGTTGTGGCCGTAGGCCAGAGGCAGAAACCGTCGTGGTGCTTCACCACGGCGATGCCGCCCTTCATCCCCGCTGCCTTCACCGCTTCGAGCCACTGACGGGGATTAGGGACTTTGGTGGGAGCAAACTTACTCTCCGCCTCGCTGCCGTTGCCCCACTCAGCGTTGGTGAACGTGTTCATGCCGAAGTGGAAGAAGGCGTAGAACTCCGTTTCCTGCCATAGCAGCTGACGCTGGCTCGGCACAGGATGAACGGGTGCCGGCTCGTTGTCGGGATTCGGCAACGTCTCCTCGTACATCTGCCCGCTGGCAGTTCCGAATGCCAGCAAGGCCATCATAGAGAATACCAATCTTTTCATGTTCATATTTGTTAGTTTTGTTAGTGGTTTGCCAATAAAAAAAGGTATAAGACAACCTCATCACCTCACAACCTCATTGTTCAACAATTCCATGTATTGCTTATAGGTGATATGCTTGCCACCCATCGTCTTGAGATGAGGCGTCTCAAACTGACAGTCAATGAAGATACCACCTCTCTTTTCGAGTGTCTTGGCCAAGTGTATGAGTGCTAATTTTGAGGCACTTGGAACTAAAGAAAACATACTCTCTCCGAAAAAGGCATTGCGAATGGCTACACCATAGAGTCCACCGACAAGTTCCCCCTGCGGGTTCTCTTCAGATACGTCATTGGGATCCCAGACTTCTACACTCGCTGCATATCCCCGACGATGTAACTCAGTATATGCCTTTATCATATCAGGGCCAAGCCATGCGCCATATTCCTCATTCCTGTCATAAACAGTTGAACAGCCACGAATAACCCCTTCAAAATCCTGGTTGATGGTTACCACATATTTGTTCTGACGCATCAATTGCTTCATCGAGTGACTGATATGGATTTCATGAGGGAAAATTACATATCTGTCCAATGGACAATACCAATGTGGCTCTTCCCGATAATGAAAAGAAAACCAAGGGAAGAAGCCATTGCTATAGGCCAATAGCAGACGATTCACAGATAAATCTCCACCAATAGCAACGAGGCCGTTCTCCTCACCCTGATAGGGGTCGGGGAACCATAGTTTTTCATTTAATCGATAGACTGCCATCTTTTAATTCCAGTGTTATTTTACCACCATTTTTGAGAGTGCCAAAGAGTATTTCTCTCATCAGCAGTGGTTTCAGTTTTTGTGAAATCACTCTATCCATTTCACGGGCACCATATTCAGGTGTGAAGCCTTCGTTAAGGATCAGATCAAAAGCATCTTCGCCGACTTCCATCAGCACATTCTTTGCTTCCAACTTTTCATTTAGCTCTTTCAGCTTCTTGCGCAGGATGAGTGTGGCCATCCGCTTATCCATATCATGAAATACGACGGCGCCCGACAGCCTGTTCAAGAATTCAGGCTTGAACGTCTTCTTTATTTGCTTCATCATCGTATCACCGCGACTTACAGAGCTGTTGAAACCGATAGAACCTTGTGAAGCATATTGAGCGCCTGCATTGGAAGTCATAATGAGAATAACATTCCTGAAGTCGGCATGCCTGCCCTTATTGTCAGTCAGCCGGGCATAGTCCATGACTTGAAGGAGGATATTATAGATGTCTTGATGGGCTTTCTCTATTTCATCAAGCAGAAGCACACAATTGGGAGACTTGCGTATGGCGTCTGTCAGCAACCCTCCATCCTCATAGCCTACGTATCCTGCTGGAGACCCTATCAGTTTTGCCACCGCATGTTTTTCCGTGTATTCGCTCATGTCAAAACGAACCAGTTCAATACCCAGTTCTTTTGACAACACTTTTGCGACCTCTGTCTTCCCGACACCTGTGGGGCCTACAAACAGCAGAGCCGCCAGGGGCTTGTTCTCATCCAAAAGACCAGCCCTTGACATTTGAACAGCTTCAACAACTTGTCTGATAGCTTCATCCTGACCGTATATCTGAGATAGCATACGATTCTCAAGTGTCTCTAACTTCTGGTAATCATGATCTTCAGCTATGGTCAGAGCATCAACCTTACAGGTCTTGGCAAGCACATCGGCGATCTCTTTCTTTCCTATGGTGTGGACGTTTTCTTTGATTTCCATCGCCGCACCCGCTTCATCTATCAAGTCAATGGCCTTGTCCGGCAGGAAACGGTCGGTG